>Ga0163161_10000903_pt1 | contig 22958 bp, 26 predicted proteins | sample S45metaG_FD_129847 | JGI IMG/M metagenome (GOLD analysis project Ga0163161, IMG submission 129847) | Switchgrass rhizosphere microbial communities from Kellogg Biological Station, Michigan, USA - S4-5 metaG | ecosystem: Host-associated > Plants > Roots > Rhizosphere > Soil | place: USA... | reverse complement strand
ATGCATAATATTAAACAATAAACCAAATCACTAAAATCCAAAATTTTTTAATATGAAAATGAAACTGCACTATTTAATGATTGCATCATCGATGCTTTTGATCAATTGTGTTAATGATCCGGACGACAATGGAGGAAATAACGGAGGGACATTTCCGCCCGTGGAAACCAATCCTGCAAACACAAGCTATGCACCTGCATTTGCGGGACAAACAAGAATCAATGCCGTAAAAACGACAACGCCTTATCAGAAAACGGTTCTTACTTCTTCACTCACTTCGCCGTGGGGAATTACGAGTCTTCCGGATGGGAGATTATTGATTACTCAAAGAACCGGTACAATGCGTATTGTGACCAGTACAGGGACAGTTGGGAATCCTATTACAGGACTTCCTGCTGTAAACTCAGCAGGACAAGGAGGATTGCTGGGACTTTGTCTTGATCCTCAGTTTTCGTCCAACAGAATGGTTTACTGGGTTTTTTCCGAAAATGTTACAGGAGGAACTTTAACGGCGGTTGCAAAAGGCAGACTATCAAATGCTGAAACTACTATAGAAAATCCTGTTGTAATTTATAGAGCAAATCCTTCAGCTTCGACGGGTAATCTTCATTATGGCGGAAGAATTTTATTTGATTCCACAGGAAATTTATTTGTAAGCACCGGAGAACGATCTGATATATCAACAAGACCTTTGGCGCAATCGGTCACTGCTGCTATCGGAAAGATTGTGAGAATTACCAAAGACGGTCAACCTGCACCGGGCAATCCAACATTTACTCAGTCGGGAGCTTTACCAGAATTGTACAGTATTGGTCACAGAAATCCACAAGGTTTGGCGATTCATCCAGTATCGGGAGATCTTTACCAAGGTGAGCACGGTCCGAGAGGTGGAGACGAGATCAACCGTATTCAGGCAGGAGCGAATTATGGATGGCCAACAATTACTTACGGAATCGAATATAGTGGCGCAGTTATCGGAAACGGAATCCAACAGCAAGCGGGAATGCAACAACCGATTTATTATTGGGATCCTGTCATTTCACCAAGCGGAATGACGTTCTATAAAGGAAATAATATGCCTGAATGGCAAAACAACCTTTTCATAGGATCTCTGAGCGGAATGCACATCGCAAGATTGGTGATTGAAAATAATAAGGTTATTGGAGAAGAAAGATTATTATCAGACGAAAATCAGCGTTTCAGAGATGTTACTCAAGGTACCGATAATGCTTTGTATGCAGTTACAGATGCAGGAAGATTGTATAAAATAAGTAAGCAATAAAATTATTATTGATTCTCAAATTAAACGTAGAATATTAACAAAATCAGCTTAATATTCTGCGTTTTTTTATTTTGGAAGTATTGGAGGAGCCGGTCTTAATATAGGTGTGCTTAAAGTTCCGAGAAATGCTTCCAGTTGTAGAGCTTCTTCTTTAGTTAATTCTAAAAGCTTGAGCATATCAGATTTTTCAGAATTTAAAGTAATTCCTTCATGAATGATCTTGCGATGTTTTGATGATTCAGGGTTTCCTTTATTGTAGAACGTAATTACTTCAGCTAAAGTATTGAAAGACCCGTTATGCATCCAAGGTCCAGTTTTTGTGACCTCTCTCAAGCTTGGAACTCTGAATTTTCCAACGTCAGAAGGTTTTTTAGTTACTAAATATTGTCCTAAATCTTCTTCATCAGAGCCAAAAAGAGACGTGCCATCATTTTCAAAAAGATTATTCGAAAAATAACCGGAATTGTGACAATTCATACATTGAGCTTTTGTTCTGAAAAGATGAAGTCCCATCACTTCATCATTGGTTAAAGCATCTTTTTCCCCATCAATAAATTGATCAAATCTGCTTGGCGGACTTACAACAGTACGTTCAAACGTAGCAATAGCTTTTGCAATTCTGTCTTTTGTTATTTTTTTATCACCAAAAGCTTTTTCAAAAAGAGATTCATACCCTTTTACTTTTACAATTTTTTCAGTAGCAATATCGATATGCTCGTGCATTTCCCGCATATCTTCGATCGGCATTTTTGCCTGATCTTCAAGTGATGCCGCTCTTCCGTCCCAAAATAAAGATTTTGCATAAGCAGTATTCATAATTGTCATTGCATTTCTGCTTCCCAGTTGTCGGTCGTGTCCGAAAGATAATTTTCTGTTATCCGTCCATCCCAATTCAGGATCGTGACAGGATGCACAAGCAATTTGATTAGAATTTGAAAGTCGCGGATCATAAAATAATGTTCTTCCCAAAGATGCTTTTTCATCTGAATAAGGATTGTCTGCGGGAAATTCGACCTTCGGTAAATGACCAATTTCTGAGAAAGTTGGTTCGGATGGATCAAGAATTGGTTTAGGCCATTTTGAAGCGTCACCTGAAGAATAAACAAGTCTCAACTGATCAATAAAAGACTGCTTTTTCCTGATCTCTTTATAAACTTTCGTTTGCAAACAGTTGTTAAGTAAAGTGACGGTTAAAAATAAGACCAAAACCCAACTCAAAACGTTCTTCATCTTCTGTAATAATTTCAACAAAAATAAGCTTTCTGAATATATTTAGAAATTATTTATTGAAACTCATTTCAGTACAATATTGGGAATTTATATTTTTTAAAATTAATCCTCCATAGATTTCAAAGCCCAACCAATAAGGAGTGGCTGCATAAATAATCTTGCCATTCTTCTTTCATCAGTATCCAGGCCAAAAGCGTCTCTTCTGTTTTTGTATTGTGAGATATTTCCCGGAAAAACTGCTGTAAAAAAGGCCGCAGTAATTTTTCCCAGAAGGCTTCTGTATTTTTTAGGAGTGGCAATAATGGTGGCTCCCAAAGCAATCTCAACGTAACCCGAATAGACAACAGTGTCATCTTTTTTTAACGGAACCCAATCTGGAACCTGGGCCTGAAATGGTTTTCTTCCAAAAGTAAGATGTGCAATTCCTGCAGAGACAAGCATAGTTCCCAGTGCGATTCTTGAAATGTTTTTGGTATTCATAATAATATTTTGATTTGCTTAGATTAGACAAAATTCAGACCAGTCTTCAGAATAGTCTGTGTTAAGTTTCAAAACTTTAATTGTAAGGTTCTAATCAAGAAAAATTATTCGTAAAATTCTGATAATGTGATTGTAATCACAAATATGTCTGAAAAATTTCGTATATTAGTACTCACCACCAAATCTAAATTTTATGGAACGAATTAAATTTTTTCTGGATGAAGCCAAGATTCAGAAGACCAAGAAGACAGCCGAGAAAATCGGCATCAATTTTACTGAAATAAAGAACTTTTTGTGCGAAGTTGATAATTACAGTTTTGATCAGATAAAATTAAAACTGAAACCTAATCAAAAAAAGTTGGTCATCGACGTTGCGACAGGAATACAATATCCTGCTTACAATGATTTTATGGCAAAAATTCAGCAGAGTAAATACGCCGGATATTTTGATTTAACATAAAGATGACAATCTTCCATAATATTTTAAATATTCTATATTAAAAGTGAGAACCTCCTGATCTGAATTTCGGATTTGGAGGTTTTTCTTTGGAACGCTTTTCTATGGCGTGTTTTTTGACATCAATTCTTTAAAATTAACAACTATGTATCTTTCTGTTTTAGTAGATTTTACCTGGAAAGAATTTCTTTTTGGAAGTGAGGAATGGACTTTCATGCTTGAGATCGTTCTGCGAACCATCATTATGTTTATGACGATTATCATTGGTCTGAGAGTTTTAGGAAAGAGAGGTGTAAAGCAATTGTCAGTTTTTGAGCTTGTAGTGATTATCGGTCTAGGTTCGGCAGCAGGAGATCCCATGTTTTACAAAGATGTAGGAATTTTATCCTCAATCATTGTCTTTATAGTGATTATCTGTATATACAGTCTCTTCACTTATTTGATCGGAAGATTCAAGAAATTTGAGAATTTATTGGAAGGAAAACCGATCTGTCTTATTCAGGATGGAGTTTTTGCCATTGATAATTTTAAAAAAGAAAATCTGGGAAGTGACGAATTCTTTTCAGAATTAAGGTTAAAAGGTGTTTCACATCTTGGTCAGATAGAAACTGCTATTGAAGAAACTTCCGGAGATATCAGTATTTTCTTTTATGACGAGAGAGACGTGAAATTTGGCTTGTCTGTGATGCCTCATTCATTGGATCATCCAGTACAAAATATTGCTAGTGAGGGATTTTATTCTTGTACGTTTTGTGGATATACAGAAGAAAAGAGATCAGGACACGCGGGGATCTGTAGGAATTGTAGTAAAATAAATTGGGTCAAAGCAATCAATAAGAAAAGAATTACTTAAGAAATCAAAAATCCCCAACTTAAAACTAAGTAGGGGATTTACAATTTAAGATATATAATTTAGATTTGGGTGGTAATATCAAAATCAGGCAATTGCTTCATTTTTGAAAATATTTTTCATCGAAATTCCCGTATCTCTCCCAAAAAGACTTGAGAATATATTTTGAAACTCGTGAATGTATTTACATTTGATTGAGTTTCCATAGATTTTCAATCCTTCTACAATTTTCTTTGAGTTGAGATCGATGTCATATTTGATGAAAGTTTCCGGTCTCTCGTATCTGATTCTGTGATCTGATGCATATGTTTTCATAAATCCAAACTTTTCCAGCCAGTCTTCGTTGATCGTAATCGGTTGAATCGAATCTGCAGGTACATCAAAGCATTGGTAATCATTTTCAATCTTTACGGAATAATCATTTTTTTCGTTGTGAAAAATCTCAGTAATCGTAAAAATCTGGCCTCTATATTCTACCAGATTTTTAATTTTTAAATCTGTAACGTTCATAATATTTGTGGTATAAGTGGTTTATAAAAGCAGTTGCAAATACTATGCCTTACATTATGTGTGTGGTATGTAAAAGTGACTAATAATCATTTATTTTTCAAAAAATGATAATTTATTTAAGGTCAAAATTTTAATTTTGTAATGAGCAAAATACTATTCAGATATATTTTTTATGATTATCTTTATGTTATGTGATTTCTGTTACTTCTTTTTGTCTGAATTGATAAAAGAAATAAAGATTCCACAAAATCATTTCGTAGCCGTAAACTGTATCTTCAACGGGAATTGTAAATATTCTGAAACCAATAATTTCAGCAGGATTGTAATTGACAATTGGAGAATCAAGTCCTGTTCCCGTAAGAATTCCGTTGACTGCAAGAAAACCTGGCATCAATATTAAATAGATCAAAGAAGCCTTTCCAATCCATCTGACCTTTATAATAAAATATAATATAAAAAGACTTATTGACGTTGTGAAAAACGTAACAAACGGATAAATTTTATCATTAAAATAAATTGACAGAAATGCTAAGATTAAAATAGAAACGATTACAAATATTTTTTCAATATCAGGTTTCCAGTCAAGTTTAAAAAATTTATCTAAACAGAAATAGGTAAACACACATGAAAATGGAATACAGATAAAAAACATCAATTCTTCAATCGGTAATCCGAAAAGTCTTTTGCCAATCAAATATTTGTCATTAAACCACCAAACTCCGTTATGAGTAAACCAAACATCCCAGGCAATAAAAATGATGGCTACTGATATAGAAGCCATCAAAAATGCTTTAAAATGAATATTAAATTTTATTTTCGGGTGAAATGAAAACAAGAAGCAGATAATCACCGTAAAAAAGTTAATCGCCAAATAGGTGTATTGCCACATTTTATTTTTTGTTTTTATTAAAATACATTTTAAAATATTTTACAGGAACCCAAAGAAATCCAAAGCATTCACCATATTCTTTTCCGGTGTGTTTATGATGTTGTTTGTGAGCACGTCTGATAGATAATAAATAAGGATTTTGGGTATCTCTCAAAAATTTGAAACGCTGATGTATAAAAATATCATGAACAAAAAAATAAGCCATTCCGTACAGTGTAATTCCGATCGAAATATAGAAATAGGCATTAAAATTATTGACTGTTCCATAGTACATCATTGCGATTGTAGGAATTGCAAAGATGGCGAAAAAATAGTCGTTTCTTTCCATGTGACCTTCGTTGCTGTGGTCGTGATGATCGCGGTGTAGTGTCCAAAGAAAACCGTGCATGACATACTTGTGAACCATCCACGTAATTCCTTCCATGATAAAAAATGTGGCAACAACAATCAGAAAATTCATATTAGTTTTGTTTCTGGTTAAACATTTTTTCCAAAATATTAAAACGGTAACTGAAAATTTGCTCTACTTTATTTTTAACAAAAAGTTTATGCGCAATTTCACCTAAAAATCCGATCGGAAGTTCATAGTCTACAGTATCTTTTATCAATACTCCTTTGTCATTCGGAATAAATTCATGAAAATGATTCCACAATTTATAAGGACCTTTTTTTTGAAAATCAGTGAAGCTTCTGTGGTGATTGACGTGTGTAATTTCAGTTTGCCAATCCATTTTGATCCCGAAAAGCGGAGAAACATAATAATCGATGATCATTCCTTCGTAGATTTCGTCACTTTCCATTTTTGTACGAACGATGAAGTTCATATCTTTCGGAGTGATCTTAGAAAGATTATTAGCTGCTGAAAAGAATTTCCAGACAGTATCTATATCGCAGTTTATTTGTTGTTCTCTTTTGAGCTGGTGTACCATTGTGATGTTTTAAAGTAAATTTTAAATCTATAAAAAAGACATTTTGTATTGAACGTAACTGCTCATCATCAATGAAAATTTTCTTCCGTTTGAAATTCTGATTCTCTGATTGATAATTTTTTTCGCCGGTGTTCTTTTAATTTTTCTGAATAAAGAGATGTAATATCTGTACGCAAGATAAACGCCGAATCTTGCTGAATTCGGTAAGTTTTTGATTCCTTCCAAGGCTTCTTTAAATTCCTGTTGAATATCATTTTCAATATGTTCTTTCACGGAATTATCAAAATAAGTGATGTCGACATTAGGGAAATAAGTACGTCCCAAAACCTGATAATCGTCTTTCAGATCTCGAAGAAAGTTAACTTTCTGAAAAGCAGAGCCGAGTTTCATCGCTGAAGGTTTCAAAATTTCATATTGTTCCTTATTTCCATCAACAAAAATATGAAGACACATCAAACCAACCACTTCTGCTGAACCTAAAATGTATTGTTTGTAAAGGTCAGAATTGTAATCGATTTTCTGAAGATCCATCTCCATACTGTCAAGAAATTGATAAATCAATTGTACATCAATTTGGTATTGATGAATCGTCTCCTGAAAGCATTGTAATATAGGATTTAAAGAAATTTTTTCCTCTAAAGCCTGATTGGTCTGTTCTCTGAAACGGGTAAGTAGAGTAGAACGGTCAAAATCATGAAAGCTGTCGACGATTTCGTCTGCCAAACGAACGTATCCGTAAATGGCATAAATTGAATTTCTTATTTTCGGTGATAGTGCCAATATCCCCAATGAAAAACTGGTGCTGTATTGTTTGGTGGTCTGTTTACTGATCTTGTAGGAGAGATCGTCAAATAATTTTTTCATAGTATTAGTCGTTATTTGGTGGCTTCCATCGCTGCAATTTTCCCGGAAATAATTGATGGCGGTACTCCCGGTCCCGGAACAGTCAGCTGTCCGGTGTAAAATAAATTACTGACTTTTTTATTTTTTAATGAAGGTTTCAAAACTGCCGTCTGAGATAGCGTATTTGCCAATCCGTAAGCATTTCCCTCATAGGCATTATAATCTTCTTTAAAATCTTTGATGCAGTAACTCTTTTTATAATCTAATTTTGATTTTAAGTTTGATGTTGATGTATGTTTTTCGAGTCTGAGAATCATCTCTTCAAAATATTTTTCTCTCACTTCTTCACTATCTTCCAAACCTGTCGCAACCGGCATCAAAAGAAAAACATTTTCGCAGTCTTTAGGAGCCACATTTTCATCTGTTTTTGATGGACAACAAACATAGAATAAAGGTTTTGTCGGCCATTTTTTATCATCATAGATTTCAGTCGTATGCAAATCTAGATCATTTTCAAAAAACAAAGTATGATGTTTCAGATTAGGGATCTTTTCTTTAAAACCTAAATAATAAATCAGGCAAGAGGGTGCAAAAGTTCTTTTTTTCCAATAATCTTCGGTGTAATTTCTGTATTCTTGTGGGATTAATTTATTTTCTGTATGATGATAATCTGATGATGCAATTACGGTGTCGAATTCAATATCTATTCCGTTTACGGAAATTGCGGTAGCTTTATTTTTATTGATTTTTATCGAATCTATATTTGAATTTAAATGAAAATGAACTCCCAATTCTTTTGAAACATCTGCCATTGCATCAATAACTTTAGAAAATCCACCCATCGGATACCAAGTCCCCAATTTGTAGCCTCCGTAATTCATCAGACTATACAAAGCCGGAATGTCTTTCGGAGCCGCGCCAAGAAAAATTACCGGAAATTCCATCAGCATAATGAGCTTCGGATTTTTGAAATATTTTCTTACAAATTTATGGAAATTGGATAGCAAATCTAATTTTAAAGCACTTTTTGCAATTTTTGGAGAGACAAATTCAAACCATGAATGACAAGGTTTGTTAACGAAATCTTTCATCCCGACTTCATATTTATATTGAGCATCATCCATGAATTGATCCAGCTTATTTCCTGCGCCGCTTTCGGTAGATTCAAAAAGATTTCGCATATCGTTGTAATCATGAGGAATCTGCATTGTCCCATCCGAAAAAACCATTTCAAACTGTGGATTTAAAGGCATTAGTTCGAAATAATCTGATGTTTTGACACCAAAATCTGAGAAGAAATTTTCAATAATATCAGGCATCCAATACCAACTCGGTCCCATGTCGAAAACGTAACCATTATCTGTTGTAAATTTTCTTGCTCTTCCGCCCAGGCTGCTGTTTTTTTCAAATACATGTACTTCATGACCATTTTGTGCAGAATAAGCTGCTGCAGACAAACCTGAAAACCCTGATCCTATTATCGCTATTTTCTTCATATTAATTACTTTCAAATGAAAAATCTTTATAAATAGTTTCTATAAGATCTTTGCTGTCGATATTTTTGTGGTAAATGGGGTGATGAAATTGATCTAATTTATTTAAAATCCGAATCAATTCCATTTTTTCTGAATACGTAAGATTTCCTGAAACAATCTTAGTTGCCCGACGAATTTTGCTCATTTGATTTTCTAAAACTTTCAGACCCTTTTGTGTAATATTAATCAATTTTATTCTTTTATCTTCGGTAGAATCAAACTGTTCTATCCAGCCATGATTCAAAAGTCTGTTGATAATTAAAATTCCAACAGGTTTTTCGTGAATGTTTTTTTTGATGAGATCAATTTTTGACATCGCACCTGAATTTTTTAGATTAATTAAATATATAAAATCTTCCTGAGTAGAAAATTCAGAATCGGAAATAGCTGATTTAGAATAAGATTTGGCATATCGGTTAAGATGTACCAGTAAAGTGCTGATTGCACTTTCCGGACTTCTTCCTTGCTCTTTTCCCTCCCAACTTGTTGAAAAGTTGTTATTATTCTTTTTCTGTGATTGCTCATCAAAAATCCAGGCTTTGAATCCATCAATTGTGGAAGGATAGGACGCATTATTATTACTCAAATAAAATTCTTCAAGTAAGTTCACCACATCTTTTACTAAATCAAAATTCATAGTAATAAAATTAGAATATAAATATTCATTAATTTTAAAATAATGTTTATTTATATTTTAATCTGAAGCAAAAATGATTCCAGAAAACAGTTATTATCTTAAAAAATAAGACTATTCAAGCAAAGACTTATTTTCTCTCATTCTAAATTCTAAAGGTGATGTGAAAATTTTTATTTTTATATGATTATTATTGGTAAATATTTTATTGTTTTGTGCTTTTATGGTAACAAAATATATGATTTACGTTACATCAGAAATATCACTTTTTTCAGCAGTAATATATAAATTATAATGTTTTTCTGGAAAAAATCAGAAACTTAAACGATTTTAATTTGTCTTTACCTTTCATGTAAATAGTACTAAACTAAATCAAAATAATGCATTACATTTTTTGATACTTATTGATGTTCCATTTTTTATAACTTGAAATGTATGCAGCATGAATGATTTAGGTTGTCAAAAAAATATTGTCAAATTCCTCGTGACCATGTTAAATTTTTACTTAGGAAGTAAGTCAAAAAATTTAAGAAGAACTAAAAATAATTGAATTACTAATTTAAAAACTAAAATTCGGGTATCTAATAAAATCGTCGAAATTCTTTTGTATATATATAAATTGATTAGTTAAGAAATTATTGCATTTTATGAAAACTTTCAATAATTAAAATCTTGCTTAATACTGTATTTTACTAAGAGAATTTTTAATAAATATTTTGAAAAGCAAACAGAAAATGAATCTAGATTCAGTAAAAAACAATGTTTTCTTGTGAAATATGTAGAGATAATTTTATATTTGTATAAATTTTACCAAATTAATTTGGCAATTAATGCAGTATATTAATATGTAATTACACAGAAAATGTGCGTATTATAAATTAATTTTAAACTAATGTGGTATTTTTGATTAAAAATCATGAAATTATTAGATTTATTACTAAATTTATTTGGTATAATTTTAGAGACTGAAAAAAAATATTTGAAAATAGAATATTAATATGTAAATTTACTTAGCAATTTTTTCATAATAGTGAATCAAAATTAATAATAATTTTTATGATAACTGTTTTATGATTTCTTTGCTGATGGACGACTTGGTAAATTGCATATGTATACTTTTATGAAATAGATATTTTGAAGTTGAACCAAATCCAAACCAATATTAATATCGTAATTATTATAAATCTTTTCATTAAATGGGAATTTTTTCCCGATATTTTTTTGATAAAGTAAAATAATTAAATATAGAATAGATATTAAGATGTTTTCTCTTGAATCACTTTTATTTTTAAACTAAAAAAATAATTAATTGCTTCATTGCAATTTTAAATAATAAACGATGCCTAGAAAAGTTGTACAAGGTCCGATCAGGGACAAAGAAAAAACCAAACAAAAACTGCTCAATGCAGTTGGTAAAATTTTGAAAACCAAAGGTTATTCAGGATTAATGGTAAGTAAAATCGCAGCTGTTGCCGGATTCGACAAGAAGCTGATCTACGAATATTTCGGCAATACAGATAAGTTGATTGATGAATATATCAGATCACAGGATTACTGGAGTAGAGTAGACGAAAAAGAAATGAATGTAGATCTTTCCGATGGTGGAAAAGAAATGTCAAAAATGGCTCTGCTTAATCAATACGAAGGACTGAGAAAGAACAAAGAACTGCAAAAAATTATCGTTTGGGAACTTTCTGAAAGCCGTCCTATTCTGAAAAAATTATTTGAACAGAGAGAAGAAGTGGGTGAAGGTTTATTTACCAATATTACCGATCCTCATTTTGGAGAAAGATCAGAAGAATACAGAGCAATTACAGCATTACTTGTAGCAGGAATTTATCACCTGAATCTTTATACTGCTTACAACGGTACCACTTTCTGCGGAATTGATACCAAAACCGAAGACGGAAGAAAGAAAATTGAGAAAGCGATTGTTGATATTATAGATTTTGCGTATCAGAAAAAATAATTATTTTTTACAAAAAGTTTAAGTCTGGTTTATCTAAATTTGAAATTTTATACTTTCAGATTAAAACTATATTTCTTACTTTTGGGCTATGGAAAATTTTATCGTATCTGCAAGAAAATATCGCCCGCAACAGTTTGATACCGTTGTAGGGCAATCTCATATTACAGATACTTTAGAGCATGCTATTGAAGAAAATCAGTTAGCACAGGCTTTGCTTTTCTGCGGTCCGCGTGGAGTAGGTAAAACTACTTGTGCGAGGATTTTAGCAAGAAAAATCAATGAAAAAGATGGTTCTGTTTCAGAGGATGGTTTTGCATATAATATCTATGAATTAGATGCAGCTTCCAATAATTCAGTTGATGATATTCGTGAGTTGATCGATCAGGTGCGTTTTGCGCCGCAAGTTGGTCAGTACAAAGTGTATATTATCGACGAGGTACATATGTTGTCATCTGCGGCATTCAACGCATTTCTGAAAACTTTGGAAGAACCTCCTGCTCACGCAATTTTTATTCTGGCTACGACTGAAAAGCATAAAATTATTCCTACGATACTTTCCCGCTGTCAGATTTATGATTTTAAGAGAATCACTATTCTCGACATTCAGGAACATTTGAAAAGCATTGCTCAAAAGGAAAATATTAAATACGAAGATGACGCTCTATATCTGATTGCCCAAAAAGCAGACGGAGCTTTGAGAGATGCGCTTTCGATTTTTGACAGACTGTCAACTTTTTCTCAGAAAAATATTACTTTGGCAAAAGCTGCTGAAGTTCTCAATATTTTAGATTACGACCAATATCTGAAAATTGTAGATTTTGCTAAGGAAAATAGAATTCCCGAAGTGCTTTTTGCTTTTAACGAAATTGTAAAAAGAGGTTTTGATCCGCATATTTTTATCGCAGGTTTGGGAAATCATTTCAGAGATCTGATGATGGCTCAGAATGCTTCAACAATTGATCTCATCGAAGTTGGAGAGCAAACGAAAACAAAATTTGTCGAACAGGCACAGAAATGGAATGCTCAGCAATTGATTGACGGAATTGAAATTTGCAATCATGCAGATATTAATTATAAGAATTCAAAAAATCCAAGACTTACCGTAGAAATTGCTTTAATGCAATTAGCTTCTCTAACCGCAAGTGGAGATGTTGCTAAAAAAAAAAGTTTATAATATTAGCACCTTTTCTTCATGAAAAACAGGAGGTGAAATTACCTTCAAAAATTGTAGTTGAAGAAAAAAAAGAAGAAGTAAAGGTAAATCCTGTTATTGTTACTGAAGAATCAACTTCCGAGATAACAGTAAAGACGGCTTCGAAACCTTTATCAAGACCGAAAACTTCTTCGGGCTTTAGTATCAATTCTTTTATCAACAGAGAAGAAAAGCAGGAAGTTGAAGAAACTATTGCTGTCAAAAGCGACCACATTCAGGAACACCATTTTACAGAAACCGATCTTCAGGCAGAGTGGAATCTTCTTTTGATGCAGCTTCGTACCAAAGATCAATTTGTTTTTAATGCCATTAAATCTTTTAAACTTGAAAAGATTGATGAAAAAACCATACTGGTCCTTTATCCTTCAGAATCTGCAAAAGTTGAATTTGATAAAATAAGCGGTGAGTTTTTTAATCATTTCAAAAGAAAAGTTAATAATTACGCAATTACAGTTGAGTACAAACATGATCATCAAAATCTTAAAATCGAAGTTCTTACAACCAAGAAAAAATTTGACAGATTTGTTGAGATCAATCCTTTGTTGAAAGATCTTGACGATTTGATGAAGTTTGATTTAACTTAATTTTATATCTTTGTCAAATATTTGTGTCGAAAATATCATTTTGCCGCGATATAATTTAAATTTAGAACTAGAAATAGACAATTCTTAAAGATCAAAGTGGAAAAATTATTATTCCCATATCTGTCTACTTTTGCAACTGCTGATTATTTTAGCGGTTATTTTAGTTTTACTGCTAAGTATTATAGAAATTTCAGAAACTATTATCGATTTTATTGGTATAGCTAACTAAAATTTCTTTCTCAAAAATAAAGGGAAATCAATCATTTCCGTTTCTAATTTCAATACATTTTTTTGTACTACATTTTTGAAAAGAATTATAAATTAACTTTATAAGGCTTTGTCATTGAATGTAAAATTTAAATAAATAATACATATAATATGAACTTAACAGATTTACAAAACGACTGGATCAAAGAGTTTCCTGAACCAATGATGATTGCAGGACCTTGCAGCGCCGAAAGCGAAGCTCAAATGTTGGAAACAGCAAGAAGAATAAAAGACACCAATGCGCAGGTCCCGATTTTCCGTGCAGGAATCTGGAAACCACGTACGAAACCAAATGGTTTTGAAGGCGTTGGAGTAATTGGTTTAAACTGGTTGAAAAAAGTAAAACAAGAATACGGATTTAAAACTGCTACCGAAGTTGCCAATGCACATCACGTTGCAGCCGCTTTGGAAGCCGATGTTGACATTCTTTGGATTGGAGCAAGATCTACAGTAAATCCTTTTACTGTGCAGGAAATCGCAGAAGCTTTAAAAGGAACTGAGAAAACTGTTTTGGTAAAAAATCCTGTCAACCCTGATTTAGCTTTATGGATTGGTGCTTTGGAAAGGCTTCTGGGGCAAAATATTAAAAATTTAGGTGTCATTCACCGAGGATTTTCAACGTACCAGAAAACGAAATACAGAAATAATCCGAATTGGCAGATTGCTTTGGATTTTAAAAGTCAGTTCCCGAATATTCCGATGTTGGTAGATCCTTCACATATTTGCGGAAACAGAACTGGTTTGGCAGATATTACGCAGGAAGCCTTGAATGTCGGTTATCAAGGTGCAATTATTGAAACTCACTCTAATCCTGACGAAGCATGGAGCGATGCTTCTCAACAGATTACACCGGAAGTTTTGGCAGAATTAATTTCAAACTTAAAAATAAGAAATTCAGGATTGGCAGGTTTTGATAACGAAATGGGAAGACACAGAACTTTAATTTCTGACTTGGATTTTCAGATGATCGAATTGCTTTCTCAGAGAATGAAAATTTCAGAACAAATCGGAAAGCTGAAGAAAGAAAATGATATCGCCATCTTTCAGCCTGAACGTTGGAAAGTGATTACAGAGTATGCCATTCAAAAAGCAAAAGAAACGGGAATGTCACAGGATTTTATAGAAAAAGTTTTCAAAGCGATCCACGAAGAATCTATTGAAAAGCAGAATAATATTATGATTGACAGAAAATAAGCTAGGAAATGGTGATAGGATTTAGAATCAAAAAATGCTTCTCAAGAGCATAAACTAAATCCTGTTACCTAAGTCCTAAATCATTATCTTTGCATTCATATATATGAAAGGAAAAATCATTAAATCTACAGGAAGTTGGTATCAGGTTTTGGAAATGGAAACCGGAAGAATTTTTGAAGCAAGAATTCGTGGAAAGTTCAAGCTGATCAAAACCAGATTGACCAATCCTCTTGCTGTGGGTGATTTTGTTGAATTTCAGTTGGAACAGGATGATATTGCATGGATCACGAAAATCGATCCCCGTAAAAATTATCTGATCAGGAAAGCTGTTAACCTTTCGAAAGAAGCGCATATCATTGCTTCAAATATTGATATCGCGTGTTTTATTTTCACTTTGAAACATCCTGAAACATCATTCGGTTTCTTAGACCGTTTTCTTGCCTGTTGTGAGGCTTATAATATAAAACCACTCATTCTTTTCAATAAAATTGACGTTTTAAACGAAGAAGAAATAGAAATTGTGAAAGATATTCAGTTTCTTTATCAGGAAATTGGCTACGACAGCTTGGAAATTTCTTCTTATTCCAAACTGAATTTAGAGGATTTACAGGAACTTCTTAAAGATCAGACTTCAGTATTCTTTGGTCATTCCGGCTGTGGAAAATCAACTCTTGTTAATGCTTTACAACCTGATTTGAATCTGCGTACATCAGAGATTTCGGATACGCATCTCAAAGGAAAACATACGACAACCTTTGCACAAATGCATTTCTGGCATTTTGGCGGAAATGTGATTGATACTCCCGGTGTAAGAGAATTTGCCATGATTGATATTGAAAAAGAAGAAGTGCAACATTATTTTCCCGAAATATTTAGAAAAAGAAAAGAATGTAAATTTCATAACTGTATGCATATTAATGAGCCAAAATGTGCCGTTCTTGCTGCATTAGAAACAGAAGAAATTCAACATTCGAGATATTCAACTTACATCAAATTGATGGAAGAAGCAGAAGAGAATTCACAAATATAATTCTCACATCCTAAAATATACTTTTCTGTTTTGCTTTATTGTTTACAATAGAAGCAATATTCCGTTGTGTATATATTCAGATTAAATTTGGTTTACGAATTTTACAATTTTTTAGTGTTATTTTTACAAATAAAAAACCCAGCCGAAGCTGGGTAAAAACTAATAACCATGAAAACTCAAATTAAACATGAGAATCGAATTAATAGTTGCAATTAGTATGCCAAAAAACTATGACAGATTTCTTAATAAAAGTTATATTATGTTAAAATTAATTTAAAACTATATTTTAGATATTTTTCGTAATTTTGTGCCATTCAAAAAAATATACAGTTATGTCAAACATTACGTTCACTATGATTAAGCCAGATGCAGTTGCTGACGGACACATTGGTGCAATTCTAGGAAAAATTTCGGAAGGAGGTTTTAAAATTAAAGCTCTAAAATTAACACAACTTACTGTTGCTGACGCACAGAAATTCTATGAAGTACATGCTGAAAGACCATTTTATGGAGAGTTGGTTGACTTCATGAGTTCAGGACCGATCGTTGCTGCTGTTTTAGAAAAAGATAACGCGGTTGAAGATTTCAGAACTTTAATCGGAGCTACAAATCCTGCTGAAGCTGCTGAAGGAACCATTAGAAAAATGTTTGCCAGAAGCATTGGAGAGAATGCTGTACATGGTTCAGATTCTGATGAGAATGCTCTTATTGAGGCGCAATTCCATTTTTCAGGTAGAGAGATTTTCTAGTCAAAGTTCTTTTAAATAAAAAAATCCGGAAATATTTCCGGATTTTTTCGTTTTTGGTCATTGCTAAATTTTTTATGACATTTAGTCCGATAAATTAAATGCTAAAAATTTTCTGCCAATTTATTCTGATTCTTTAAAACTAAAAACTGACTTATCAAATCGAGAATCATATTTTAATATGACTCATTTATCTATGGAGTAAATTTCTTATGATATAAAATACCGTATTTTTACGGATGTTTTTGTATTAAAAAAAGTTTCATCTTTGCATCAGTTAAAAGAGAATCAACTTAACAACTAGGCATCGTTAACTGAACATCCTTAACTGAAAAAACTAATAACCATAATACTTACTCTTAAAAGAGAACAAATAGCAGCTTTCATTGGCTGCTTTTTGTGATGATTATACTTTTAATAATTCGATTGTTTTTTCAGGATTTTCTGTAGAAAAAACCGCATTCCCTGCAACCAGAACGTCTGCACCCGCGTCAAAAAGCTTAGAGGCATTATCCAGATTTACTCCACCGTCAACCTCAATTAGTGCTGTTGAATTATTGCTTAAGATCAAATCTTTTGTTTCTGCGATTTTCTTGTAAGTATTCTCGATGAATTTTTGACCTCCAAATCCGGGATTTACACTCATCAATAAAACCAGATCAACATCTGCAATAATATCTTCAAGCATTAAAACCGGTGTAGAAGGATTCAGAACAACTCCAGCTTTTGCACCTTTGCTCTGAATTAAATTGATCGTTCTGTGAAGATGTGTACAAGCTTCGTAATGTATAGAAACCAGATCGGCTCCGTATTCAATAAACTCTTCGACGTATTTTTCAGGCTCTACAATCATCAAATGTACATCCACGAATTTTTTTGCATGTTGCTGAATCGTTTTCATGACAGGAAAACCGAAAGAAATATTGGGAACAAATCTTCCGTCCATTACATCAATGTGTAACCAGTCGGCTTGAGAATTGTTAAGCATTTCAATATCTCTTTGCAGATTCCCGAAGTCTGCAGATAAAAGGGAAGGAGCAATTAGTTTAGTTTTCATTTTTACTTTTATACTTAATATTAGACTTTAAGAACAAAGAGTAAAGAAATTTGAAGTCTTTACTCTTTGGTCTTTTATCCTATCTTTATTAATGATATTTCAGTTTCATTTCAGGTTTGATATTCAGAAGTGTTTCATAAATTAACTGAATAACGTTTCCTACATCTTCTTTTGAAACCATTTCTACTGTCGTATGCATATATCTTAAAGGCAAAGAAATCAGCGCGCTTGGTACACCTCCGTTTGAGTGCGCAAAAGCATCAGTGTCAGTTCCTGTTGCTCTGCTCGCTGCAGCTCTTTGATAAGGAATTTCTTTCTTTTTTGCGGTATCAATAATTAATTCTCTGATAATATGATGAACACTTGGAGCGAAGAAAACAACAGGACCATTTCCGCATTTTTGATCGCCTTCTTTTTTCTTTTCGATCATCGGAGTTGTTGTGTCATGCGTGACATCTAACAATGGCGATGTTTGGTTTTATTGTATCAGCGATCATATCTGCTCCGTACAGACCAACTTCTTCCTGTACCGAATTGGTAATGTAAAGACCAAATGGAAGTTCTTTTTTGTTTTCCTTTAAAAGCCTTGCAACTTCTGCAATCATAAATCCGCCGATTCTGTTGTCTAAAGCTCTGCAGACAAAATATCGGTCGTTCATTTCAAAAAACTCATCAGGATAAGTAATCATGCATCCGACAAAAATTCCTAAATCTTCAACTTCTTGTTTGCTTGTAGCTCCGCAATCAATAAAAATATTTTCAATTTTTGGTGTCGGCTCATCTTGGTTTGCGCCTCTTGTGTGAATTGCAGGCCATCCGAACACACCTTTTACAATTCCTTTTTCACCGTGAATGTGTACAATTTTTGATGGAGCAATAGTTTGGTCTGAACCACCGTTTCTGATTACATAAATCAATCCGTCATCTGTGATGTAATTGACGTACCATGAAATTTCATCAGCGTGAGCTTCAATCACAACTTTGAATTCTGCTTCTGGATTGATAATTCCATAGCAGGTTCCGTAGTGATCAACTTCAATTTTGTCGACGTAAGGAGTGATATAATTCATCCAGACTTCCTGACCTCTGTGTTCGTATCCGGTTGGTGATGAAGTGTTTAAATATTTCTCTAAAAATTTTAAAGATTTCTTTTCGAATTTCATATTTAAGGAATGATTTTTGTAATTAAATTTCGTTATAATACGTGTAAAAATAATGAAATTTCATAAAATCACCTTTCTTTTTCTTTTCTTTTTTAGTGCCGTAGTCTTTGGTCAGCAAAGGGATTCTATTATTGCTAAACCTTTAAGTCAATATCCTCAAGATGAATTAAAAACAGATGAATTTGGAAATAAATTTTATTACGACGAAAGACAAAAAGCCAAAATTTACGAGATCAATGGTGAAACAGTAGTTGTGATGGACGAATTGGTTTTACTCAACAAACCGAGATTCAATAATCAGCTAGATAAAAATTATTATTTTTTCCTTAATAAAAAACTGTACAGAGTTTATCCTTTATTCTTAACAGCTTTACAGCAGTATAGAGACATTCAGAAAGAAATGCAGGTAATGGATACTGCAGCTAAAAGAAAATATGTGAAAGACCGACAAAATATGCTTGCCGATCAGTATGAAAAACAATTGAGAGATCTTACAACAACCGAAGGACAGGTTTTTGCAAAACTAATGAATCGCGCGACGGGTAAAAATGTTTTTGAAATTGTAAAAGAATTGAGAGGTGGATGGAGCGCGTTTTGGTGGAATGTAAAAGGAAAACTCGCAGATATAGATTTGAAAGATCAATACAACCCACATAAAAACAGAACTGACGAATTTTTAGAATCTCTTCTTCAATCCAATTGGAATTCAGGTTATTTACAACCTTATCCCGGCGCAAAAGATTTCAAGATTTCAAAATAAAATAAATTCCTGTAAAAACATTTTACAGGAATTTTTCTTTTAATTTATCAAAAACGATTTTATCTACAGGTAAAGTAAATGGATTGATTTCGGTGTCAATCGGAAGCCATTCAGTTCTTTCGATGCAAGGATCTAGTATCAGGAAATCTTCTTCATTGACAATTTTAACCATATAATATATAGTAAGGAGCTGCTCGTTTTCTCTGAATCTGGATACCAAAAAATCTTCCTGAGTATAAAGATGTTCTACAATTTCTATTTTGACATTCAATTCCTCATCAAACTCACGGTGAAGACAGTCAGTTAAACCTTCACCAAATTCCAATCCGCCACCTGGGAATTTTAATAAAGGTTGTCCTGCATATTCCTCAAAAAGGGTGAGAACTTTATAGTCTTTTACTGCACAAGCATAAACCCTTACGTTGATCTTGTCTATCATATGTAATATTTTGTAAAGCTAAAATAAGGAAAATAGTTAAAAGTTACGAGTTATGAATTATGATGTTGTAAACTTTGTAGTCCTTATTGAATGATTAACCATTACTAATAATTTGTCACTTATTACTTATAACTTTATCGCATTAATCATTTCTCTTTTTCCCGGCGGTCCCTGTTTCTTTTCTACTTGAAAATTAAGTTCTTTTAAAACTCTTCTGACGCTCCCTTTAGATGAGTAAGTAGTTAACAATCCGTCTACGCTCATTTTATCGGAAACCATTTCAAATAAAGGCTTTTCCCAGAGATCCGGCTGTACTCTCGCACCAAAACAATCGTAATAAACCAAATTTATCTTCGGCAAGTCAATGTTTTTCAGATCAAAAAAGTCGCACTGTATCTTTTTTAAATTAAATCCTTTAATAATTTCAACGGATGTTTCCCAATCCGTTTGATGAATTTTTTGATAAATATTTTTTAATTCTGGGTTATCAAAATGATCGAAATAGGCTAAATTTTCAATTTCTGATTCATTTATCGGATACTTTTCGAGTGTAAAATAATTGATCGTATGATTTTTGTCAGTTTTTAAATATTCATTAATTGTCACTAAAACGTTTAAACCTGTTCCAAAACCGAGTTCTAAAATGTTAATTTCGTAATCATTTATAAGATTTAATCCATTTTTGATAAACACGTGTTCTGCCTCCTGTAACGCACCGTGGTGTGAATGGTAATTTTCATTTAATTCATTGATGAACAGTGTTTTACTACCGTCATTTGTAGTTCTGATTTCTCTTTCCAAAGTATTTTTTTTCAAATTTAATGTAAAATTTTTATATTTGGAAAATTATGTTAAATTTGTAGAACATCATAAAAATTTTAAGAAATGATAATTCAAAAAACAGAAAACTCTAGAATTTCTACTTTCGATCCCAATAATTTTTCGTTTGGAAATACTTTCAGTGATCACATGATCATCTGTGAATATGAAGACGGCAAATGGGGCGATGTGAAATTGGTTCCTTATGGTCCTTTACTGTTTACGCCTGCAATGATGGGAGTAAATTACGGACAGGCTTGTTTTGAAGGTATGAAAGCTTACAAAGACAACGACGGACAGGTTTTCCTTTTCAGGCCCGAAAAGAATTTTGAGCGTATCAATAAATCTGCAAAGCGTTTGGCAATGCCGGAAGTTACTGAAGAAATGTTTTTAGATGGTCTTAAAGCATTGGTAAATATCGATAGAGAATGGATTCCTCAAGGTGAAGGTAATTCTTTATATATAAGACCGCTAATTTTTGCTACAGAAGAAGCTTTGAAAGCAAGAGTTGCTAATAAATATATGTTTGCCATCGTAGCAACACCTGCAAAAATGTATTATACAGAACCAGTGTCTGTGAAGATTTCTGATCACTATTCAAGAGCGGCTAGCGGTGGAGTAGGTTCTGCAAAAGCAGCAGGAAACTATGCAGCTTCTTTTTACCCTACTCAATTAGCTATGGAGGAAGGTTATGATCAGATTATCTGGACTGATGATGCTACTCACGAATATTTTGAGGAAAGTGGAACAATGAATGTTTTTGTAAGAATCAACGATACGATTTATACGCCACCTACTTCTGAGAAAATTTTAGATGGAGTTACCAGAGACAGTTTTATTCAGTTAGCTCAGAAAAGAGGTTTCGAAATAAAAGTAGAGCCAATCAAAGTAAAAGATGTGGTTGATGCTCAGAAAAACGGAACTCTGAAAGAAGTTTGGGGAGTAGGTACAGCAGTTGTTACTACCGTTTTCCAGGCTTTAGGCTACAAAGGTGAAAAATTGGAATTACCAAGACTTTCCGACGAAGAAAGTTTTGCAGTTACCCTAAAAAATGATTTAGTTAATTTACAGACCAATCATTCAGAAGATCCTTTCGGATGGAGAGTATTGGTAGAAAAAGATGTTTTGGAAACAGCTTAATTTTAATCAATTTAATATTATATAAGCCGAGATTTTTTCTTGGCTTTTTTGTTTTTAATTTAAAGTTTAATTTTTCTCTGGCAGATTAAGTGGTGATGCAGATTTTCATCCAATGCATTGATCTGCGTAATCAGCGAAATACTAATGATAAGATTTCCAGATTATCTCAATAATTTAAAAATATACAAACTTTATTTTAATAAATTCATCAAGTTTTGTGAATGATTCCCGAAATGCGTATTTTCGCAAAAGTTTTTATGAAAAAAATACTTCTCATATCCGCATTAGGACTTTTAAGCTGTAAAAGAAACGCTCCGCAGGTTCATCCGCCAGTTGGAGGTGTTCTCAATAAAAGTGATCTTGATATTTCCAGAGATCGAATGAAAAATCTCAATACTTTGGAAAGACAACAGATTCAGGATTGGGTGAATGGTCAGGATATTAAATTCTATCCTACACAACTTAATTATTGGACTACAGTGGAAGGATTTGATCAGAGACAGCGAAGAGCAGATGGTTCACAGATTTCTTATTCTTATGATTTGTTTGATTTTGACCAGACTAAAATTTATGATCAATCGATCCAGAGAAATGATGCGAGATTTGGACATTTTGATGAGTTGAAGGCAGTTGAAAATGCATTAAGATACATGAAGAATGGAGAGGAAGTTACCTTGCTTGTTCCATCATCATTAGCGTACGGAACTTTCGGAGACGAAAATAAGATAGATAACGATATTCCTTTAATTATAAAATTAAAAGTTCTATAAAATGAAATTGTTTAACAAAAATATAATTCTGGCAGCTGCAAGTGCTTCGCTGCTAAGTTGTACACCAATTTATAAGAAAATGAACGTAGACAAAGAAACTTACGAAGGGCTTAAAGACGGACTTTATGCCAATCTACAAACTACTCAAGGTAACTTAATTGTAAAGTT
>Ga0163161_10000901_pt1 | contig 23077 bp, 17 predicted proteins | sample S45metaG_FD_129847 | JGI IMG/M metagenome (GOLD analysis project Ga0163161, IMG submission 129847) | Switchgrass rhizosphere microbial communities from Kellogg Biological Station, Michigan, USA - S4-5 metaG | ecosystem: Host-associated > Plants > Roots > Rhizosphere > Soil | place: USA... | reverse complement strand
TGTCGTAGAAAAGGTCAAAATCAGTGTAGCCTATTTCCTGAAGCAGCATGCGCACGCCAAGGAATCCTTTTTTGTGCAGCTCGCTTTTCATGCCATCTATCCTTGCAATGCAGGTATCTTTAAGTTTTACCTGTTCAAAAAACTCCTCCAGGCTTTCGGTATTTTTCCAGATAAGCAGTCGGGTGTCGTTGTTTATGGCTATAGATTTGTATAAAGGCATTGGATATGGTTAATGGCCGAAATTCATGTTGTTGTTTACCAAACAATTAAGGCTACGGCAAGTTTTTATATTTTATTGTTAAAGCGGGTGAATTAAAAATTCATTCACTAAATTTGCAAAAATTTTTTTGCTAATACAAATATACAATATTCATGAGTACTACAACGCTGCCCTTTGTGGCATACAAAGTAAAGGATATTTCGCTTGCGGAATGGGGAAGAAAAGAGATTGGTCTTGCTGAAGCTGAAATGCCTGGCCTAATGGCACTTCGTGCAGAGTATGGCGCTTCTCAGCCGCTTAAGGGTGCGCGTATTGCAGGATGCCTTCACATGACGATCCAAACGGCTGTTCTTATAGAAACGCTTGTTGCTCTTGGTGCACAGGTTACATGGAGCTCATGCAACATTTTTTCTACCCAGGACCACGCTGCTGCTGCAATTGCCGCTGCAGGTATCCAGGTATATGCATGGAAAGGCCTTAACGAGGAGGAGTTTGACTGGTGTATAGAACAAACGCTTTTCTTTGGTGAAGAACGTGAGCCGCTTAACATGATACTCGATGATGGTGGTGATCTTACAAATATGGTTTTTGACCGTTTCCCTGAGCTTACGGCTGCTATTAAAGGACTTTCGGAAGAAACGACTACAGGTGTTCACCGTCTTTACGAAAGAATGAAAAACGGTACGCTTGTTATGCCGGCGATCAACGTTAACGATTCAGTTACTAAATCTAAATTTGATAACAAATACGGCTGTAAAGAAAGTGCCGTTGATGCGGTACGCCGTGCAACAGACCTTATGCTTGCAGGTAAAAGGGTAATTGTATGTGGTTACGGAGACGTAGGTAAAGGTAGTGCAGCTTCTTTCCGTGGAGCAGGTTCTATCGTTACGGTTACCGAAATTGACCCTATCTGTGCGCTTCAGGCTGCTATGGATGGTTTTGAGGTTAAAAAACTGGATACGGTTATTGCTAATGCAGATATCATCATTACGACTACAGGTAACAAAGATATCGTTGTGGGCCGCCACTTCGAGCAAATGAAAGATAAGACTGTTGTTTGTAACATCGGACACTTTGATAACGAAATCGACATGGCATGGTTAAACAAAAACCACGGTGCGTCTAAAATTGAGATCAAACCACAGGTAGATAAATATACTATTGCAGGGAAAGATGTCATCATTCTTGCAGAAGGACGTCTTGTTAACCTTGGTTGTGCTACAGGCCACCCAAGTTTTGTAATGAGTAACTCGTTCACAAACCAGACACTTGCCCAAATTGAACTTTGGACAAACAGCGCTGCTTATGGAAACGAAGTGTATATGCTGCCTAAGCACCTTGACGAAAAAGTGGCTTCACTTCACCTTGCTAAACTTGGTGTAGAGCTTGAAACACTTAACGATGAGCAGGCTGCTTACATTGGTGTTGAGGTTCAGGGGCCATTTAAACCTGAGTACTACAGATACTAATATGTAGTGTTGAGAAGTGAGTATTGGGATTTTAGATTTTTAGTTTGAAATTTTAATGTCACTTAGATATAAAGATAAACCCCGTAACTGCGGGGTTTATCTTTATATATGGTTGAGTGAAGCTTTCTAAATACTCACATCTCAATACTGGCATCTTAATACTATTATCTAAAATCGCATTCCAATATATGGTCGTTAACCATTCCTGTTGCCTGCATATTGGCATAAATTACTGTTGAGCCTACAAACTTAAACCCGCGTTTTTTCATGTCTTTGCTTATCGTGTCAGACAGTGGGGTAGTGGCAGGAACCTGTGCCATAGCTTCAAATTTGTTGTCTACAGGCTGGTTGCTGCTGAACGCCCAGTAATAATCGGAGAAGGTGCCAAACTCTTCCTGAATTTTCATGAAAGCCTGTGCGTTGCTTACTGCGGCCAGTACTTTTAACCTGTTACGGATGATTCCTTCGTCCTGTAATAGTCCCTCAATCTTTGCGTCATCATATTTAGCAATCTTTAGGTAGTCAAAATTATCAAATGCGTTTCGGAAGTTTTCGCGCTTGCGCAGAATGGTAATCCAGCTCAGTCCAGCCTGAAAAGTTTCCAGTAGCAGGAACTCAAAGAGTTTATGGTCGTCATAAACGGGTTTGCCCCATTCATTATCGTGGTAGTCTTCATAAAGTGCGTCGCCTACGCACCATTTACAGCGTGTCTTGTTGCTCATGGGGTAAAGTGTTTGACTTGTCGTTATAAATGTATTTATCAATTAAAAAATGGCCGAGATAAATAAGCGGGGTCAATACTATTGCAATGATCAGTTTCACAAAATATCCTGTAAAGCCCGAAGCAATGTAGGTTTTCGTGTCCATTTGGCCTGTTGCCCAAAAAGCGATGCCCAGCACTATGAAACTGTCAAAAAACTGCGATATGACCGTAGAACCCGTACTGCGCAGCCAGATGTATTTGTTACCGGTTTTACGCTTTACCCAATGGAACAGCGTCACATCTATAAGCTGCGATACCAAAAATGCAGTAATGCTGCCTACGATGATCCACATTCCCTGGCCAAACACAGCATCAAACTGCGTATCCTGAACGCCCATGCCCTTAACTGCCGGAATGCTTAGCGCCAGCCAAAGCATAAAAAAACAGTAGGCTATCAACCCTGCGGTTATGTAAGACAGTCGGCGAACGCCCTTTTCGCCAAAATATTCGTTGATAAGGTCGGTTGTTATAAATACCACAGGCCATGGCAATATGCCTACGCTCATGGGTACGGATACTACATTGATTAGTTTTCCGCCAATAAGTTCGGCCACAACGGCATTGGTAATAAAAATCCCTGCCAGGATTACATAGATGGTGTCTTTACGGGTCTTGAACATACAAAAGAGTAAACCGTAAAGGTAAAGAATTATGTTTTACGGGATGTTACAGCATTTTAGCTTCTTTTCGTATTGTGGCAAAGTTTTCATCGTTCACGTCGGTTTCCATAATGTAGATTTTTCCGCCATCGTTAAAGACCCTGTCCTCTAATTCTGTAATCGTGATTTCTTCACAGGCTGTCGGGATAAGAGAGGGCTCTATCAGCATTATCCATTTTCCTTTTTTAAAAGCATAGGTAGTGAAGTGGTAAACGCATCCATTCATGGGTGCCTGAAATACCGAGAATTCATCTGCACCGTCACCGTCGAGGTCACCTTCATTTATTATGATCGCCTCGCAGCATCCTATCTGTAGATCAGGTAATTTTTCACCTGAAAATTTTACCGAGTATTCGTCAGGTGTTCCATCTTCTATAGGATTACCTTCTCCTTTTTGGTCAATATTATATTGGCTGTCTCTTCTGTTTCATCCCCATTGTAATCAGCGCTATTGTTGGGAATAGTTTTCTCCGACTGTATATCTTCTATTACTGTTTGCGTAGAATCTTTTGGAGTCGGCTTAACGGTTCCTGTCGTGTTTTCTTTTTTGCAGGCTAAAAGTGTGAACAGGCAAAGGCAAAATATTTTTCTCATAAAATCTGTTTGATTCGTAAATGTAAGAAAAAGCTTTTTCCAGGGGTGTAGGGTTAATTGCAATAGTTTTTGGGTTTGGCGTATGCTTTTTAGGGGGGGGTGTAGGTTAAAAATTTCAAAATAAACTCGACTTATGCAATATTTTTATGGGGTATGTGTTTATATTTGTATTAATTATTAAATCATACGCCATGAAAATAGGGGTGCCAAAGGAAATAAAGAACAATGAAAGCCGGGTAGCCCTTACACCGGCGGGGGTATTTGAATTGGTCACGTACAGACATCAGGTTTACGTGCAGGAAAGTGCAGGCGAAAGCAGCGGTTTTTCTGATGAAGACTATCGCGATGCGGGAGCTGTGCTTATGCCTACTGCCGAGGCTGTTTATGCCATGGCAGATATGATCGTTAAAGTTAAGGAGCCTGTAGCGTCGGAGTATCCGCTGATCAAAAGGAACCAGGTAATATTTACCTATTTCCATTTTGCATCAAGTGAAGTGCTTACTAAAGCTATGATGGCAAGTAAAGCGATTTGTATCGCGTATGAAACCGTAAGTGATGACGATGGTTTCCTGCCACTACTAACGCCTATGAGCGAAGTTGCCGGGCGTATGGCAATTCAGCAGGGTGCTAAATATCTTGAGAAGCCTATTAAAGGCAGGGGAGTATTGCTTGGCGGTGTGCCGGGTGTTCCTCCGGGCAGGGTGCTTGTGCTTGGGGCGGGAGTTGTAGGTATCCAGGCGGCTAAGATGGCTGCAGGTCTGGGAGCACACGTTACCATCCTTGATATAAATATGAAGCGCCTTCGCTATGTGAACGATGTAATGCCACCTCATGTGGTGACTGAGTTTAGCAGTGTTTACAATATAAAGAAACATATAAAAGACCACGATCTTATAATAGGTGCAGTACTTATACCGGGTGCTAAAGCACCGAATCTTATTACCCGCGAAATGCTTAAAGAAATGCGTCCGGGGACGGTATTGGTAGATGTAGCAGTAGACCAGGGAGGCTGTTTTGAAACTACCCGTCCTACTACACACGAAGAGCCTACTTTTATTATTGATGATATTGTGCATTACTGTGTGGCTAATATGCCGGGAGCGGTGCCATATACGTCTACACTGGCGCTTACTAATGTAACACTGCCGTATGTTATAAAACTGGCTAATCTGGGGTGGGAAGAAGCCTGCTCTAAGTATCCCGACCTAGGCCGCGGACTGAATATTGTAAAAGGCGAGGTTGTGATTGAAGAAATTAAAAAAGCGTTCAAAGAAGTGGATCTGGTTGTTCGGTAATTTCGGTTATAGGTTACCGGCTTTTACCAGGTCTTATTATAAGAAAATAGTTTTCGTTATTGTTTGTTTGTTGTTTGCGGCTGGAGGAGTCCGGCCATAAAAAAACCCCGAATGAGAGTTCGGGGTTCTTTGTATTTATAAGGTTTTGAACTTATGCAAGCGCAACCCTTTTGAAACCTGTAACAACAAGAGAAGCATCAACAGACTTCACATACTCGCTTACGCTAAGTTTGCTGTCTTTAATGTAATCCTGGTTAACAAGAGTGTTGTCTTTAAAGAAACGGCCAAGTTTACCTTTAGCGATGTTTTCAAGCATAGCTTCCGGTTTACCTTCCTGACGTAGAAGATCTTTAGCGATCTCGATTTCTTTCTCAACAGTTGCAGCATCAACACCTTCCTCATTAAGAGCAATAGGTGCCATAGCAGCGGCCTGCATAGCAACGTTACGTGCAGCTTCTTCGCCACCTGCAACATTACCAGAAAAACTAACAAGAGTAGCGATCCTGTTACCAGCGTGGATGTAAGAGCCTACGAATGCACCTGTAAGTGTTTCGAAAGAACCAATCTCGATTTTTTCACCAATAACACCAGTTTGCTCGATAAGTTTTTCTTCAACAGTGATACCGTTAAAATCAGCAGCAAGGAAATCTTCTTTAGATGTAAAGTTAAGTGCAAGTGCAGCAAGGTCGTTAGCAAGCTTAACGAAAGTTTCGTTTTTAGCAACGAAGTCAGTCTCACAGTTAAGAGAGATAACAACACCAGCAGTTTTGTCAGCGTTAACAACAGCAATAACAGCACCTTCAGTAGACTCACGGTCAGCTCTGTTAGCAGCTACTTTCTGACCTTTCTTACGAAGGTTTTCAATTGCTTTGTCAAAATCTCCATCAGCTTCAACAAGTGCTTTTTTGCAGTCCATCATACCTGCACCTGTAATTGTTCTTAGTTTATTTACGTCTGCAGCAGTTATATTTGCCATTTTGAATAATTGTTTTTAGTTAAAAAAATAAGCCGTTATGATGATAATATGCTACAAAAGTAAACATCTACCAGCACAACGGCTTTATTGTAATGTTATCTTTACTCTTCAGTAGCAGTTGGAGCTTCTGTCTGAGCAGGAGCTTCAGTAGCAACCGGTGCAGCAGCAGCAACTGGTGCAGCTTCTGTAGCCGGAGCAGCGTCATCCTGGAAGTCATCTTTGTCTGATTTTCTATCAGAAAGACCTTCGATAACAGCGCCTGTTACAAGAGATAAGATTTTGTCTATAGATTTAGAAGCGTCATCATTTGCAGGGATAACGTACTCAACCTGACGTGGGTCAGAGTTAGTATCTACCATTGCGAAAACCGGAATGTTTAATTTTTGAGCTTCTTTTACTGCGATGTGTTCAGCTTTGATATCTACAACGAATAACGCAGCAGGAAGCCTTGTCATGTCAGCTATAGAACCTAAGTTTTTTTCAAGTTTTGCACGTAGACGATCAACTTGCAGACGCTCTTTCTTAGAAAGTGTCATGAATGTACCGTCTTTCTTCATTTTATCAATAGAAGCCATTTTTTTAACAGCTTTACGGATAGTAACGAAGTTTGTTAGCATACCACCAGGCCACCTTTCAGTGATGTACGGCATGTTAGCAGCTGTTGCTTTTTCAGCAACGATATCCTTAGCTTGTTTTTTTGTAGCAACAAAAAGGATTTTTCTGCCTGATGCAGCGATCTTTTTAAGGGCTTCGTTAGCCTCTTCGATCTTAGCTGCAGTTTTATACAGGTTGATAATGTGTATGCCATTACGCTCCATGTATATGTAAGGAGCCATGTTTGGATCCCATTTTCTGGTCATGTGTCCAAAGTGTACACCTGCTTCCAGTAAGTCTTTAACTTCTACTTTATTTGCCATTTTTGTAATAGTTTACGTTCTGTTGAGTAAGCAATGATTAAGTGGCGATTTTTTCGGCCTTAACCATTTAGATGCTAAACTAACCCTTCACCTCAGTGGGGCAACAACAACATTTGTTTTTAAATTCAATAATAAAAATGAACAGTATTGGATAATAAAATCCAATAGTGACATATTAACGTTTAGAGAACTGGAATCTTTTACGAGCTTTCTTCTGACCGAATTTCTTACGCTCTACCATTCTTGGATCCCTTGTTAATAGTCCTTCTGGTTTAAGGATGCTTCTGTTTTCAGCATCAACTTCGCACATAGCTCTTGCAATTGCCATTCTCACAGCTTCTGCCTGGCCAGTTGAACCACCACCATAAACATTTACTTTTACGTCAAAGTTCTCAACAGTACCTGTTAGGGTAAGAGGCTGTAGTACTTTGTACTGTAAAGTTGGAGTTGGGAAATACGTTGCAAATTCTCTTTTGTTAACCGTGATTTTACCTGTTCCTTCAGAAAGGTAAATACGGGCAACAGCAGTTTTTCTCCTGCCAATTTTGTGAATTGTTGCCATTTTTTACTTTAAATCGTTTAAATTAACGGTTTTAGGAGTCTGTGCATCATGTTTGTGCTCAGCGCCTACATATACATTCAGGTTGCGGAAAAGTTCAGCTCCTAGTTTGTTTTTAGGAAGCATGCCTTTTACTGCTTTCTCTACTAAGATTGCAGGGTTTTTTGCCTGTAATACTTTAGCAGTTAGAGTTCTTTGTCCACCTGGGTAACCTGTGTGACGGATGTAAGTCTTGTCGTCAAGTTTGTTACCTGTCAGGTTGATTTTTTCTGCATTGATAACAATTACGTTATCTCCACAGTCCACGTGCGGTGTGTAATTTGTTTTGTATTTACCTCTTAAAAGCATCGCAACTTTAGAAGCAAAACGGCCCAAATTATGACCTTCAGCGTCAACAACGATCCACTGTTTGTCAGCAGTCGCTTTGTTAGCCGAAACTGTCTTGTAGCTTAATGTGTTCACAATAAATTATTTTAATTAAACATTCCATCCCCAATAAAGGGGATGCAAAAGTACAATTATTTCTTAGAAATTCAAATAGATATAAAAATTATTCTTTTCAGCGTAATTTTTTGATGCAGAAGGGTGTAAAGATAGGGTAATTATTATGTTATTCCTTTAGAAATCTTCCAGGAACGATAGTAATTTTGTTTTGAGCAAAGTTATTTTTGTCCCAATAATAGCGCCGTCGTTTCTAATTGTATAAATAATTACTCCAGCGGCCTGAGCGTATTGCTATAGGTTATCACAAACGGGTTAGCAGCACCCGGGTCCTTCATGACATAAATGTATTTATGCTTTTGAGCCTCTTTGGCAGAAATTACGGCTTCCTTTTTAGTGAGGTTATCATGTATTTTTGTGTCAACGGTATTGTCTATGCGTATCTCTTCGGCTATGCCCGATTTTAAGTTGGAAATTGGGTATCCTTTATATAAGGTCTTTTTTTCGTTTGAAGCCGTTATCTCTTCACCCTTGTAATTCTTGGTAAATATGAGTACCGAAAATCCTTTGCCCGATGCATTCAGCTTTTTTAGCAGTGCGTTTTTTTCTTTGTTGTCTGCCGACCTAAAGTCATCTTTATACTGAACGGTTGGTTTTGCATTAGTCTTTGCAGTTTTAGAAGTGCTGCACATGGTAAACAATAATGCTGAGCATATAATAAGGATGGCTTTTTTCATAAATCTGATTTTAATTCTCCTACATTAAGCGTAAGCAGATTTATAAATTTAGGATTTAAGGGCTTTTACACATAACCCTTTAAGATATATATAACAAAAGACCCCCGTTATTAAACAGGGGCCTTCGCGAAATTTAAATATGTAAAAAACTAACTCAACTTAATTTCTTATAAGCTTTAATGTGCTCTGGCGGTTATCAGAATCTGTAACTTTTACAAGGTACAAACCTGTGTTAAGGCTGCTCACATCATATATAGTAAACGCTGCCGATGCGCCAAACGTTTTTACAAGCTGGCCTGTTAATGCATACACTTCAATTTTAGCTGCTGCTACATTCAGTGCAAATACATCAGTTGTAGGGTTAGGGTAAAGCGCTGCTTTTTCTATAGCCTGCTCATCTGTTCCTAAAACAACAGTCTGGTTACCATAGATCCTGAATTCTCCTGCTGCAAGGCTTATTGGTGCAGCAGTGCTTGTTACTTCAAGCGGAGAGTTGTCCATAAGGTTGTACCATGTTCCTGTCGATGGGAAATCCGGCGTTATGTTTTGTGCAGTCACATTAAAGTTACTTAATACTACAACGCTGTTTAGTGATGTTGCTGGAAGCGTAGCGTCAGATATGTATACCTTTGGAGTCAGCGTGCTGGCCGACGCCATTGTGTAGTCTCCTTCAAATACGGCTTCATCTTTCTTAAGCTGTATCATCCTTTTCCAGTCGTAGTATATTTTAGCACGCTGTGCAGTTGTAAGCCAGTTGTCTGCCCATTGCGGCTGTGGCTTAGTGTCAAGTTTACAATCGCCATCTGTACCTCCTGTTGGGTTTACAGTACCGTTGTTGCAGGTAAATATAGAAAGATCCCACCCAAGCTCGCCAAATTGCCATATCATTTTAGGCCCTGGTACCATAAAGAATACCGCTCCCTGTGCACTCATTCTTGAAAGTGCTACATTGAGGTTCTTTACGTCATGCGCAGGGTTTGAGCCGCTGCCGTACTGAAGGTTTTTGTACATAAGCCTTTCTTCATCATGGCTTTCTGCATAGCCTACCACCCTTTTCCCTAAGAAATCAGCGTGTGCTTTGTGGCCCACACGTGCAATATTAGACTGGTCGGCATAACCCATTGTAAGCTGGTTATAAGCATTGTTGATGTTGCCCCAAAGCATAACGCCTTTACCTTCGTCATATCTATAGTTAGCCCATTCTTTCTCTTCAGCATCTGTTCCCAGGTGTTCAAAGATCGTGTAATGAGTAGGGTCTAAGCTCCACGAGTAATCAGCATATTCTTTAAGCACGTCAACCCTGTCCTGCTGGTAAGCGTTAGTACATGATTCGTCATCTGCCGAACAGTTTTGTGTAAATCCTTTAGTTAAGTCCCAACGGAAACCGTCTATGTGATATTCTTCTATCCAGTGCTTAACAACTCTTTTTACGTAGTTTTTTGTAAGCGGCTGCTGATGGTTAAAATCGTTACCTACATTATAAGAGTGTTTTGCAACTGTATTAAAGTATGGGCTGTCGCTGCTTGGGCCTCCCCATCCGTCACCGTCAGGGTCGTTCATCCACATACGCACAAGCGGATTGCGGTCAAAAGCGTGGTTAAGCGCAACATCCATTATTACGGCAATGCCATTTTGGTGGCAAATGTCTACAAGCTCCTTAAGCTTTTCAGACGGGCCGTAGAATTTATCCAGTGCCATGTGAAAAGCTGTGTTGTAACCCCAGCTTTCATTACCTTCAAACTCCATTACCGGCATAAGCTCAAGCGCGTTGATGCCAAGAGTTGTAAAGTAGTCTATCCTGTCAATAAGGTCCTGGTAATTCCTGTCGGCATCAAAATCCCTAACAAGCGCCTCATAAATAACAAGGTCTTCTTTTTTAGGTTTTTCAAAATTAGTTACCTGCCAGTCGTAAGCAGCCTGTCCTGTTTGCAGTACCGTAACTTCTCTGTCCTGTCCCGATGGATATGCAGGGATATTAGGGTATGAAGACGCCGGTATTGTGGCATCGTCAAACGGAGAAAGTACCAGCGTAGAATACGGATCGGCCGTTTTTACGATTTTTGGAGAGTTGGCAACCGGCGCTTCATCAACCACCCAGTATTGGTAGCTGTACGATTGTCCTGATGTAAGGCCTGTAAGCTCTAACCAAAATTTACCTGTTGCCGGGTCTTTTTTCATGGCATACGCCGATGTAGGCTGCCAGTTGTTAAAGCTTCCTGCCACATATACATAATCTTTACCGGGAGCATCAAGCACAATAGTTGCCTTTGCAGCATCTGTACTATCATAGTTTATACCGTCTGTTAATCCTGTTGGTAAAGCTTCAGCAGCTACCGTAGGACTCACAACTACGGCAAACGATTTTACAACTGTGTTCTCGCCCTGCGTTACAGTAAGCTCGTAGTTTTGGTTAGCTGTAATGTTGGTATGGTTAAAGGTATAGTTCGCCGTTGCAGCATTAGTATTTAGTACAACGCCGTTAGATTTCAAGGTGTAGCTAGCATTACCATCTGTGTTAGAAGCTGTAATGTTAAGGCTCGCGCCAGCTGTAAGCAGGGTAGTGCTGTTTTGCGCAGGAGTATTTAACGTAACCTGAAATGCGCCAACATTAATAAATATATCCTGCGATTTCTTATCGCCTGTGCCGTCTTTTGCTTTTACAAGAAAGCCTATCCTGCCTATGCCCGTCCTGTTGTAAAACGTGGTAGGAACATAAGTAAGTGTGTAGGTGTCAGTACCTGCATTGTAAGTAAACTTATTCGTTTCAGACGATGCCGTCCATGAGCCGTTAGTAGGGCAGTCCTGGCTGTTTTCGTAGTTGGTGTCCAGCGACCATCCCCAGTAGTACAGTGCATTGTTTGTAATGCCCCATGCTGCCTCGTTAACACTCGATCCGTTTACGGTAATGGTAATCGAAGTGGTTTCTTCAAGCCCTGCCGGTGTCACGGTATAGGTTATGTTTTGCTGTTGCGCAAAAACGCTAAACCCAAACAGTAAGCATAATAGTGTAATTTTTTTCATAGATGTATGGTAATAAAGAAAGGGGGTTGCGTTAGCAGCCCCCTTATCTTAAATAATATTATTGTTTAACAATGGTATAAGTATAAGCTCTTGGGTTGCTTAGATCCAGTGTTATGACATAAGTTCCTGCTTCGGCAACACCAATGTTCTGGCCGCCATAAGAAAGTTCTCCGCTTGTACTGTTAACAGTAACATCGCCCATGTTGATATCCCATGCATTGTTAGCTCTGAATTTCCATCCGTTATCCGGAGCAGCCTGAGCTGTAAGAGCAACGGTAATAGTCCATTTTTTAGTTTCAGCATTGTAAGTCATAGGAGTACTGTTGTCCCATCCTCCTGGAGTAGCGTTACCTATTACACCCCACTCGGTAGCTGTAAGCTTGTAAGTAAGGGCATCTGTGTCAGCTTCTACACGGTAATAGCCTGCAGCAGGTACTTTAATGTTAGTTTCACCTTCCTGTGCAAGTATGCCAGAAGTACCGCTTGCATCAGCATCAGCATAATCTCCTGTAAAGTCTACAGCATTTGGTATGAATTTAACCTCAGGAGCAGCGTCATTAAAGTAGATGTACCCTTCAAAAGCAGTCTCGCCGTAAGCAGCAGCCTGGATGAACGGAGGCGTGGTGTTGTCTCCCCAGTTTGGTCCGTAACCACTTGCCGCTGTAAAGTTACCTCTCAGGTAAAGTTTAGGGCTTTCAGTTGTATACGGTGTAATGTCTATTTTAATAGAGTTAGACGTCATTGGCATTGCATTGTTAGTACCAAGAGACGCAGCAATCCTTACATCAAGGCTGCCTAATTCATAAGGAGTAAGACCTGCTTCCAGCGCTTTACCGTTAAGTTCTGCAACCGTCATTGTAAACACGCGGTTAGTTGTAGTACCTGCAGATATTACAGTGGCAAAATCAGTACCTGCAACAGCCATTTCAATGTTGTAATTAATCTCTGTAGGCACAGTATAATCGCCATGGTTCCATACTAAAGTAAGCGCAGGGTTAGACTGAAGATCCGGGTCAAGCACGATTGCAGTGCCGTCTTGTGGAGAGATCAGTACAGGTGCAGCAGCATCCGTTGCGATTGTTTTGTTATCGTCGTCACTGCACGATGTTGTCATTACTGATACAAACAGTAACGATATAAGTGATAGGTTTACTATTTTTTTCATTTTTGTTAGATTTTGGTATTAATAGCCTGGGTTCTGAGTTAGGTTAGCATTTGCCTGGATTGCCGTTAACGGAATAGGGAATACTTTATAGGTATCCGGTATTGCAGCACCGTTTACAGCATTTCCTTTCCATGGCCATAAATAAGCACCGCCTGTAAATTTGCCAAAACGGATAAGGTCTGTCCTTCTGTGTCCTTCAAGGTTAAGCTCTCTTGCTCTCTCGTCAAGAAGGAAGTCAAGCGTAAGCTGGGCAGAAGTAATTGCGCCTGCATGCGACCTGTTTCTTACCGCATTTACATAATCTAAAGCCTGAGATGCTGTACCTCCTGCGCCGCCTCTCAGTACACATTCAGCATACATAAGATAAACGTCAGCAAGCCTGTACATAGGGAAATCTGTGCTTGAGAATGATGTAGACAAAGATGTTCCTGAGAAATTAGTGTTCCTGAATTTTACAGCAGGATAACCGTCGGTCCATTTTTTATAATCTGCCATTTCATAAGCGTGTCCTGTTGTCCAGAATAATTTAGCCCTGTCATCTGGAGATGTTCCAAGGTTGCCATATAAACCATACCATGCTTTTGTAGCCCTGTGGCCTGTCCAGCCGTCACTCGTTCCAAAATCGTTAAGGTTCATGGTTTCTGTACTGCATGATCCGTTTACAATATAGGTGGTGTTACCAAAACTCTGGCTTGTTACCGCATCGGCAAGAAGTGGGAAGATAACCTCTGTAGAAGTTTCGTTATCTCCTGAGAACTGGCTTACAAAGCTTCCTGCTAACTGATAGTTACCTTCGGTAACAATTTTATTGATGTAGGTAAGCGCATCTGTGTAGCGTTGCGTACCTGTGTACACTTCTGCATTAAGGTAAAGCTTAGCTAGAGTCATGCGTACTACAGATTTGTTAGCTCTTCCATAAGTATTAGTAAGCGATATTTTTCCTTCAATATCAAGAAGTTCGCTTTCCACATAGTCAAAAAGTTCTTTTCTTGATGATTCAGGAAGTGGAGTTGTGCTTCCGTAGTTTGATTCGTTTACAATAACACCTTTACCAAAACAGTCTATCATGTAGTAATAAGAAAGTGCCCTTATAAAACGAAGCTCACTTACAATCTGCTCTTCGTTAGGTACATCTACAGTGTTAAGTGCAATGATAATGTTTGTACTTTGAGGTACGATATAATATACCCTGTCATACAGGTATCTGAAGAATTTATTGTTTGAATTCCATCTCGAGGTGGTTGTAAGCTGGTCAAGACCATCATCTCCCCAACGGTTCTTCATGCCATCGGCAGTAAATTCCTGTAGGTTGATAATACCCCTTAAGAATGCTGTTTCTCCTGGATCTGGCCCTGTAATGTCAGAGCTTCCCGCACCTTTACTCCCTGAAAGGGCAAAAGTACCATACATTTTAGATAAAAGCCCTTCGATAGCATTAGGGTCTTTAGCCAAAAGGTTTTCTAATGATAACTCTACTTTTGGGGTAGTGTCCAGCTCATCGCTGCATGAAGAGAACAGCAGCGTGGCAGTACATAATCCAAGAATTATCTTTTTACTTATATTTTTCATATCCAATTTTATTTTTAGAAGTCAAAGTTTAACCCAAAGCTCCATAGTCTTGGGCGTGGATAAAAGTTACTGTCAAGCGAATTGAAGTTCTCAGGATCCTGACCAGAATACTTGGTTACTAAAAACGCGTTGTTTACTGCTGCATATATACGTACTGACCCATAACCCGGTTTAATGATGTCGTTAAACCTGTAACCAAGTGTAATGTTGTCACATCTTAGGAAAGCTCCGTTTTGAAGGTAATAATCTGATAACGGAATAGGGTCCTGGATCGTGATAAAACGTGGGTCTGCTGCTCCGTCATAAAAGTTAAGCACGTTGTTAAGGCTGTTTGAGTTGTTAGGTACAGGCCTGTTTACCCATCCACCCTGAAGTTTGGCAGCGTTGTAAACCTGTCCGTCAAGCTGTCCGTGGAAACTTGCCGTCAAATCAAAGTTCTTATAGGTAAAGTTTGTGCTGAAACCAAAAGTCCAGTTAGGGCGAAGTGCTGTATAATACCTGTCGTCAGATGTTATTGTGCCGTCACCGTTACGGTCTTTGTAAGCGCCTACGATAGGGCGGCCTGTGCTGTCATACAGCTGCTCATATACATAAGCAGAATATGGCTGGTAGCCTACCGCATGTCTCTGGAAACTTACACCTGTAGAAACAGGCAGTCTTCCTTCAGATGCGTCGATAGATGACCTGTCGCCAAGATCTGTAACCTCTCCGATGTTGTAAGAGATGTTACCTAAAAGTTCCCAGCTAAAATCTTCTGTTGTAATTGGCTTAAGGCGAAGATCTAACTCCACACCTTTGTTTGTAAGCGAACCTACATTCTGGATGATCTCGTTAGAAAGATATTGTCCCGGTGGTACGCTTGTTTTAACAAGAAGGTTGTCGGTATCTCTTTTGTAAACATCTACACTACCTGATAAAAGATCGTTTTTAAAGAAAGCAAAATCAACACCTACGTTATATGTAGTTGTAGTTTCCCATTTAAGGTTGTCGTTAAATGCTAGTGGGCTGTAAGTGTTGTAGCCAGGAAGATATTGTCCGTTAACATCTCCCGGTTCAAATAGGGCAGATGTAGGGTAATATCCTGCAACCTGTGTGATATCCTGCTGACCTGTTTTACCATAACCTAAACGTAGTTTAAGGTTAGTAATCGTTTGGTTATCCTTAAGGAAGTTCTCATCTGTAATCCTCCATGCAAGCGCTGCTGCCGGGAAGTAAGCCCAACGGTCGTCTTTCCTGAAGAATGATGAACCATCGGCCCTCATTGTAAATGTAAGCAGGTATTTGTCTGCAAGGTCAACATTTACACGTCCAAAATAAGACTCAAGCACCGATTTATTGTAATACCTGTTATTTGGATTTTGCGGGTTAAGTATCTCTTCACGGCTTCCTGTTGTTGTATTGTACCTGAAAAGTTCTTTATTTCCGTCATTTACAAAATCCTGGAAAGTGTGTCCTGCCTGTGCATCTATACGTGTAACAAAACCTGTCAGGTTTTTTGTGTAGGCAAGGTAAGTGTCTAAAGTCCTGTTTGTAATATGCTGGTTTTCGCCGGTGTTTTTACCCGGATTGTATTTGTACTGGCCGGTAGTGTTATCAAGCTGGTATGAAGCAAAAGCCCTGTCAGTATAGGTTTCTGAAATAGTAGCACGAGATGCTTCTACACCAAGGTTTACGATAGCCCTTAAGTCAGGAAAAAAGTGCAGTTTATAATCTAACTGAAGGTTAGCAAGCAATTTCTTGATTTCTTCCGGCCTGTTTCTTTCTCTTAAAAGGTTTACAGGGTTGTATTGTCCGTCAAGTTTGCCTGTATTAGGGTCAACTACCTGTGCATAACTTCCGTCAGCATTATAGATAGGTTTTGTAGGGTCCATGTTAAGTGATCCTGCGATAACAGAAGCTTCATCTATGGCATTCTTTTTTGTTTTAGTCCCCTTTGCATTGAAATCAATTTTAAGGTGGTCATCAAAGAATGAAGGCGTAATTTTAATAGCTCCGGTGTAACGCTCATAATCACTTGTTTGTACAAGCGCCTGGTTTTTCATATAACCTACAGATGCTCTTACAGGAAGCAGGTCAAATAATGTACCGCTTGCACTAAAGTTATTATCTGTCATTATAGAAGTTCTCATGATAGCCTTCTGCCAGTCTGTGTTAGAAAGTATCCTTCCTTCAATTTCAGGCGTTGCAGGGTTGTCTACTAAAGTGTTAGACGGGTCGTCTACACCAAGTTTATTGGTAAGGTCAGGATGGTATTCCTGGATAAATTTGGTAAACGTCTTGCCGTCCATCATATCTACTGTCTTGCCTACTTTACCAAAGGCAACATTAGCAGAGTAGTTAAATTTAACAGCGCCGCCACCTTTCTTAGTGGTAATTATAATTACACCGTTAGAAGCCCTTGAACCGTAAATTGCAGTTGCAGAAGCATCTTTTAATACTGTAAACGACTCAATGTCGTTAGGGTTAAGAATAGTAAGCGGGTTGCTTGAGCCTGCAGGGCTCACGTAATCAAGGGGCACACCGTCAATTACAATAAGTGGGTTATTCTGCGCGTTTAGCGAGCTTCCTCCGCGTATCCTGATGTTTGGGGCAGCGTCAGGCTGACCGCCTGAGTTTGTTATCCTTACACCCGGCGAGCGGCCTGTTAGCAGCTGATCGGCATTGGCAATGGCACCTTTATTAAAGTCTTTAGACGATACAACGTCTACGGCTCCTGTTGCGTCTTTTTTGGTAGTGCTGCCGTAACCGATAACTACCACCTCCTGAAGCTGCGTTGCATCTTCTTTAAGACTCACATTTAAAGTAGCCTGCCCGGTGTAGTCAATTACCTGGTTTGTATAGCCGATATAGCTAATAACCACGCGGCTTCCGGCCTGAAGGTTTGTTAGGGTAAAGTTACCGTCCATGTCGGTAGATGTACCGTTTTGGGTACCCTCTACGATCACGTTTGCGCCGGGTATGGGCTCCCCGGATGTGGCATCGCTAACTTTACCTTTTAAGGTGCTCTGTGCCAGCACACTAAATGGTAACAATAGCAATAAAAGCAATAACTTTGAGTAGATTGTTTTCATACAAGTTGTTTAGGGTTAATTTTGGGTTTTGTACTTGCTTATATTTCACTTTCAATGTTAAAATTATGTAAATTCTATTATTAAAAAAACGTTTTCGTAATCTTGGAGTACCGATAACGTTTGCGTGTTGAAAACTTTCTATTTTTTGCTGAATTTCAGTAAGATAATTGTTACTAATAAAATTAAGGACTATCTTTATTCTTAAAACCACATTTTAACGTCTTTTTATGAAAAGAAAGGTAACCCTGAAACAAATTGCAAAAGAGCTTGATGTATCTATTTCAACAGTGTCTAAAGCGTTGAGAAACAGTATAGAAATAAGCGAAGACACCCGACAAAAGGTTCAGGCTTTTGCAAAACTCTATAATTACAGGCCAAACAACATCGCACTGAGTCTTAAGAATAAGAAAACCAAGACTATAGGTATTATAATTCCTGAAATTATACATCATTTTTTCGCTACTGTAATTAGTGGTATCGAGCAGGTGGCAAACGAGAATGGATATAACGTTATCGTGTGCCTTAGCGATGAGTCTTTTGATAAGGAAGTAATCAATATGGAAATGCTTGCAAACGGCAGTACTGATGGCTTCATTATGTCGCTCTCTAAGGAGACAGAGCAAAAGAAGGATTTTCATCACATCGTTGAGGTTATCAATCAGGGAATGCCGGTTGTTATGTTTGACAGGGTAACTAATGATGTGCTTTGCGATAAGGTTATTATAGACGATCAGCTGGCTGCTTATGACGCGGTAGAATTTTTGATAAAACACGGCTTTAAGAACGTGGCGCTTGTTACAACGGTAGACTATGTCAGCGTAGGCAAGCTGCGTACCGATGGTTATATTAATGCACTTAGCGATCATGACCTGCCTATTGATGAAAATCTTATCGTTAAAATTGAGGATATTGAGAACTGTGCCTCTAAAATAGAAAAGCTCCTTACTGAGAACAAGCCCGATGCTATATTTGCTGTAAATGAGTTGTTTGCGGTAACCACCATAAAACTAGCAAATAAAATGGGACTGAAAGTGCCCGATGATATTTCAGTTATAGGCTTTACCGATGGCATCATATCGCAATTCTCTACGCCAACGATTACTACAGTAAGCCAGAACGGAATAAAAATGGGCGGGCGCGCCGCAAAAATGCTTATTGAACGTCTTGAAATGGAAGAAAGCGAAGAAGAAAATGAGCAATATCGTACAGAATTAATAGATACACACCTGGTAGAAAGAGAATCTACGTCAACGTTGTAGTTTTTGTTAAGGTGTTTATTATCAATAAAATATAAAAATGATTCCGGCCATGGTGCCGGAATTTTTTTTGCATCAAAAAAGCTTTCAGATAAAAAAACAATTATATTTGTCCTGATTATCAAAGCTTATACTTCACTTTCAACCATAAGTTTTTGATAAGCACATAACGCGCTTATCGTTTTAATAACCATTAAAATACGATAATGGAAAAGCGTAAATTAAGTTTCTGGGAAATTTGGAACATGAGTTTCGGATTCCTGGGGATACAAATGGGTTTTGCCCTGCAAAATGCCAATGTGAGCAGGATATTCCAGACGCTGGGTGCCGAAATTGACGACATTCCTGCATTATGGGTAGCCGCTCCCCTCACCGGACTGATAGTCCAGCCTATTATCGGATATTTTAGCGACCGTACCTGGACAAGCCTGGGTCGTAGGAAACCCTACTTTTTAATGGGTGCACTGCTGGCATCTGTAGCTTTATTCATTATGCCTAACTCACCGGTGCTTTGGTTTGCGGCAGGTATGCTGTGGATACTGGATGCGTCTATAAACATTACCATGGAACCCTTCAGGGCTTTTGTGGGCGATGTGCTTAACGACAAGCAGCGTACCACCGGTTTTGCGATGCAGAGCTTTTTTATTGGGCTTGGTGCTTATGTAGCTTCTAAGCTGCCTAACATACTTACCTACTACAATGTGAGCAACGTGGCTCCGGCAGGCCAGATTCCTGATTCGGTGAAATATTCTTTTTACATAGGCGGCGCGGCATTTATCATTACGGTATTGGTTACCATTTTTACCACAAAAGAATATTCGCCTAAAGAGCTGGAAGCTTTTGAAAAGGCTGAAGCCGAGGAATACTACACCGAAGAGCGTCCTGCATCCTGGTTTAAAGCCAATGGCAACACGCACTTTGCGATAGGTATAATTGCACTTATTATAAGCGCAATATTTACCTGGTTCATTGCAGCTTACGAACTGAAGAAAGATCTCTATGTACTTTCGCTGGGGCTTATTGGCTTAGGAGGTGTGGCATTGGTCATATCGGGTATTTTCCAGAAAAAAGAAAACTACCGCAATGGTTTTGTAACCATCATGAACGATTTTCAGTTCATGCCAAAGGTTATGAAACAGCTTGCTATAGTTCAGTTCTTTACCTGGTTTGCGCTGTTCTCTATGTGGATATACACCACAGGAGCTGTTACCGAACATATTTTTAAAACTACCGATACTACCTCTGTAGCCTATAACAATGGCGCTAATGTGGTAAACGAAATGTTTGCCAACTATAACCTTGTGGGGGCAATTGCAGCATTCCTTTTACCGCTTATCGCAAAACGTACCAGCCGTAAGTTTACCCACTTTATGGCACTTGCAGCAGGAGGGGTTGGGCTCGCGTCTATTTATTTCTTAGGAAATTCGGGCACGTTTAACGATGTTATCTTCAGGATAGGTTCAGAAGATAATTATTTCAATTTTACGTTTTATATGTACGACCTGAGTATGATGGGGGTAGGTATAGCCTGGGCCAGCATATTGTCTATTCCGTTTGCCATGCTTAGCGGTTCGCTGCCGGCATCTAAGATGGGGTATTACATGGGCGTATTTAATTTCTTTGTCGTGATACCGCAATTGCTCGCCGCATCAATACTGGGCTTTTTAGTTTCGTTCTTCTTTGATAACGAACCTATCTATGCACTGCTGATAGGCGGTGTATCTATGGTATTGGCGGGCTTAATGGCGCTATTGGTAAACGACAAGGCAAACATCAACATCAATCAAAAATCATAATGAATCCAAAAGCATTTATTTTCGACCTTGACGGGGTTATTGTAGATACTGCCAAATACCATTACCTGGCATGGCAAAAGATTGCAAACCGTCTTGGAATAGATTTCACACATGAACACAACGAACTGCTGAAAGGCGTGAGCCGAATCCGTTCGCTTGATATTATTCTTGGGCTTGGCAATGTAGAAGCCGCCGAGGAAGACAAAGAAAAATGGCTGGTAGAAAAGAATGAAGACTATTTAGGTTACATCACCAACATGAATGCTGACGAAATTTTGCCCGATGTAGAAAGGATATTACAATACCTGAAAGACAACGGCCAAAAGATAGCTTTAGGTTCTGCCAGTAAAAATGCAAGGCCAATACTTGAAAAAGTAGGCATACTGCAGTTTTTTGATGCCATTGTAGACGGTAACGATGTTACCAATGCCAAGCCTGACCCTGAAGTGTTTTTAAGGGCTGCGCAGATGTTGGGCATTGCACCAGATAATTCGGTTGTGTTTGAGGATGCTGTTGCGGGAGTGCAGGCTGCCAATGCTGCTAATATGGTAAGCATAGGCATAGGCGATGCAAAAACACTGCATGAAGCACAATACAACTTTAACGATTTTACAGAGATAGATACTGATTTTTTACAAACATTAGTCAATAAATAAGATGAACCAGGATTATATAGTACCGGATAATTGGTCGGTAATAGAAGAAGGATTTGATGCAGAAAGGGTTAAATCTTCCGAGAGTTTATTTAGTATAGGCAATGGTGCCATGGGGCAGCGTGCTAATTTTGAAGAAAGCTACTCAGGGCATACCTTTCAGGGAAGCTATATAGCAGGCATTTATTATCCCGACAAAACAAAAGTGGGCTGGTGGAAAAACGGCTACCCTGAGTATTTTGCAAAAGTGCTTAACGCCCCTAACTGGATAGGCATAGATATTACCATAAACGGCGAGGCGTTAGACCTTAATGCATGTACATCTGTCAAAAACTTTAAGCGCGAGCTTAACATGAAAGAGGGCTGGTACAACCGCTCTTTTGAAGCTGCGCTCCAAAACGGCACGGAGGTTAAGGTAAACGTTAGGCGTTTCCTTTCTTTAGAGGCAGATGAACTAGGTGTTATTAATTATGAAATTACTCCACTTAACAGGGCGGCTCAGATAACGTTCAGCCCGTATGTAGATGCAGGTGTTACGAATGAAGATGCCAACTGGGAAGAAACATTCTGGGAACCATTGAGCGTTGAGCACAATGCTAACGAAGGTTTTGTAACTTCAAGAACATTTAAGACCCACTTTAACGTGGCAACTTATATGCACAATAGCGTCATGCTTAATGGCAGGGATGCAGAAGTACTTCCCACGAATGTAGAAACTACAAAAGACAAAGTTCAGTTTAGCTATACAGTAGAGGCGAATCCTAATGATGTTGCTGCTATAGTTAAGTTTGGCGGTTACACCGTTTCGCTTAACCATGAAAACGATAAACTTGTTGACGCAGCTAAAAGCGTGATCTCATCGGCAAAAGCCAAAGGCTATGATGGGCTTTTGGAAGAGCAGAAACAGGCCTGGGCTGCTATATGGGAAATGGCTGATATTACCATTGATGGCGATGTAAAAGCGCAGCAGGGTATACGCTTTAATATTTTCCAGCTGAACCAGACGTATCTGGGCAAAGACCCAAGGCTAAACATAGGGCCTAAAGGATTTACAGGAGAAAAGTATGGTGGCAGCACTTATTGGGATACTGAAGCCTATTGCATACCTTTCTATATGGCGACCAAAGACCAGCAGGTAGCACGCAACCTGCTTACCTATCGTTACAATCAACTGGATAAAGCAATTGAAAACGCTGCCAAACTTGGCTTTACAAACGGCGCAGCGCTATACCCAATGGTTACCATGAATGGCGAAGAATGCCACAATGAGTGGGAGATCACCTTTGAGGAAATTCACCGTAACGGAGCTATAGCCTTTGCTATTTATAACTATTACCGCTTTACCGGAGATTACAGCTACATCCCTGAAAAAGGTCTTGAAGTGCTTATTGGTATTGCACGTTTCTGGCAGCAGAGGGCTACGCTTTCGGTACAGAAGAACCAGTATGTTATACTGGGGGTAACAGGCCCTAACGAATATGAGAACAATGTAAATAATAACTTCTACACTAACTATATAGCTAAATGGTGTATTGATTACACCGTTGAGCAGATTACAAAGGTAAAAGAAGAATACCCTGCCGATCACGACCGCATTATGGCAAAAGCTAACCTTAATGCGGAAGAAGTGCGCAAATGGAAAAACGTGTCAGATAACATGTATTTCCCGTATTCCGAAGAATTTGGTGTATACCTGCAGCAGGATGGTTTCCTTGATAAAGAATTGGTCAAAGTGGCTGATCTTGATAAAAGCCAGCGCCCTATCAACCAGAAATGGTCGTGGGACAGGATACTGCGCTCGCCATACATAAAACAGGCTGATGTATTGCAGGGCTTCTACTTTTTTGAAGACCACTTTACAAAAGAGCAGCTGGAACAGCATTTTGATTTCTATGAGCCGTTAACGGTACACGAAT
>Ga0163161_10000900_pt1 | contig 23093 bp, 12 predicted proteins | sample S45metaG_FD_129847 | JGI IMG/M metagenome (GOLD analysis project Ga0163161, IMG submission 129847) | Switchgrass rhizosphere microbial communities from Kellogg Biological Station, Michigan, USA - S4-5 metaG | ecosystem: Host-associated > Plants > Roots > Rhizosphere > Soil | place: USA... | reverse complement strand
TTGGCGGCGTAAGTTTTACACCTGAGGTACTTGCTGCTGAAATCAGGAAACATATTCCGGAATTTAAATTAACTTACACCGAAAATGATCCGCGCCAGCAAATTGCCAACAGCTGGCCGCGTTCTATAGACGACAGCTTTGCTGCCAAAGACTGGGCATGGAAGCCGGAATTTGATCTGGCCAAAATGACCATAGATATGTTGGATAACTTAAAAAGTAGTAAGTAATTAAAGCTTATAAATAACAATGGGAAGAGCATTCGAGTTTAGAAAAGAGAGAAAATTTAAACGCTGGGCAAAAATGGCCGTTCAATTTACCCGTATCGGTAAAGAGATCGTGATGGCTGTGAAAGATGGTGGCCCTAGCCCAGACACCAACTCACGTTTACGTACCGCTATTCAAAATGCCAAGGCTGTAAATATGCCTAAAGACAGGGTAGATGCAGCGATTAAAAGAGCATCCAACAAGGATGAAAACGGATACGAAGAATACGTTTACGAAGGATATGCACAGCATGGTGTTGCCGTTTTAATAGAAACAGCAACAGACAATACCAACAGAACCGTAGCCAATGTGCGCAGCTATTTTAACAAAACTGGTGGAACTTTAGGTAAAACAGGTTCCCTGGACTTCATTTTTAACCGAAAATCCATCTTCAGATTTTTACCGGGAGAAAAAGACCTGGAAGAACTGGAATTCGAATTGATTGATGCGGGTTTGGAAGAATTGTATCTGGAGGCAGACGAAGAAGGAAACGATATTGCTGTTGTACAAACCGCTTTTGAAGATTTCGGTAAAATGCAAAAAGCACTGGAAGACCTTGGTCTGGAAATGAAAAGTGCAAAACTGGAGCGCATCGCCCTATCTCATACAGCAGTAACAGAAGAGCAGGCGGCAGATGTATTCAAACTGATCGACAAATTAGAAGAGGATGATGATGTACAAGCTGTATATCATAACATGGAAGAATAAATTCCAGTGTATATAAAATGCAAAAAGGTGTCCATATTTATTGGACACCTTTTTTTATAAAGCTATTTTTTCTTGTGAGAAAACAACCATGGCAACAATTGCGGTTCAGCAAAAGCAGAATCCCAGCTGTTGTGATTGTCATCCGCATACAGAGTATACTTCACTTCCTTTCCGATAATCTTCATCTGGTCTGCAATCTCTTTGGACAATTCCGGGCTCACAACATCATCCTTCCCACCATGAAAAATCCACAAGGGAACTTTCTTATACCTGTTCACATTGGCAATATTATCCCCGCCGCAAATTGAAATGGCTGCAGCGAACATCTTTGGTTCCCTTCTCAGGACCTCAAAAGTTCCCATACCGCCCATAGATAATCCGCCGATATAGACCTGATTGCGGTCTGCATAAGGCTTATCCAGTATATTTTTAATCATCCCTAATAAAGCATGCATAGCCTTTGTCGGCTTTCCACCTTTTTGGAAATTAAACCGGTCCTTACCTGTCATGTCCTCACTAAACTGAACATTTGACCAGAAATCCTTTTCCGGACACTGAGGGAAAACCACAATAGCCGGAAACTTTTTACGCAGGTCTTTATTCAGAAACAGCTTGCCTCCGTGAACCAGTTGTTTTTGGTTATCACTTCCACGTTCTCCACTGCCATGCAAAAAGAAAACCACCGGATATTTTTGCTGCGGATTAAAGTTTTCGGGAAAAAGGATCCGGTACGCCAGTGTATCTTTTTTACTCAGATACAGACCTTTGTCGTATTTGCTAAAATCCTGCGCCCCAGCCTGCAATCCTGCAACGGCAAATAGAACAGTTAAAATAAGATGAGATGGTTTCATAAATGTATTTAATCAATTTCCAATAAAAATAAAAAACCCGGCAGATATTTCGCCGGGTTTTAACCAATTTAATAAAATATTGACTTTTATTTAACCAAAGTGAATGACGCTTCTGCAACATCTCTTGAGTTTGTGCCAATAAAAACTTTAAAATCTCCTGGTTCAGCTGCATATTTTAATTCTGCATTATAGAACTTCAGATCATTTATACCGATGGAGAAAGTAACGGTTTTGCTTTCTCCCTTTTTAAGAAATATCTTTTGAAAACCTTTCAGTTCCTTAACCGGGCGGGTAATCGAACCATAAATGTCCTGGATGTACATTTGTACCACCTCTTCACCATCATAATCGCCACTGTTGGTTACCTGAACAGAGGCCTGTAACTTACCTGCGGGACTCATTACTTTAGCGTTCAGAGAAACAGGCGAGTAGCTGAAAGTGGTATAACTTAAACCATAACCAAAAGGATACAGCGGGTCATTAGGGCTGTCAATATAACGGGATTTGAACTTATCCAGCGGATCTCCAACATATGGACGGCCAGTACTTTTGTGGTTATAATACAATGGGATCTGTCCTACGCTTCTTGGAAATGTAGCTGTCAGTTTTCCAGCCGGATTATAATTTCCAACCAGCACCTCAGCAATGGCATTTCCAGCTTCTGTACCACCAAACCAGGTTTCCAGAATGGCAGTTACATTGGCATCTTCCCATTCCAGGGTCAGCGGCCGGCTGTTCATTAACAAGAGTACAACCGGTTTTCCTGTTGCGGTAATGGCTTTTAACAAGGCTTTCTGATTAGGCAGCAAGTCCAGGTTGGTGCGGCTGGTGGCTTCTCCACCCATAATTGCACTTTCACCCAATACCACCACAGCAACATCTGATTTTTTAGCTGCAGATACGGCATCTTCAATTAAACGCTCCGGAGATTTCTCATCTGCCACGATATCAGCACCATTATTGTTGATCTGTTTTAAGATGGAAGGATCGTCAACCAGGTTAGCGCCTTTAGCATAGGTAATGTCCATCTGGGGTGCATATCTTCTCAAACCTTCCAGAATGCCAACCGCTTTTTTCCAATCGCCTGCAGCACTCCAGTTGCCAATCATATCCCGTTTGTTATCTGCCAAAGGACCAATCAGGGCAATTTTTGCATTACCTTTTAAAGGTAAAACATGATTATTGTTTTTTAACAGAACCAGTGAAGCACGGGTAATGGCTTTCGCGTCCAGTCTGTTGTTGTCGCTTAGGATCTCTTTTTGTGCGCGCTCTTCACTGATATATCTGTAAGGATTTTCAAATAAGCCTAATTTATATTTGGCTTCCAGGATCCTGCGGCAAGCCTGATCAATAGTTGCCATGCTGATCTTTTTCTCTTTCAGAGATTCCTTCAGTGTACCTAAAAACCCTTCGCCAACCATGTCCATATCAACACCTGCATTCAGGGCCAGGGCACTAACGGTTTTTAAATCACCCAGACCATGAGCAATCAGTTCCGGAATTCCAGTATAATCTGTCACCACGAAACCATTAAAGCCCCATTGCTTACGCAGTACATCCGTCATTAACCATTTATTGGCCGTAGCCGGTGTTCCGTTAATGTCATTGAAAGAGGCCATCACGGAGGCTGCACCAGCGTCTACCGCTGCTTTATAAGGAGGGAAATAATCATTGTACATTTTGTTCAGGCTCATGTCTGTAGAGTTGTAATCTCTTCCAGCTTCAGCAGCACCATATAAGGCAAAGTGTTTTACGCAGGCCAGGATAGCATCCCTGTTAGACAGGTCATTGGTTTGATAACCTTTCACCATAGCCTTTGCAATCAGGGAACCCAAATAAGGATCTTCTCCCGAACCTTCAGACATACGTCCCCAGCGAGGATCTCTTGCAATATCCACCATAGGAGAGAAGGTCCAGTTCAATCCATCGGCGCTGGCTTCTCTTGCTGCAATGCGGGCACTTTTTTCAATCAGGCTCATGTCCCATGTTGCACTTAAACCCAAAGGAATAGGAAAAATGGTTTTATGGCCATGCACCACATCATAACCAAACAGCAAAGGAATCTTTAAACGTGATTTCTGAAGAGCAAGATCCTGTAGTTTTTTAACAGCTGCCGGTGTATAAGTGTTGAAAACACCACCAACAAGCCCCTTTTCGATTTTCTCATCTACACCCTGACTGAGTATAGGGCCTGTAACGTCAAAACCTACCGAAGGCAGGTTCAACTGGCCGATCTTTTCATCCAGTGTCATTTTAGACATCAGATTACTGATATAGGAATTCATCTTCTGATCGGCACTGGCTGTGTTTTTTTTCTTCTGTGCAAATACAGCACTTGAGCTAAAGAGCGCAGCCACTAAGAATAAGGAGGTCGCTTTTTTCATGAGTATATACTTGTTTTTATATGTGTGTTCTTTTTTATTTAATCAGTAAGGGTGTAATTTCTTTAATCCAGATGGCATAACCCTCTGGTTTCATATGCAGCATATCTTCCAGGAATAATTCTGGTCTCAGCTGGCCGTTCTTCAGCATTTTACTGTTTACATCTACAAAACGGGTGTTCTTATAATGGCCTAAGTATTCCTTGATGAGTGCATTGGTATGTATCATCGTTTCGGCATACTGAACCCTCGACGGACTGTTTTTTATGGAAATATACAATACCGGAACATCAGCAAATTTATTGCGGATATGGGTAAAGAAAGTGGCAAAACGGCTTAAAGTTTCCTCTGCACTTACTCCATCAGTTGCGATATCATTTTCTCCACTGTAAATCACAACCTGTCTTGGCTGATACGGATAAACCAGATCTGCAATATAAAAATCAGCCTGTGCCAGTGTAGACCCCCCAAAACCACGGTTTATGGCACCATAATTTTTAAAAACAGTTTCCAGATCTGTCCATTTGGTAAAGGAAGAGCTGCCAACGAACAAGATGCCGTTTTTTGCAGGCATGGCCACACTGTCCCTATGTTTAAAATCCTGGATCTCTTTCCAGAATGCGGGTTTTTGTTGTGCGGTCGATTGCTGTCCGGCAAAGATCAGCAAGGTTAACACTAAAAGATAAAATCGTCTCATCATATGCTTAATTCACTTTCATTACGGGGCTTCGTTCAGAAACACCATTTTCATTTATGGCCTCTATGCTAAAATAATAGGGCTTTTCCTTGTCCATTCCCTTATACCAGTATTCGTTGGTATTGTACACCATTATACTGTTATAGAGTTTATCCGGCGATGTGCCCAGATAGAGGTTGTAGGCATAGGCATCTTTATTTGCTGTCCATTTGATCCAGGCACTGCGTTTGTCTTTTTCTGTTCTCAGCACCACCAGGCCCTTAACGGCTGCTGGTTTTGGAACATCACTATTGCCAAAAACACGTAATCCGCTAATGGCAAACTTTCCTGTAGGCATATGGATATTTTCAAGCTTAACAAAGCGCGCCTTAACTGGTTGCTCCAGTTCTATATAATCATGAGGAACGTCCGTTTTGTTCTTGCTTTTATCGGCCAGAACTTTCCATTTTCTGCCGTCCTCGGAATACCAGAGTGTATACTGATGATAAACGCCCTGTTGTTTCCCTAAGAATTCCGCATCCTGATCTGCATAATTGATCTGGATGGCACGCAGGGTAGAAAGTCTGCCCAGGTCAGACTGAATCCATTCTCCTTTGTTTGCTGTCGCTGCACTCCAATAAGTCTGGATACTTTCGTCAACAGCATTATTGGCTGCATAGGCGCCATACGTGGAAGACACCTGTACAGGCTTATTGTAATTCAGCAGCATCCAGCCGGTGAAACCACTGGTCAGATGATCTGCACCTTTAGTTGGGAGGTAATGCGGGTAATCCCCAAAGGCAGCATCCATATACAGCACATCGTCTTTATCAAAGCCTGCGGGCCAGATTCCTATACGGCGTTCAAAATTATTTTTAACGGCGATGACCATAGTAGATACATGCCAGTAATTGTTCCATTTGTCCTGAAAAGTAGCCCCGTGTCCTGCACCACGTGCAAATCCACCCGGTTTGTAAGAAAAAGGAAGAGACTGATGCTCAAAGGGGCCAAGCGGTGTTGTTCCAACGGCTACACCATCAGCATATCCACTGAATTCGGTTGCAGGGGCACCATATTGCAAATAGTATTTGCCATGGTATTTGGTCATCCAGGCACCCTCCATAAAAGGATCCAGGAAAGTGTTGTCCAGGTGTTCACCAAATCGCTGCCAGCCAAAACGCTCCGGGTTTAAAAGTAAAAGCTCTTTCCTGGTGCCAACTGGCTGGAAAGTCTTTCGGTTCAGTTCTACACCGTATAAAGGATAAACATTACTGCTCCCGTTATACATATAGAGTTTCCCGTCTTCATCTACAAAATGCGCAGGATCCCAGCCGCCAATTTCAAATTCGTGAACGGCTTCTTTCCATTCATTGGCCTTAGGATTTGTACTCATCCAAATCGGGAAATTACGGGAGTAAGTAGAACCGAAAACCAGCATCGTATCTCCCTGTATCCAGACAGAAGGTGCACACAGATCATCATATACCTTATGTTCCGGTCTTAAAAATGATTTGGAGACAAATTTCCAGTTATAAAGGTCACTGCTCCACCAATAGCCCCACTGGTTCGTAGAAAACAAATAATAATCGCCTTTGTAATTTACAATGACCGGATCTGCAGTGGCGCGGTGTTTTCCTTGTTCCGCAAAATTGGGAATAGGGGTATAGCCATAATCCAGGTTAATTGGATTACAATATGTTTTCTGCAGATGTTGGGCCATGACAGCTGTACAAAGACCAAACAAGCAAAACAGAACCGCGATATGTTTCCTTATATCCATATTAAGGCTTTAAAGAAGGGCTGGTGAAACCCAAATGATTTAATCCTTTTTGTACTTCCGGGCTGTTCATAAACAATTTCCAGAGCAAACCTGTTCTGTAATTTTCGATCATGACCACAATAGGTCCCTGATCTATACCTAAATATCTTTTTGGATACCAGTTGTCCGTTTCAGAAAAAGCATCGTAAAATCCATATTCACCCCAGACTTTATCACCCAGGTCTTCATATAAATGCCTGATCACCTGCATAGACTCTTTTGGTGTATATGGAATAGAAGATAATGCAGCAGTAGGTGAGATGACGCCGAGGTCTTCATTAATACTGTGCGCAGCATAGCCATTTACCGAATAGCTGGCGGTAAGGCCCCAGCAGTTTGCTGCGTAACCTTTAAATTTCTTTGGATTGGCCACACAATAATCGCGGATGGCCAGAGTTTGATTGACATTGTTTTGCCAGTAATCTGCATACTGGTCTTTCAAACCTTTAGGATTTAAACCTAAATAAGAGTAGTGTGCCCAGAAAAGTGGTCCAACAGAACCTTTAGCGCCCTGATAATCTAAATGTATCGGATGACCCTCAACTTCTATGTCCGTTTTAATTGCCCCGTTTCTGGCCCATCCTTCATGATAAGCAGCGGCTGGAATGGCATGATCGGGTGAGGAGGCACCCACAACGTACATAATTAAACATTCATTATAACCCTTTACCGGAAAATTCATTTCCCATTGGTATTGGGGCGACCAATGCCAGTACAGCACGTTTTGTCCGTTTCTATACCAGTTATAGTCTATACCTTTCCATAAGCCGTCTGCTTTTTTTGCAAGTAGTTTTTCTGCGGCATTTCCGCCTTTATAATATTCATTGATACAAATCAGGGCCTGTGCAACGAAGGAGCTTTCTACAAGGTCGCCGCCGTTGTCTTTTTGCCCAAATGGTTTTACTTTTCCAGTTTCGCCTACGATCCAGTGCGGCCATGCGCCATGGAAACGGTCTGCTTTTGACAGGAAATCCAGGATCTTATCCAGGCGTTTTAATCCCTCCTCTTTACGTACATAACCTCTGTCGATGCCACTCAAAATGGCCATAAGACCAAATCCTGTTGCTCCAGTGGCGACAATGTTTTTATCCTTATCGGGATAAATATTATCCGAATGGAACCGCTCTCTTGCAGCTCCTGAAACAGGTTCTGCACCCTTCCAAAAATACTGGAATGTCTGTTTCTGCACCAGGTCCAGCAGCTGATCGTCTGTCAGGTTTTTCTGGATTTTCAATCGAGAAGGCAGCTTGTCCGCATGGCTCTTTTGTGCTTCAGCAGACTGAGGAACCAATACATAACAAGAGCTTAGCGCTAATAACAATGCCGGTAAGAGTCGAAGTTTTATCATTTGTTCAAGGGATGAAAAAAGGCTGCTGACTTAGATCAGCAGCCTTCGGATTTATTTGTGTTTAGTAACCAGGGTTTTGGGTAAGGACCCCGCCACTCAAGTCAATTTCAGATTGTGGAATAGGCCACACTTCGTTGCGGCCAGCTTTCCAGCCTTTTACACCAAAGATCTGTGTTCCTCTTCCCTGGCGGATCACGTCGAAATAGCGATCGTTTTCCATAGCCAGTTCTGAACGTCTTTCATTCCAGATGGCCAAACGTAAGGCTGTTTGATCAGTCGTGGTGACTTTAGGCAGAATAGAAGTATTTCCCTGACGGGCTCTGAATCTTACCTGTTCCAGTGAGGCTAAGGCCTGACTGGTGTTACCTAATTCATTTGCCGCTTCAGCATTCATCAGCAACACATCTGAGTAACGCAGGATTCTAACATTCTGTTGCGCACCTTCGTTGAAATTTGGAACATAAAGAGAGAAAGGAACATAAGATTTTTGATTGTACATCGGGTTATCACCAACTTTATCAATTACATCGCCTTCGGGAGTAGTTTCACCTCTGAAGATAATGGTCGCATCTCTCCTTGGATCACCCGCTTCATAGGAAGCAGCCAACTCAGCTGAAGGGACATTGAAGCCCCAGCCACCACCAGTCTGACCACGTACACCTTGTACTTGAGAGTATTGTGAATTGGAAGCATCAGGGTTGCCTGGAACTAGGGCACATTGGATCTCAAAGATAGATTCAGGACCGTTTTCATTCGCTAGCCTGAAGACCTGTTCATAATCAGGTAATAAAGAATAACCCAGACCCATTACTGTATTGGTATAGGAAAGTACATCATTCCATTTCTTCAGATACATGGCTACTTTTGCATGCAGGGCTAAAGCCGCTCCTTTAGTTGCACGGCCTAAATCAGCAGCACCGTAGCTTTGTGGCAATACGGCAGCGGCATCGTTCAGATCCGATTCAATCTGTGCATAGACTTCTGCAACAGAAGCCCTCGGCAGATTGTAATCCGAATTAGGATCCGTAGGTAATTTGGTACGTAAAGGCACACCTCCAAATGCGCGAACCAATCTAAAATAGGAAAGTGCACGTATAAATTTAGCTTCTCCAAAGTACCTGGCTTTTAAAGTAGCATCCATAGTAATGCCTGGTACATTTTGCAATACCTGGTTGCAATAATTAATATTGCGGTACTGACCGTTCCAAAAACCAGAGATATTTCCCTGATCCGGATCTACAGTAAACCGATCAAAATCCAGAAAGAAACTGGCATCAGAAGGCGTACTGCCCTTATCAGCATCGTCAGAACCCATACTTTCTATGGCGATGGCCGGGAAAGCGGTATTCTCCCAGGAACGCATATTGCCATATATAGCATTTACACCTGCTGCGGCATCGTCAGCGGTCTTCCAGAATGCTGTGGATTGTTGCTTTCCTTCTTGTGGAACATCCAGAAAGCTTTTTTTACAGGAAGGGAAGGAGGCTATGGTAATAGCTAAACCAATACCCAATACTGCACTTGTATATTTTTTATTATTTAGTTTCATGATGTTGCAGGTTAAAAAGTAAGGTTAATACCAAAGTTATAGGTCGCATATAATGGATAAACATTGGCATCAATACCTCCATTTAAAGTCGTGTTTGGATTGGAAGTACTGATCGTTTTTGCATTATCCGTTGGCACAGGGCCTACTTCAGGACTGAATCCTTTGTAACCAAAAATATTTATGGCATTTTGTGCATTGGCATAGAACCTGATTTTCTTGATTTTCCATTTATTTAAGATGGTTGAAGGCAGGGTATAACCCAATTGTGCATTTCTAACCCTGAAATAAGATCCGCTGGAAATATAGAAAGAATTTGGTGCGGAATTGGCTGAAGAACCAACATTTGCTGAAGGATAACTATTTGAGGTGCCTTCTCCATGCCATCTGTTGTCAAAGAAATCTTTGGTGATGTTCTCGTTTCCATAGCGGTAAGCCAGGTTAGCATTGTAAATATCAACTCCCGCTACACCTTGAAAATCTAAAGCCAGATCGAAGTTTTTATAAGCAAAACTGGTATTGACACCATAAGTGTATTTAGGGTTTGGATTACCCAGAGTTGTTCTATCTGCAGAAGTAATTCTGCCATCACCGTTAAGATCCTGGTATTTGAAGCCACCCGGAGCCGCGCCTGATTGTGTTGGTGATTTTGCTATATCCGCAGCATTTTGGAAAATGCCTGCTGTTTTATAGCCATAAAACATTCCAATAGGATCTCCAACAATGGTTCTGGTTGCATTATAACCATTAGTAATTCCTGTACTTCCGTCGTAAATCGGGGTAGCACCTGAAAGAACGGCCAGTACTTTGTTGGTGTTATAACCAATGTTTCCTCCGATAGAATAAGTCAGGCCGCCGGCAGTCTTGTCATTCCAGGATGCAGAAAATTCAAAACCTTTGTTTTGGATGTCTGCCTGATTCCCTAAGATCTCATTACTTACCGTTCCAAGAGAGCCTAAAATAGGCAGATTGAATATTGCCCTTGATGTTTTTCTATTGTAATAATCCGCTTCTACACTTAATCTGTGTGTTAGAAAACTAGCCTCTACACCCACATCTGTACCGATACCTTTTTCCCAAACGATAGGACGCGGAGGAAGGGTGTTGATACTTTTTCCAGGAAGAGGAATGTTGTTATTTCCGTAAAACGCAGTAAGATCTGCAGTTTGGGCAACTACAATTTGAGTTGGGTTAATCGGAACACTTGCGTTACCAATCATACCCCAGCTACCTCTTAATTTTAAAGAACTAAAAACGGTTTGATCTTTCATGAAATCTTCGTTGCTGATTACCCAGCCCGCACCTACAGAGGGGAAATAACCCCAGGTTTGTTGTCCTCCAAAGAATTGAGATGCTCCATCTGCACGTATCGAAGCGTTCAGCATGTACTTATTTTTGAAAGCATAATTCGCCCTGGAAAAATAGGAAGAGAATGTGATTCTGGATCCCGCATCGCTTACCGTTCTGGAACCTGGGTCACCTAAAGAAAGGTATAAGTCGGCCTCGGTATTGAAAGGTACATTCTGAGCTGAGCCATTCAAAGTATAAGACTTATTACTCTGTGCAGATTGTCCTAATAATACAGTCAAGTTGTGATCTTCATTAAAAGTATTTTGATAGGTCAGGGTATTTTCTATGATCCAGTTCCTGGTATCTACACGTACAATATCCAGTTCACTGGCATCACTTTTCTGTGCGTAAGTTGCATAATATTTCGGGCTGTACTTTCTGTTTTCAAACTGACCAAATTCTCCACCAACACTGGTTTTAAAAGTAAAGTGTTTAGCAAAGTTCAATTCTGCAAAGATATTACCTGTAACACTATATTGTTTGGTAATTTGATTGTTGAAATCAATTGTCGCCTGAGGGTTAAAATTGGCTCCATCACCTAAATTTTGTGATCTTGGATCACCATAGCTACCATCTGGATTGAATACCGGGATAGAAGGCGCTGCAGCATACAGCTGATGATAAATCGTAGTTGGTACGTCATTTGATTTTCCCATTACACCTGTAATGTTGTAGCCAACCTTTAAGTTTTTATAGATCTGGATGTCATTAGAAACCCTTGCAGTGTATCTTTTGTAGTTATTGGTTTTTATAATACCATCCTGATCTAAATAACCTAATGAAATGTTGTAGGTAGATTTTTCAGTACCGCCATTAACAGACACGTTGTGATTGGTTACAAAAGCATCCCTTAAGATCTGGTTGTACCAGTTGGTACCAGCGCCTAAATTGGTGTTGGCAAATACAGGTGCACCGCCATTTAATACCGATAGTTCATTAGTGAACTGTGCGTATTCAGAGGCATTGGCCATTTTAACCTGGTTGGTTACTTTTTGAAAACCGGCATAGGCATCGTAGTTTACTGTAGTTGGTGTACCCAATTTACCTTTTTTAGTGGTAATCAAAACAACACCGTTTGCAGCACGGATACCATAGATGGACTGAGCAGAAGCATCTTTCAAAACGCTCATGTTCTCTATGTCACCAGGATTTAAAAAGTTAATATCACTGTACCAAACCCCATCTACAACATACAAAGGTGCCTGATTACCAAAGATGGTACCCAGACCCCTGATCCGAATTTGCGGTGTAGTACCTGGTGTTCCTGTATTGGTAATAGATACACCAGCAATTTTACCTTGTAATGCCGCTACTGGGTTAGTCGAAGCTTGCTTGGAGATTTCGTCACCTTTTAAATTGGCAACGGCTCCTGTTACGTCAATTTTACGTTGAGTTCCGTATCCCACAACCACAACCTGATCCAGTTGCTGTGAAGCAGAAGCCAGGGTAACGTTGATGGTGGTTTGACCTGCAATGGCAACCTCTTTAGTAACGTAGCCGATGTAAGTAAACACCAGCGTACTGTTGGCCGGTGCGCTAATGCTATAGCGGCCGGCAGCGTCTGTTTGTGCTCCGGTTGTTGTACCTTTTACCATGACACTTACGGAAGGGATCGTTGATTTGTCCGAACCATCAGTAACCACACCTTTCACAGTAATGTTCTGTGCAAAGGCTGCGTTGATAAAAAGCAAACAAAGAAAAGTTAAAACAGAAAATTTTGTAAAGATTCTTTTCATGCTCGTATTATGTTTTGTTTAATTGTTTGTTAAATCTCCATTAGTTAATCTGCTATTACAAGCTTGTGTACCTCAACATTAATACATCACGGTGCAATTTCAGACTATCTCATACGTACAAACAATCTATGTTTTTGGTTCAAAAACATGTTTTTAAAGCTATATGTGCAAATATTTGACTACATCACAGGGCAGAAAAAAAAAGTAGGTTGCAATATTGAATTTTTAACCATGAGAGGTAATGTAGTAGTGGAAACGGGTATAATGATCGCCATTTCCTCATAAACCCGGGCTTGTAAAGCCCAGATTCTTCATTCCTGTTTTTACTTCTGGGGCACTCATAAACAAATTCCAAAGCAGCTTTGTCCTGTAGTTTTCAATCATTACAATAATCGGCCCCTGGTCAATGGCCAGGGTAGAGGAAGCGAACCATTGCTCTTGTAAAGAAAAGGCATCAACAAAACCATATTCTTTAAAGATCTTATCACCGAGTTTGTAATAAAAAAACTTAAGGGCTTGCATAGATTCTACAGGCGTGTATGGAAAAGAAGCAAGTGCCGCAGTCGGCGCAATTACCCCTTTGTCATTGGTGGGTGAACTTGCTGTATATCCGTTAGGGATATCACTGGCCGTTAAGCCCCAGCAGTTTTCGCTGTAACCATAATAACCCAATGGATTGGCTTTACAATAATTATAGTTGATCTGTGCATGTGCTTTATTCTGGGATTCATAATTGGCGTAGGCATCCGTTAATCCAAACGGGTTGATACCAAGGAAAGAATAATGTGAAAAGAACAGTGGGCCTCCAGCGGGAGGGCCAAGGGGCAATTGCACACCATAATAGCTATTCCCGTTTTTCATGCCTCCGTTTTGTGCCCAGCCATTATCATAAACGGATCTCGGGATGGGATGTGTTGGGGAGGCGGCTGCCAGAACATAGGTAATCAAGGCCTCATTCCATCCGCGTACGGGCATATTCATATCCCAATTGTAATTGGGGCTCCAATGCCAATAGAGTGCGTTGCTGTTGTCTTTTCTGTACCAGTCCCATTCTACTCCATTGTAAATGGTGTTGATATCTGTGCGTAAAGCCGATTCATCGGTGCTTGCTAGGTTAAAATATTGCCTTGCAGTAAGGAGTCCCTGCATCAGAAAGGAAGTTTCGACTAAGTCTCCGCCATCATCTTTCTGGCTAAATGGTATTACTGCCCCCGTGTTTCCATCCATCCAGTGTGGGTAGGCTCCATGAAAGCGGTTTGCTGTCTTTAAAAAGGCAACGATCTTTTGGATCCTTGCCAGGCCTTCGGCCCTGCTGATGAAATTTCTGCTTACACCAGTCACCAGGGCCATGATTCCAAATCCCGTTCCACCTGTGGTTACGAGATCACCCGAGGTATTCCTTTCTCTCGCCATTCCGCTTTTAGGATGACCAAAATCGTAGAAATATTTAAGTGTCTGCTGCTGGACTTTATTCAGCAGATCTTCGTCTGAGAGGATCGGAAATTTATCTGTATTGTCTATCCCTGTGTTAAAATTAATGCTGACTGCATTTTGCAGGTTTCCGTTAGCGGTGGATTTTAGGGTCGTGGCAACGGTTATGTTGTAGGCCTTTATGCCTTGTAGATTCGAAGTAGGTTGAATAACAACGGTACTGCTGTTTTCAATGCTAGCAATAAAAGCAATGCTTGTCGCACCAGTCAGGTCCTTAAAAAGGATATTTGAAGCCAGTCCTGTTGGACTAATTGCTTCAGAAAAAGTGATTTTAATGATTGCGCCGACAGCAATGTTATTAAAAATACCGGTCTTGCCGTCTATAGTAATGGCTGTTTCTTTGAAAGAAGATGGAGCAGGGGGAGGAACTTCATTGCTTCCTTTTTTACAAGAGAAGAAAGGAAGGAGGCACAGGAGCAGGAAGAGATTTATTTTGTTCATTTGGAGAAGTTAGAACTGCCGGGAAAATCCCGGCAGTTTTCAAAGTGAAATAAGATGGCCTAGCGGCCCTGTCTTTCCAGAATTGACAATGCAGAGATTTCAACTACAGATAGAGCTTTATTATAAACCCTCACTTCGTCGATCTTGCCCGGGATATAACCTGCCCAGTCTTGAGCACCGGCTGCGGAAGTACTGCTGGGTACTGTCATAAAATGGAGAGCACCAAAGACAATTGGTCCTACATTAAGAAAACGAATTGGCCCCATCTTATCTACGGTATTGGTTCTGGCCAATGAGCCATTAACATAAGATTTAAAAGTTCCGGCACCGTCATAAGTAACCACATAATGTACCCAGTTGTTAAATCCATTAGCAACCTCCTGTATATTATTATCGAAAGTTGCCCCATTGTCTTCATAAATGGTCTTAAAACGGGCGAGTGTAGTCGTTCCGCCGTTTTCAAAAAAGATATTGATATTACCCCAAAAACCCTGGGTGTCGCCAAGACCGAATATTCCGGTAGCGCCAGTGTTCTGAGCAGTATTTACCCACAGACTTACCGTATATTGTGTCATCGATTTTACCGCAGGACTGGATGGCGAAGTTGCATAAGCTCTTTTTGTCCCATCAGGATTACCGGTCAAGGCGCTTCCCTTCAAACCAGCGGTAAAGGTCATGCCCGAATTTGTTCCGGTAACGCCCGAAACTGAATCCTTTACACTGCCATCATTAAAGCCCCAGTAAGCGACCAGGTTTGCCGGGGCAATCTGTTTAGAGGATGTAAATCCCCCAGCTGTTGGAGGGACATCGCCTGCGGGAAAGACGTCATCATTATTTTTTTTAGTGCAGGAAATCAGTATCACAGACCCAATTATTACACCTGCAAAAGCTGTAGTTAAATATTTTAATTTCATCTTCTTGTCATTTAGTAATGGTTAATAATTGTTTTGTGTTAACCTGCCATTGCTCAGATCTCTTTGTTTTTGTGGTATCGGAAATAATTCATGTTTTCCGCTAATGAAAGGTTTTCCCACGGCATTCATTACTGCAGCAGCTCTTCCGGTACGGACAAGGTCAAAAAATCTGTCGCCCTCCATGGCAAGTTCGACTCTTCTCTCTTTCCATACATCGGCTACGGTAGCCGAGGGTGTATTGTCGAGTCCCGCACGTTTCCGTACCTTAGCTAAGGGTGTCATGGCGTCCTGGCCAATATGGGTGGCAGCTTCCGCATTGATCAGCAGTACTTCCGCGAACCTGATCACGCGAATGTTTTTTGGCTTGCTGTCCTTGTCATTGATGCCCAGACAACTTTGAGTTTCCAGAAAAGGACTATGGTAGCCTTTATAGTTGTATCGTTCATTAACTACATCCGGGCGTTTAGGTAGAACAAAACCATCCCATAAAGTGGTTGTACTTACATCACTGGTAAAGATGATTGTGCCGGCTTTCCTTACATCGCCCGTTTCGTAGGCTGCGGCAAGATCTGCAGATGGCGTATTGAGCCCAAAACCAAGGTCGCCAGCACTATAGGTTTGACCGCCGATGGTTTGTGTGCTAAATGTACCCCTGGGGCCTTGAAAATTGCTATAGTTCTTACTCACGGCATCACAAGCCAGGCCCCCTGAAGTTTGGTTAGCATACGGACCTGTTTGTATTTCAAATATAGATTCTTCATTGTTTGAACCCTTTTGACGGAAGATGTCTGCATACACGGGTGCCAGGTCATATTTTCCTGAGGTCATTACAGCTTTAGACATATCATAAGCACCCTGCCAGTTCTGCTGGTAAAGATATACTTTAGAAAGTAAGGCTTGTGCAGCACCCTTGGTTGCTCTTCCCACAATGGCACCTGCTTCTCCTTTGGCAGGTAAGTGATCAATGCCAAAAAGCAGGTCATCGGTAATCACTTTATATATTTCTTCCTTGGAGGCTCGCGTCTGAAACTCGGGGTTGTTGGCCTGAGCAAGTGTAGGGACGGTGGTTAATTTAACGACCCCACCAAATTCTCTCACCATGTTAAAATAAAGAAGGGCCCTTATGAACCTGCTTTCTCCACTTAACCGATCTCTAACTGAAGCATCGATGGTACTTCGTTCTAATACATCAAGTGCCTTATTTGCAGAAGCGATCCCTTTGTAATTATCTACCCAGACATCATTAAAAATTCCAGTATTTGGATCATAATTAAAATTATCCAGAAAAATACCATCAAATCCCGGATCTGTAGCTACCGAGCCTTTATCAGAATCATCAGAAGTAACGTCTGACAAAATTAAAAGCTTAAAGCCAACAGTGCCTGGTAAGTAAAGGTTATTATAGGCACCAACTACAAGTTTGTCTGCAGCTGCAGGGTCTGTCAACGCAAGATCTTCTGTTGTTTTGCCCTGAGGAGGAACCTCGAGGAAACTTCGTTTGCAAGAAACAATCAGTAAGACTGATGCAACTAATGTTAGTGTGATTATATAAAATATCTTTTTCATCTTCTTTTAATTAAAATCCAACATTAACACCAAAAGCAAAAGTCCTGGTGGATGGGTATGTATTTAAATCAACTCCCTGGTTTAGATTTGCATTTTCGACTTTAGCTCCAGGTATTGACGGTTGAATTTCTGGAGTAAACCCACTGTAGGATGTGATGGTAAATAGATTCTGTGCAGTTAGAAATATCCTTAAGGTGTTGATGTGCGCCTTGTTCAAGAGTGTTTTGGGCAGAGTATAGCCAACGGTTAAGTTGTTTAAACGCAAAAAGTCACCGTTTTCCACAAAATAGGTAGAAGCAGGGAGGGCCCCAATAGTAGCCCTGGGTACCGAATTTCCTGGGTTATTTGGTGTCCAGCGGCCCTTGGCAACTGATGCTTCCAGGTTATCTGTTAATTGATTTACCCCTCTTGCAGCTTTCTTAGCATTATAGATTTTACTACCCTGTGTTCCAAAGAAACCAAAATTCAGGTCAAAGTTTTTATAGCTAATGCTTCCATTTAATCCGTAGGTAAGTTTAGGCTGGTAGGAGCCAACATAGGTACGGTCATAACTATCTATTTTTCCGTCAGGTACTCCGGCAGGTCCGCTAATGTCCCTATACATAATATCACCTGCCCGTGCATCTTTTTGTGCTGATGCATCAATTTGTGCCTGGTTCTGAAAAATTCCAATTTTTTCGAGTAAAAAATAACTACCTATGGTTTGTCCATTGTCAGATTTTGTGATGTCATAATTAGCGATAGCGTCACCAATTAACGGCTGTCCACCATTCAATTTTTCAATTGTATTTTTATTATGGGCTATGTTTCCGCTAATGCTGTATTTCCAATCTTCACCAATCTGGTCTGTCCAGCCCAGTGAAAATTCAATACCCTTATTGGAAATGGTGGAGGCATTGGTCAATGCCCTGCTATCCGGATCACCAAGTATTGCAGGTAGAGCAACAAAGATCAGTGCATTATTGGTTTTCTTGTTGTAATAGTCTATGGTTCCCGAGAGTCTGTTGTTTAAAAAAGCAAAATCCAATCCTGCGTCATATTCAGTAGTGACTTCCCATTTCAGCTGGTCATCTATGATATCCTCCAGTCTAAAACCAAGTGCTACAGATTGAGGCGGTGGGAAACCAAAATAGTATGGTTTATTGATGGCCGCTGTAGATATATATAGTGAAGATGGGATGTTATCATTCCCTAGCCGCCCATAACTTCCTCTTAGTTTTAAACTGCTGAGTACTTTCTGGTCAGTCAGGAAGGATTCATTGGAAATATTCCAGGCGACACCTAAAGAAGGAAAATTGTCCCAACGGCTGTTGGAACCAAATTTTGAAGTTCCATCTGCCCTGTAGCTGGCGGTTAACAGATAACGGTTATCGTAACCATAATTTAAGCGGGCCAGATAAGAATTTCTATGGTATTTGTCGCCTTCATTACTCACAGATTGGGTGCCACCACTGCCTGCATCGAGATACCATTGATTCTTGTTGACCGGTACGTCTTTTGCAGAGCCCACCATGTTATTTGAACTGAATTGCTCTGTAGTAACACCACCTAAAATGGTGAAGCTGTGCTTTTTGATGGTCTTGGTATAGGTTACCGTATTGTCCCAGATCCAGCTTGTTTTATCGTTCTTTGTAAGTGTAAGCATACTGTTGGGACGTGATTGGTTACCTCCTATAACAGTAAATGTGGAGAGATCAGGTAAGAATTGGAAGCCATAGTCCGTTGATTTTAAGTAGTCCAGGTCGAGTCCAATCGCCGATCTCAAGCTCAGGCCTTCAATGGGTTTGTAATCCAGTGCAAAGTTGCCCTGTACGCGGTTTTCTCTTGCAGTATTGTCTACTTTATCCAGGCTTAGCAATGGATTGGACACGTTTCCAAAAAGTGATGTATTTCCATAGAGATCGCCCACTTTTGATGGAATAATAGGTGCTGCACGATATGCATTGCTAAAGGCATCAAGTTGGGCGCCCTTAGCTTTGCCATTGGTATAGGAGAGCATATTGCTAAACTTCAGTTTTTTGGTAATGGTGTACTCATTGTTGACCCGGAAAGTAAACCTGTCATATCTGTTCCCTTTTTGAATACCCTCGTCAGATAGCAAACCTGCGCTCAGGAAATAATTGACATTTTCACTACCTCCTGATAAAGAAAGATTGTGGTTTTGTGTTAATCCCTTGCGTAGTATCGCATCATACCAGTCTGTATTTGCTCCGGTAAGGCTGGAAGCCGGAACCAGATCGGTGCCGCTTCCATAATATTTATTGGCTTCATTCAGGTAACCTGCATACTGATTGGCTCCAGCCATAGGAACCAAATGAGCGGCCTCTCTAAATCCGATTGTTGCATCATAATTGAGTACAGTTACGCCAGGTTTTCCTTTTTTGGTCGTTATGATCAGCACACCATTAGCCGCACGCATACCATAAATTGCAGAAGCAGAAGCATCTTTTAAAAGATCCATGCTTACAATATCAGATGTGTTGATGTTTCTGATGTCGTCAGTAAATACTCCATCAACGACATATAATGGATTTGCCCCTCCCAATAAAGTTCCTGTGCCCCTCATTCTTACTGTTGGGGTTGTGTTGGGTTCTCCAGAACTGATCACCTGTACACCAGCTACCTTACCCTGTAGGGCTTGTGTCGCAGTCTGCACGGGTTGTCTGGCAAGTTCTTCTCCTTTTACCTGAACCAGAGAACCTGTCAGATCTTTCTTTTTCTGTGTGCCATAACCCACCACCACCACTTGTTCAAGTTCCTGCGAACTTGGAACTAATGCCACATTTAACGTTGTTCTGTTGTTCACCTGTACTTCAGTTGGATTGTAACCAACATACGAAAATATCAGTGTTGCATTTGCAGGGGTACTTATCGTGTATTTCCCTGTTGCATCTGTTAACGTTCCTGTCTGAGTCCCTTTTACTTTCACGCTAACACCAGGCAGTGTGGTTTTGTCTGCCCCGTCACTTACAGTTCCCCTTACGGTAATGTCCTGTGCAGCTGCTGTGTTTGCGTTGAGCAAAAGAAAACATAGAAAAGTTAAAACAGAAAGTTTTGTAAAGAATCTTTTCATACGGTTTAAATTTAGTTAACTAAATTTGCGGCTCTAATTCCGCTAAACCAAATAAAGCACCTATACATTATTACACATCTTGTAAATGTGTAATAGTCAATACTTTATACCAAATTGGTGCATGGTATATAAGCGTTGTTGAAGGGTATCTCAGGCAAATAATAAAGACCAGGATTTACCAATTCAGAAAAAACAAATGATGTATGGCCGAAAGGCCTTATGAGTGGTAATGATGTAGTGTTATAACTCCATTAAGAACTCTACAAGGTTCTTGTCGTGAGGTATATCCAGTTTTTTGCGCAGTCTGTACCGTCTGATTTCAACACCCCGGAGGGAAATGTTCAACAACGACGCCATTTCTTTACTGCTCATATTCATATGAAGATAAGCACAAAGCTTCAGGTCATTGGGTACCAGATCCGGGTGATTAGATTTGAGCTTTTTAAAGAAACTTTCGTGGGCTTCATTGAAACTGCTCTCAAATAAATTCCAGTCCCGTTCGTCATTCATTCCGTCATCGATTACTTTCTGTATTTTGCGTAACTGGTCTTCAGAAAGTTTTTTGCCATTTTCATCTTTTAACTTCAAAATTTCACCGCTGATCTTTTGGAGCAGTTCGTTTTTATAGACCAGGCTCATCGCCGAATTGGCCAGTTCTCTGTTCTTGCCAGCCAATTCTGCATGAAGTTTTTCAGTCTGCAGTTTGATGATTTGCTTTTCGTTGGCCTCTGCTTCCTTTTTTAAGAAGATTTCCTTTTCTGCCTGCAATTTAGCTGTAATGGCATGCTGGTCTTTGAGTAACTTTTTCTCATAAAGTTTCTTTCCCAAGAACAATACAACTGCAATCAGTATGACATAGCATACAATAGCCCAGTTACTGGCATAGAAGGGGGGTAATATTCTGAACTCAAAAGCAGTGGTTTCACTTATGGTCTGATCGTTGATCTTAGCACGTACCAGGAACTTATAAGTACCCCTTCCAAGGTTAGTGAAATCCTTTTGAGAAGCCGTGCTCCAGTCTGACCATTGTTTTGAATAACCCTCCAGGTAATACTGGAATTTAATCTTTGCCTGCCGGTAATAAGGAAGGGCATAGGATATCCGGATATTGTTCCGGCTAAATGGAATTTCTATTGCAGATTCCGTGTTGCCCATCTCACTAATGGTGAAATAAGTATCGGTAATGTCTTCAATTTTCCGGATCAGCACAGAAGGCAGGGAAATTTTTTTGTTTTTTTGAGTATCCAGTTCATCATAGATGACAAAGCCATCATCTACACTGATCAGGTAAATATGGTCGCTTATTTTACTGATGTTCTCATAATACTGGACCATCCGGCCATCAAGTATACTAAATCGATTAGAATCGATGTCTATCTTCCCCGGTTGTCCAAAATTAGCCAATGCCATTTTTCCGTGGTTGATGAACCAATATTTTTTACTCCCTGCGCTGATGATCTTGTTCGAGCTGGCAAAAGAACCCAGGGCTTTATTTAACGCAGTGTATTTACTAAAACGGTTACTGATTTCATCGTAGGTCAGGAAGCCTTCATCAGAAGAATACAACAATTTACTCTCCAGCATAAACAGATTAATATTGTAGCTGCTGGGTAATCCATGACTTTCATCATAATACTTTGCTGAAATCACTTTCTTAAAATCAGCACTCAGTGTAAGTTTATACAGACCTTTGTAGGCATGGCTTACCCAGATATCTCCTTTCGAATCCCTTTCAATATAGCGCGAGGGTTCGCCGAAATTTTCGATCTTCCAGAAGTACTTCCACAGACCGGCAGCATCCTTTTTAAATAGGACCAGGCCGTTATATGCTCCCTGAATCAGATAGTCTTCATTGAGTTTCTTTATGGTCCATCCACCGCTGATACTACTGATCTTTTCTATTGTATTTCCGGTTACATTAAAGGTACCGTCGTTATGTCCGCAAAGTAATTGTCCGTCAATGAGGCTCAGATCCCATACCTGTCCCTGCGATTCAGGGATGAGCTTAAAATTAAAGGAATTGAAAGAACGACCCTTGCTATTGGTCCAGGGGCTGTAAAACAGACCCTGATTGGTACCCAGATAGATCATGTTTTTGTAGATCAGGCTAGAGTAAACAGTTCCGAATAACCCTGTTTTATCAAAATAGAAATAAAGCGGAGAATTGAGTTCCACCCGGTCAATCCCATTATCCAGCCCGGTCCATAAATTTTGTTCATCGTCAGCATAGATACTCAATACCGTATTGTTCTGAAGACCGGTTGATTTATTGATCTGCTGGATAATGTTTCCATCCTGATCGATGATGATCAAGCCGTTAAGGATCGTGCCGTAAGCGTAATACTTGCCAAGTATCCTGGTTCCGTTGTTGAGCTGATAGGTTTGCAGAAATGAATTTGCAGGGCTATTGAATGTACTGTACTTCTCTCCGTCGTACAAAAACAAGCCGAATTTATTGGTGCCGATCAGCAATTGGTTGTCCTTATATGGAAGGATAGAGAGCACATTCCCCGGAAGCGGTGGACCAGAATTTTTCAACGCAGTCAGCTGATTGCCTTTTAACTCAAAGAGCCCCTTTCCCAAGGCTTCAATAATGAACCTTTTTCCGGCCTGGTGGAGGAACAGGAAATTAGATGGAGCTTTAACTACGCTGATCTTTTTGTCCTGGTAAATGAAAATGCAGGTAAAGGACTGAAAAATAACCCTTTCACCATCAATATAGATTTTCCAGATCTCATCGGTCATCTTATGCTTTTTAGGGATAAGGCCAATAAGAGAGGTATATTTCAAATGTTTATCGACGGTTTTCCAGTAGCCAAATTCTCCAAAACTACCGGTATAGATGGTGCCATCTGGCGCTGCGACAACAGAACGTACAATTTGACCGTTCGGCATTTTGTATTGTTGCCAGTATTTTCCATCAAAAGCG
>Ga0163161_10000899_pt1 | contig 23098 bp, 18 predicted proteins | sample S45metaG_FD_129847 | JGI IMG/M metagenome (GOLD analysis project Ga0163161, IMG submission 129847) | Switchgrass rhizosphere microbial communities from Kellogg Biological Station, Michigan, USA - S4-5 metaG | ecosystem: Host-associated > Plants > Roots > Rhizosphere > Soil | place: USA... | reverse complement strand
TTCGATCTTGTGCAGGTGGCCGACGGTCGTTTTGGCGGCGCGGACGGCCTGGGTGATGCCGCCGGCGAGGGAAATGTGGTTGTCCTTGATGAGGACGCCGTCGTCGAGGCCCATGCGGTGGTTCTTGCCGCCGCCGACGGTGACCGCGTATTTCTCGAGCATCCGCAGGCCCGGCGTCGTCTTACGCGTATCGACGATCACGGCGTTCGTGCCCTCGACCGCCCTGACGTACTGGCGCGTCAAGGTCGCGATGCCCGACAGACGCTGCATCAGATTGAGCGCGGTGCGCTCGCCGACGAGCAGGACGTCGGCGTAACCCTTCAGCGTCCCAAAGACCGTGCCCGCCGCGATCTCATCGCCGTCGTTGAACGTCGTCTCGATCTCAGAGCAATCCGGGTCGAGATGAAAGAACACCGCCTCGGCCACATCCAGCCCGCACAGCACAAGGTCTTCCTTCGCCAAAAACCGCCCCTGCCCGCGAGTATCCGCCGCCACAGTCGCCGACGTAGTAATATCGCCACGCCCAATATCCTCGGCCAAAAAATCACCGATACTCGCCAAAACCTCTCCGTTCTCAAGCCAGTTCATAAGAATTAAGGGCTACTTTGCCCAATCCGGCAACTCCGGCATATAGACATCTGAGTGCGTTCTAACGGTCTCAAACCGTCCATCGCCGTCGAAATCGTAAAAGTACAAGATGTTGTTCGCGCCTATGCCCTCCGGATTCACGGTGATCATGTAGCAAAACGTCTTTCCTTTGAAGTCGTATGCGACCAGGTTGTTAACAACCAAGTCGTAAGGCCGCGGGAAGATCAGTAATGTGCGGCGTTCGTCATCGGTGAAAAATGCAGCCGCCAGCACTGGAGGCTTTCCACGTATATACCCAGGAATATATCTTGTTACGCCTACTCTCGGATCATCGCTGCGGGAAACCTTTTTCCCCGAGACGCTATTCTTCAAACCAGGAATTTCCCAGCCGCCGTCCTTCAAAACGGTTCGATAAGGCGTTGGCGAGGGCGTCTCCACGTCAGTATTGTTTGAGATTTCGTAATTGAGGGCTCCACTTTGTGTCTGGAGGCAGGCGTTCAGTGAAACCAAAGACAATGCAGTAGCAAATACGGCTTTCGTCATCACCCTCTTAGCAGTCCGTCGACGGAATCTGCACTAGATAATACACGAAAACCCTGCGCTTCAAGACGCGAAGATGTTCACGCGGGGGAGGCTTGAGGGTTGGCCGACGATCTTGTTCTTCTTGAGGAACCAGCAGCGGATGAGGCCGCTTTCGGGAACGCCGCATCAATTTAGTGCTTCCAGATTTTCTGCCAGTGTCGCGATCTGACTTTCCAATTCGATTGCACGCTCGCGGAGGGCGTCGACCTTTTCGGCGGGGGCGCGGTCAACGAAGTTTTTGTTGGCGAGCTGGGCGTCGAGGCGGGATTTCTCTTCGTTCAGCTTGGCGATCTGGGTGCCGAGGCGCATCCGTTCCTTGTCAAAGTCGATGAGGCCTTCGAGCGGGACGGCGATCGAGGCCTCGGCGGTGACGGCCTTGGCCGACGCCTTTGGTGCGTCGAGCGCGTCGGCGATGACAAGCCGCTCGGCACGGGCGAGTTTTAGGATCTGGGCTTCGTTGGCACGGAAGACCTGCTGGAACTCGGCATTCGCCGCGGCGTGGACCGTGAACTTGATCGACGGGCTGATGCTCATCTCGGCGCGGATATTGCGAACCTTCTTGATCAATTCAATGATCGCACCCATTTCCCTCTCCGCCGCGTCGTCGACCGCCCGCTCATCGCCCGGCGGAAAGCTCGTCAGCATGATTGTCGCGGCGGCTTTGCTGTAAGTGTCATTGTGCAGCGCGTTCGAAGTCCCCGGCAATTTCTGCCAAAGCTCCTCCGTCAAATACGGCATAAACGGATGCAGCATCCGCAAGGCAATCTCAAGGATGGTCACGATTCTGGTGCGCGTATCCCGTTGAACTGTAGGTATTTCGTGAACGGTTAAGGAATCCGGCACACTCGTCCATTCGGTAAACACCTGAAGTTTGTCCTTGACGAGTTCAATGTACCAGTCGCAAAAGTCGTCCCAGAAAAAGTGATAAATCAGCGACACAGCGGTGTGAAACTCGTACCTTTCCAACGCCGAATTCACATCAAGAGAAGTGCGATTGAGTCGCGAAATGATCCACTTGTCCGGGAGCGAGAGGTCTCTGGCCATCAAGCTGGAATGATCAACCGTCGCACCTTCGGCATTCATTAAACAGAACCGCGTCGCGTTCCAGATCTTGTTGGCGAAGTTGCGATACGCCTCGACGCCGATGTCGTTCCATTTGATATCGGCACCGGTCGCGATCGACGCGAGATAGATGCGCGTCGCGTCGACGCCGAACTTGTCGAACATCTCGATCGGATCGACGCCGTTATTACGCGACTTCGACATCGGCTTGCCGTCCTTGCCGAGAACGGTGCCGGTGACAACGACGTCGTCGAACGCCTTTTTCCCCGTAAACTTGCGCGTCAGCATTATCATCCGCGAAACCCACAGGAAAATAATGTCGCGGCCGGTCACTAACACGCCTGTCGGTAGAAACGTCTCAAGGTCGGGCGTGCTCGTCACCTCGCCGTTCCAGCCAAAGGTACTGAATGCCCATAATCCGCTTGAGAACCACGTGTCGAGAACGTCGTTGTCCTGCGTCAGCTCTTTGCCGCACGCCTTTCCGCGTGCTTCTTCGGCGGTGTGGGCGACGTACACGTTTCCATCCGTGTCGTACCACGCTGGTATCTGATGTCCCCACCAAAGTTGGCGCGAGATGGTCCAGTCTTTTAGATTCTCGAGCCAGGTCGTGTAAACCTTTTCATTCGGCACCTGCGGCGAGAAGTGCGGCACGCCTTCGGTCCGCATCAGGTCGAGGGCGAGGTCGCGCATTCCTTCTCCCGGTCTTTGACTGTCGTGCATCTTGACAAACCACTGCTCGCTCAAGATCGGCTCGACGATCGTCTTACACCGCTCGCAGATCGGTAGCGTGATCTCGTAATCGTCCACCTTCTCAAGCAGGCCAAGGCCCTCGAACCGCTCGACGACCTTTTCTCGCGCCTTGAACCTGTCGAGCCCTTGGAAATCAGCTCCCGCCGACGCATTCATCGTGCCGTCGTCGTTCATTACGAGCAGCTGCTCGAGATCGTGCCGCAGGCCGATCTGGTAATCGTTCGGATCGTGGGCGGGCGTGACCTTGACCGCGCCTGTTCCGAACTCCGGATCGACGTATTCGTCAGCGACGATCGGGATCTCGCGGTTTGTCAGTGGAAGTGCGATCGTCTTCCCTATAAGGTCCTTGTATCTTTTATCTGACGGATTTACGGCAACGGCTGTGTCGCCGAGCATTGTTTCTGGGCGAGTAGTTGCAACCGTGACGTAGAGAACCACCCCGTCCGCCGAAGCGGCGGCCACCCCTCCTTCGTAAGGAGGGGAGCCTGAGATCGGATACTTGAAATAGTAAAGCTTGCCGTCCTTTTTGACCTCGTCCTTTACTTCGAGGTCCGAAAGAACCGTCTTGTCTTTCGGGCACCAGTTGACGATGCGGAGGCCGCGGTAGATCCAGCCTTCCTCGTAAAGTGTGACAAAAACACTGCGGACGGCTTGTGACAACGAGGCGTCCATCGTGAACCGGTGCCGCGACCAGTCGACCGACGCGCCTTCGCGACGCATTTGCTCAGTGATGGTATTGCCGTATTGTTCCTTCCATTCCCAGGCACGGCGGATGAATTCGTCGCGGCCGGCATCGGTCGGCGTTTTGCCTTCGCTGCGTAGCAGCTCGACGATCTTTCGCTGCACGCTAATGCCCGCGTGGTCGGTTCCCGGCAGCCACAGCGTGCGAAATCCCTGCATCCGCTTGCGGCGCGTTAGCACATCCATCAGCGTGTGCTGCAACGCGTGCCCCATGTGCAGACTGCCGGTGACGTTGGGGGGCGGGATGACGATGGAATAAGGCTCGGCGTCCGCATCCTGATTGATCTCAGGCCGGAAAAAGCCGCTCTCTTCCCAGCGCTTGTAGTGATGTTCCTCGGCCTGTTTGGGGTCGTAGGCCTTTGCAAGTTCCATAGAGTAAAACTCTTATTGTAAAACAAAAACGGCCGGCTTTCATTTTGCTGAAGCCGGCCATCCTGATCTCAGATCTCAAATTTGAAATTTCAAATTACGTATCGCCTTTCGTGTTCTCCTGGTTCAGCGCCTCGCGGATCAATTTCTCCGTGATCCGCGGCACCGCCTCGCGGGCGATCTCGCGAACGGCTCTGTCGGACAATTTCTCGATCACCCGTCGGGCAATGATATTGATGAATTCCTCGGATGGCTCATAGCTCGATGTGTCCTCGGCCGGCGAGGAATCAATGTCCGTCGAACCATTTGTCATCGAGTACGACGGCTCCCGCTGCGGCTCTGGTTCTGGTTTTGGTTCTGCAACTTGCTGTGGTTCCGGCGCGGCTTCAGCCTGTGGCTCCTCGACCTCTAGCGTATCCTCAAAATCGTCGACGACTCTTTCAAACGGCGCTGCGGCATCAAATTCTGCAGCCTCTTGCTGCGGCTCGTTATACTGCGGCTCCGGTTCCGCCTCCAGCGCGGGCTCATACTCTTCGATGGCGGTCTCGCTGGGAGCCGCCTCGTCTTCAAAACCCCCATTTACCGAGATCGGTTCCCCGACATCCACAGTTGGCCCAGCCATCCAATCGTAGCCCTGGACCGAATCCTCAACAGCGATACCTTCCTCGGTTTTAACGATCTCCGTCTCGCCGCCGTCTTCGCGGCTGGCCTCGATAAGGTCGTCGTCCATGCCGGCATCGCCAAGGAACGTGTCGGTCGTGCCGCCGTCCGATGCGCGATATGTCTCGGCGAAACTGCTTTCAAACAGGTTCTGGATATCCGCGGTCTCCACAGGCTGCGGCGGGATGCCGTTCTCGTTGCCGAGTAATTCGGTGACCTTGCCGACCAACTCGCGCACCGATTGGAAAGGCTTTGTCATGAATCCATCGGCGCCGACGCGTTCGGCCTCGGTCGTATCGAACGGCTCGAACGAACCGACGAGCAGGAGCACAGGAATGTTCTTGGTCGACTCGTCCTGCTTGATCATCTCGCAAATCTGGTAGCCGTCGGGATCGGGCATGTTGACGTCGACGAGGACGATGTCCGGCTGGACCTCGATGAATTTCTTCATCGCCGATTCGCCGTCGCCAACGGCAAATACATCAACGCCTTCCTCGGCAAAGGTCAGCTCAACAACTTTGCGGATCGTTATCGAATCGTCGGCCAGCAACAGCTTTGGCCGTATGATCTCTACGGTTTCTTCCATTTCTATTTGGCCCCTGCGGCCGCATCTGTCCGCACGAACATTCCCAACGTCGTCATAAGCTGCACATCAGTGAAAGGCTTTGGCAAGAACGCGACCGCGCCTGATGAGAGGCTGTCCGATGACAGCCGCGCCTTGAGATCCGCTGTCATAATAATAACCGGTATGTTCATCAAACGCCGCTCCGACTGCATATAACGAACAAGCTCGCGCCCCTCGATGTGTGGCATCGAAATGTCGAATATCGCCGCTGCAAACGTCTCTCCAGATTGCAGATACTGATAAGCCTCTTTTCCGTCGCGGGCCGTTTGGACGGTGAAACCTGCTTTTTCCAAGGCAATTCTCGCCGTGCGAAGGATCGGTTCGTCATCGTCTGCGACGAGTATTCTCAAAGATGTCGTTTTCTTATCATTCATTTGCGGGGGTTGGAGAACCAGGGTAATTTTATCAGATTTGAGCGATCGGCTGCGAGTGTCGTGCCAGATCGGCCGCCAGCCTGATCGCGGCCGCCATGCTCGACGCATCCGCGACGCCCTTTCCCGCGATGTCGAAGGCCGTCCCGTGATCGACCGACGTTCGAATAAGCGGTAGCCCGAGAGTGACATTCACGGCCTCGCCGAAGGCAAGCGATTTGACCGCAATCGTTGCCTGGTCGTGATAGAGAGCTATGACCCCGTCGAACTCGCCTTTCGCCGAACGCAAGAAGATCGTGTCCGCCGAATACGGCCCGCGAACATCGATGCCAGCAGCTTTGCATTCAATAATTGCTGGCCTGATCTCAGTTTGCTCTTCGCCGCCGAACAACCCGCCTTCGGACGCGTGCGGGTTGAGGCCGGCGACCGCGAGGCGGATCCTTTTGCCGAGCAGTTTGCCGAACTCACGGTCGGCAAACTTGATAAGGTCTGTCAGCTTTTCTTTTCGTACTTCTCGTATCGCATCTCTCAACGGAAGATGCGTCGATAGCAGAACAACGCGCAGATCACCGCCAAAAAAGCTCATCGCAAACTCATTCGTGCCCGTTAGTTTCGCCAGGAACTCTGTGTGGCCTGGAAAATCGTAACCGCCCAATCCGATGGCCTTCTTGCTTATGGGTGCAGTGCAGATCGCATCGATCCTGCCGTCTCGCCAGAGGCCGACCGCGGCTTCGATGTTCTCGGCCGCTGCCTTTCCCGTCACTGCCGCATCGATACCGATCTCAAACCCGAGCGGGAGGTTTTTCAGGTCATGAACGGCGATGCCTTCGCCCTCGGTGTCGCTGCCAATGGCATCGAGTATCACGGGCAGCCCAAGCGTCGTCGCAAGCCGCCGCAGGTGAGCGAGATCACCGATAACGACGACGCTGCATTGTGACAGCAGATCAGGGTTTGAAAGTGCCTTGAGGATTATCTCAGGCCCGATGCCCGCGGCATCGCCCATAGTAATGCCGATAGTTGGTCGTGAGACATCGTAGCCCATTTCACACGTAGGTTAGCAGTTTTTGAAGCCGCAAGAAATTTTTTGCCGCAGATAAACGCAGATGACGCGGATAAGAAGCGATTCCTATCAGCGCCATCTGCGTTTATCCGCGGCTAATTTTCTTACTAGTCTGCCTGTCGCCGCATGAATGTCGGCACATCGATATTTTCGACGGACATCGCTTCGGGGGGCGCATACGGCAGCGATGCTCCCGCTACCGCATGCGCTTCGGCGGCTTTCGGCTTTGGAATGTGGACTGCGGATGCCCTCTCAAAACCGGTCGCGATAACTGTGATGCGGATCTCGTCGCCCATGTCTTCGCGTATCACGCTGCCCCAGATGATGTCGGCGTTGTCATCGGCCTCCGTCTCGATCATGCCGATGGCGTCTTCGATCTCGCCGAGGACCATCTGCGGCCCGCCGGTTACATTAATTAACGCGGCCTTGGCGCCCTTGATCGAATTCTCTTCGAGAAGTTTATAGTCGAGCGCCTGACGCATCGCGTGCGACGCGGCGTCTTCCCCTTTGCCGGTGCCGATGCCCATCAGGGCGACGCCCATCCCGCGCATCACGGTCGTAATATCGGCGAAATCGAGATTGATGATGCCGGGCGTGATGATCAGGTCCGTGATGCCGCGAACAGCCTGAAGCAATACGTCGTCAGCGCGTTTGAAGGCGTCGAGCACCGTGATCTTCTCCTCGACCTCGCGCAGCTTTGAATTCGGGATCGTGATCAGCGTGTCGACACAGCCGCGAAGCTCGGCCAAACCTTTCTCCGCCTGTGCCATGCGCTTTCTGCCTTCTACGTTGAATGGTTTTGTCACGACCGCGACTGTTAATGCGCCCAACTCGATAGCGAGAGACGCGACGACCGGAGCGGCGCCCGTTCCCGTTCCGCCGCCGAGGCCTGCGGTGACAAAAACCATGTCCGATCCGTCCAGGATGTCGAGCAGCTTTTCGGTGTCTTCGAGAGCCGCCTTGCGGCCGATCTCGGGGTTCGATCCCGCACCGAGTCCGCGCGTCGACTTGGTCCCGAGCTGGATCTTCATCGGCGCTTTTGACGCGTTGAGCGCCTGCTGGTCGGTGTTCGCGACGATGAACTCGACGCCCTTTATGTCGGCGTCGATCATGCGATTGACCGCGTTGCTGCCTCCGCCGCCGACGCCAATAACCTTGATCCGCGCACCGGTGATCGGCGGCTCGTCAATAAACATTTTGATCCTGTTGTTAGTTTCGAGATCTTCCATTGTAATAAAGCTTCCCATTAGCGGAAATTACCGAAAAAGTGAAAAAATAAAACTGTCGAGGCTTGTCGTAAACAACAAGATATTGTGTCTGACGGGAGAACAGCATACAACGAATCGTGGTAAGTTTCAACCCGTCCGTAACATTTATTTAAACTTTTCTCGAATGCCTCCGAACCACTCCGCGACCCGGCGCGCAGGCGAACGCCCCGAGCCATAACCGTCGCGCATCTGGCTTCGCATCGACCCAAGCGCGAGGCCTGTTGCGACCGCCCATTGCGGCCCCTGAACTTCGTCCTGCAAGCCGCCAAAATAACTTGGCTCCGTGTAACCCGCCCGAGTCGGAGCATCAAACACTTGCTCGGCCACTTCGGGCAAACCGCGGACCAGTGCGCCGCCGCCCGTCAGAAACACGCCGCCCGAGATCTGCGCTTTTGCCGAATGCACTTCTCGTGCAACGTGCTGCATCAATTCGACCGCACGCGGCTGCATGATGTCGCAAAGAATTTCTTTCGATAGAGCGCGTTTCTCGTTCCGGCCGAACGGCACGATCTCGATAACCTCCTGCCGCTCGTCGTCGTCCAGCAAGAATCGCGCGACACAGCCGTGCGTTTGCTTGATCTTGGTCGCCTCAGGGATCGAGACACGCAACCCCGTCGCGATGTCCTTTGTAAAGAGCATGCTGCCAAACGGAAACACCGCTGTGTGCTGCACCGCCCCGCGACCGAACAGCATCAAGCTCGTGATCTCGGCGCCCATGTTGACGACCGCACAGCCGTACTCCTTGTCATCATCAGTAAGAACGCTCGTCGCGGCAGCAAATGGCTCCAGCAACAATTGTTCGACATCTACACCAGCACGCGTTACAGCCTTTTCAAGGTTCTGCCGTGCAGCGCTCGGACTGGTCAATATATGAACGAGCGCCTCGAGACGCGAGCCGTTCATCCCAACCGGCTCGGTAATGCCGTCCTGCCCATCGACGATGAACTCCTGCGGCAGCCGGCTGACGATCTCCCACCCGGGTGTCAGCGGCATTGCACTCGCCGAGTCGACCGCGCGCTCAACGTCCTCATCGGTGATCTCCTTGTCGGGGCCTGCGACGGCGACGACGCCGTTCTTGTTCTCGCCGCGAAGATGCTCGCCCGAAAGATTGACCGTCGCCATCTCGATATCGAGGCCGCTCATCCTCTCGGCCTCGCCGACTGCGCGACGGATCGATTCGGCGACCGACTCAGTCGAAGTGACGACGCCGCGGCGCAAGCCTTTTGACTCCGCGTCGCCGATACCGACGATATTCATCTTTCCGCCCGGGCCCGGCTCGCCGATGACGCACCGCACGCGGCTTGTTCCAATGTCCAGGCCGACTGCTTGTATTTCGTTACTCATAGATCACTCCATATAACTTATGACGGGATAAATGCCGCCGGCATCGACTGACTTGATCTTTGCACCCTTGCCGCTGGTAGCTTCGATCGCCGTCTTGAGGCTTTTCCCGAGGTTGTCGCGGGCCAGTGAGATCGAGATCGCGTGGCCCGAATCCTCGATTATCGCCGTCGGCTCACGCGGATTTGCAATGTTCACTTCCTTGACACGCGAAGCCAGGTCGAACTGCGTCCATTCGTCGAGCATCTTCTTATAGACCTTTAGCCGGGCAAGGTTCTCGGGCACCGCCTTTTCGGTCTTGCCCTCGTCCCAGCCTTGCAGGACGAACGGAAATTGTTTGTCGGTGGCCGACGCGGCTCCTAGCATGACGCCTTCACCATCGACGAGAAAATTACCCGACGTGACATGTACGATCGCCGCCGGAACGCGCTCTATGACATTCACGCGAATGCCGCCCGGCAAAACACGGGACACGGCCGCGGACTTAACAAACGGGAATTTCTCGATGCGAACACGAATGTCCGACAGGTCCGCATTCCAAACACCGGGCTTCTCCGCGGCGGCAGTTACGATGCGGCGAATATCATCGGCCGACGTCCGCTCAGTCCCGCGTACATCAATGTTCCTTATCGAAAAGAAGCTCGACGCCGTCGCCGTTTGATAACCTGAGAACGAAAAAAAACCGATGCCCGCGACGAGCAGGCCGAGTATCGTCAATGGCAGGACAAAACGCCGGAGCCCCTGCGACGCGACGCCGCCGCGCGTCTGCGAAACCTTTCGCCCGTTCAATTTTACCGACGGGCCTTTTGCTCTTGCTTTCTTCTTCTTCGCCATAGATCAGGCCTTTGCCTTTAAGTATTCGAGGATCTCTTCGGACATTCTCGTCACATTTCCCGCACCGAGCGTGATCACCAGGTCGCCGGGCCGCAATTCTCTACCCACCTTCTCGGTAGCGGTGTCGATATCACCGATGTAATGCGCATTCTTGTGGCCGAATTGACGTATGTTGTTCGTTAGCACCTCGGCCGTGATGCCCTCGATCGGCTGCTCGCTAGCCGGGTAAATATCGAGAATAAAAAGCACGTCGGCGTTGTTGAACGAGACGACAAAATCGTCCATCAGTTCCTTTGTTCGGCTAAAGCGATGCGGCTGAAACACAATGACCGTCCGCCGTCCGCCAGAGCTATTCTTGGCAGCTGAGAGCGTCGCCAGTATCTCGGTCGGATGATGCCCGTAATCGTCGACGACCGTTATACCGCCCGCCTCGCCTTTGAATTGGAACCGTCGATTCGCATTCTTGAATCCTTTGAACGCCTCGACAATCTTCTTGAATGGGACATCCAACTCCATCGCAACCGCCATCGCCGCTAAAGCGTTGTAAACATTGTGCTGTCCGGGCACGGGCAGAGTGACGTCGCCGAGAACTTCATTGCCTTTCCACACCGTGAACGTCGACCCAAAATCCTCGTTGAACCGGATATTGTGCGCCGAAACGTCGGCCTGCGCCGTCATTCCGTAAGTCACGCGACGGCGCCTGATCTTTGGAATTATCAATTGGACATTCGGGTCGTCGAGGCAGATGACAGCCGCGCCGTAGAATGGCACCTTGTTGACGAAGTCAGTAAAGCACTGCACGACATCGGCCATGCCCTTGTACGATTCCATGTGTTCCTTGTCGATGTTTGTCACGACCGCGATCGTCGGATAGAGCATCAGGAACGAGCGGTCGCTCTCGTCGGCCTCGGTCACGAACCAATCGGATGCTCCGAGTTTTGCATTCGATCCCAGAGTATCGACCACGCCGCCCACGACGGTTGTTGGATCGATGCCCGCATGTCCAAGAACGGTCGCGATCATCGACGTCGTCGAGGTTTTGCCGTGCGTGCCGGAAACGGCTACCTTATAGGGCTTTAGCGTCATCAACTCGGCGAGCATCTCAGCCCTCGGGATGACCGGAATTCCCTTTTCTTTCGCTATGACTACCTCGGGATTGTCTTCCTTGACAGCAGAAGAATAAACGACGACCTCGGCATCCTGTACATTTTCGGCCGAATGTCCCTCGGCGATGCGAATGTTGAAAAGTTTTTCTAGGCGAGCGGTATTCTTTGATTTCCTTACGTCGGACCCTGACACGACGAAATCCAAATTACACAATACTTCAGCGATACCGCTCATGCCGATACCGCCGATGCCTATGAAGTGAATTCGTTTTACGTGTCTGAACATCTTTTCAAAAGTCTTATGCCCTCGCTTTCAACTCCTCGATCAGGTCGACCGTCACACTCGCCGCATCCGGCCGCGCGATCTTTTTTGCCGCCGCTGCCATCCTCGCGACCTCATCCGGTTCTTCGACCAAGTTTGTCAATTCCTCCGCCAGCCGCTCACCCGTCAGGTCGCCTTGCAAGATCATCCTAGCCGCTCCAGCATTCTGAAGTGCTTCGGCATTTTTCCGCTGGTGGTCATCCGCCGCCGTTGGCAATGGCACCATTACCGCCGGCCGCCCGGCCGCGGCGATCTCGGCACAGGTCGTCGCACCGGCACGCGAGATCAAAAGGTCCGCCTTGGCAAATTCGTCGAACATATCCGAAATGAACGGCCGAACATCGGCATTCGAAAATCCCAACTCGTTGTATGCGTTGCGGACCTTTTCAAAATCCGCCTCGCCGGTCTGGTGCGTGATCGTCAGCCGCCTCGAATAAGGTTCGAGATGCGCAATAGCGTCGATCATGGCGTTATTTATCGCCCTCGCACCCTGTGACCCGCCGAAAATAAGGACGTGAAATTTGTCTGTCCGCTTCTTGGCGGGCACTTCAAAGAATTCATATCTCACGGGATTGCCGGTGACGACGCCCTTCTCGCCGAAATACGGCAGGGATTCCTCGAACGTCAGAGCGGCCCGCTCGACGAATCTTGCCAGTTGCCGGTTAGTAAATCCCGGCAGCGCATTCGAGTCCATCACCAGCGTCGGCACGCCCATGATCGCGGCCATCAGAAGCACCGGTCCCGACACATAACCGCCGGCCCCGACCACGACATGCGGCCGGAATTGGCGGATGATGCGACGTGCCTCCAGAAAGCTTCGCGGCAGGACCGACAGGCCTTTGATCTTACCCATCAGGCCCACGTTCTTGAGGCCGGCACTATTTATCAAAGAAAGCTGAAAGCCATTGTCGGGCACGATCTTTTTCTCGAGTCCGCGGGCCGTGCCGACAAAAAGCACTTCGCTTTCCTCGTCGCGGCGCATTATCTCCTTTGCGACGGCGATGCCCGGAAAGATGTGCCCGCCGGTGCCGCCGGCGGCTATGAGGACCTTCATCATGATTTCCGCCCCCTCACATCGCCGCCAGTGCCCGCAAACTTTGAAATATTCAGCAATATACCAACGCCAATGAGCGTCACAACGACGGACGAACCGCCGTAGGAAATGAACGGCAGCGGAATTCCCTTCGCCGGCAAAATCGACGTCACGACACTGATATTGAACAAAGCCTGAACAATGATGCCCGTGATAATGCCGATGCCGAGCAACATTCCGAACCTGTCGGGCGCCATCACCGCCGCCCGCGCTCCGCGCCATAGCAGCAAACCAAACACGATGACCACCCCCAGCGTGCCGACCAATCCCAATTCTTCGCCAACGACCGAAAAAATAAAATCGGAATACGGATACGGCAAATAAAAAAGCTTTTGCTTTCCGTTCGCAAAACCTTCGCCCAACACACCGCCCGAGCCGATCGCATACAGCGACTGCACCACCTGATACGCCTCGTCGTCGGCGTATTTGTACGGGTCCATGAATGCCATCAGCCGTTCCATACGCCACGGCGCAAAAAGTATCGCGCCGACGCCGATCAGGACCATTCCCGCGGCGACCGTCGCAATATGCACCAGCCGTGCTCCGGCCGCAAAATAAACGGCCGAAAAGATCGCGCACAGGACGATCGTCGTTCCCAGGTCCTTTTCCAGAAATACAAGCCCGCCGAGGACGCCCAACCCGCCAAGACACGGCAGCACAGTTTGCCAAAGGTCGCCGACGACCTCTTCTTTCTTTGTCAGCAGGTACGCCAGGAAGATCGGCAGCGAGATCTTTGCCAGCTCCGACGGCTGGAATGAAAATCCTGAGATCCTTATCCAACGGCGTGCACCGTTGATCGGCGGGAACGCAAAAACCGCCATCAGCAGCGCAATGGTGACCACACACACGGCCACCATGACCCAGGGTTTTTGCCAAAAGTGATAGTCGAGGCGACTCACGATATACATCGCCGCCAACCCGCCAAGCGTGAATCCGATCTGCTTGAAAAAGTACGTGTATTGGCTGCTGTTTTCGGTCTCTTTAAGCGCGAACATCGCTGACGCGCTGTAAACCATCATCGCGCCAAACAACGCCAGCGCCGCCGCGATGCCGAACATGAACCAATCTATGTGCTTCTCCTGAGCCATCTTTGAAATTTGAAATCTCGAATTTCAAATTACGGATTACGAACGCCGGGACAATCTCAGACTTGAGAATTTGCCTTTGCCGTCTCGCCCAGCCGCCGGACCGAGGCCTTGAATACATTTCCCCTTTCCTCAAAACTCTTGAACATATCAAAGCTCGCACACGCCGGTGCCAGCAAAACCGCATCTCCCCTCTTAGCGATCTCAAAACCTTTCGCAGCAGCGTCCTCGATCGAACCCGCCCTAAAGATCTCGACCGTTCCATTTAATTGCGACTCGATATTGTCCGCGTCTTCGCCGACGAGAATCAGTGCGCGCACCGACAACCCTATTAACGGCTTAAGCGGTGCGTATGGAGCATTCTTTCCACGTCCGCCGAGTATCAACACCGTCATTCCATCACCGCCGCTCAGCGCTTCAAGCGCTTTCGAGGTCGCGTCGACCGATGTTGCCTTCGAGTCGTTAAAGAATCTGACGCCGTCGATCTCCGCGACGAATTCGATGCGATGCTCGACGCCTTTGAATCCCTTGATGGTCTCGCGCATCGACGCGACCGAAACTCCGCATGTCATTCCGGCGGCGAACGCAGCGAGAACATTTTCAACATTGTGCATGCCTCGCAAAAAGATATCGTCCCGCGTGGTCAGCACCTGCTCGCCTTCGTCGCTTCGGCAGATCAGCTCGTTGGCTCTCAGGAAAACGCCTTCGTGCAATTCTTCCGTGACGCTGAACATCACGACCTTGGCCTTCAAACCACTTGCCCAGCTCGCGGTTATCTCGTCGTCGGCATTTAGGATCGCAACGTCGTCAGCGGTTTGATTCATAAAGAGCCGGTGCTTTGCCGCGGCATATCCGTGGAAACCTTCATAACGGTCCAGATGGTTGGGCGTCACGTTTAGGCAAAGACCGACACTTGGACGGAAGTCGACGATCGTTTCAAGTTGGAAGCTCGACAACTCGGCCACGGTCCACGTGTCATCGGTCGAAGTTCCGACGAGGCTCAACAGCGGCGTCCCTATGTTGCCGCCGACCTGCGTCCGGATGCCGGCGCTCTTCAGTAATTCACCGATCAATGCTGTTGTCGTCGTCTTTCCGTTCGAGCCGGTGATGCCGACGACCTTCCCTTTTAAGAATCGATAGGCCAGCTCGACCTCGGCGATCACTTCGCCGTCCTTCCGATCGACGTAGCGCGCAGGGATCGTGCTGGTCGGCACGCCGGGCGAGATGACGACCAGATCGATCTGGTCGAGCAGCCAAGAAGGAATATCGCCAGAGAGCAGGCCGACATTGTGTGACTCTTTCAGGGATCTCGCTGATTCGCTCCATTCCTCGACCGGTTTTTTGTCATGTAAAGCGACAACCGCGCCACGCTGGGCAAGGAAGCGCGCCGACTCAACGCCGGATTTGCCCGCGCCGAGAACAAGTGCTTTTCTTCCTTCGATCTCCATTGACTAGCGCAGCTTTAATGTCGACAAACTCAACAACGCGAAAAGTATCGCGACGATCACAAAACGAAATACGATCTTCGGCTCCTTCCAGCCGCTCAGCTGAAAATGATGATGCAGCGGCGCCTGGCGAAAGATGCGTTTTCCCACGCCGGTGCTTCGTTTGGTGAATTTGAAATACGAAACCTGCAGCATCACCGAGACGGCTTCGAGAATGAACACGCCGCCGATGAACGGTAGGAGGAACTCCTGCTTTGTCAAAATAGCGACCGTGCCGAGCGCGCCGCCGATAGCAAGCGAGCCCGTGTCACCCATAAAAACCTCGGCCGGCGGTGCGTTATACCAGAGAAACCCAAGGCTCGCCCCAACCATCGCCCCGCAAAAGATCGTCAATTCCGCCGAAGCCGGATTGTGCGTCATATCCAGATAATCGGACCAGCGCCTGTCGCTCGCTACATATGTAAGAGCGGTCAGCGCGGCCATCGCGACAAACGTCACACTCGTCGCCAAGCCGTCCAGGCCGTCTGTGAGATTGACCGCATTCGACGAGCCGATCAGTATGAATGCGATAAACACCAGATACGCCAGAGGCCATAATTCCGTGATCCCATTCGGCTCGGACGTCGCCTTGAAAAACGGAATGCTCACATTCCACGGATAGTTTCCCCAGAAATACAAAACGCCCCATACGGCGAGCGTGACCAGCAATTGGCCGGCGATCTTTTGGCTGCCGGTCAGGCCGAGGCTGCGCTTCTTGACGATCTTGATCCAGTCGTCTGTAAAACCAATCGCGGCAAAAAGTATGGTCACGCAAAGCGCGATCCAGAGGTAAGCGCTATCGAGTCTCGCCCACAGCACCGTCGAGACAAATACCGATCCGATTATCAAAACGCCGCCCATCGTCGGCGTGCCGCGCTTCGCGTGATGCTCCTCTGACAGCTCCTCACGGATCTCCTGCCCAAACTTGAGATCGGCCAACTTCCTGACAACTTTCCCGCCGAGCAGCAGCGACAGAAGCAGCGAAGTCACCGCCGCCATGCCGGTGCGGAACGTCACATACTGGATGACGTTCAGGCCCTTGACGAAATACGACTCGCTGTTGCGGCCGTATTGCAGGAAGAGAAGTTGGTATAGGAAGTAATAGAGCATCGCTCGTTTTCAAATTCGAAATCTCAAATTTGAAATTTCAAATCTCAAATTTCAGATTATCTTTCGGCCGGCTCAAGTTCGAACCGATCCAACAACTTCTCGATCACCTTCTCCGTCTTCACACCACGCGAGCCTTTTATCAGGATCACGTCACCCGGCTGAATGATCGAAGCCACGCGTGCACCGGCCGCATCGGAATCCTCGGCGAACTCTGCGTTTTCGAATCCGGCCTTTCGAGCGCCTTCGACCATTTCGCGCGCCAGGCGGCCGACGCCGATAAGCAGATCGATGCCGCTCTCGGCGATGCGCGCACCGGTCTCGGTGTGTATTCCTTTTTCATTTTCGCCCAGCTCGAGCATCTCGCCGGCAACGACGATCTTTCGCTTCGCCCCCGTGCTGCCCTCGACAAGCGTCTCTATCATCGACAACAGCGCCGATGGGTTGGAGTTGTACGAATCGTTTATGACCGTAAATCCGTCCTTAAAATGCTGCACCTCGCCACGCTGCGGCGGCGGTTCGACCGATGCCAGGCTCTCGGCGATCTGCTCGACGGAAATCGCGAAAGTAAGGCCGACCGCGGCGGCGGCTAACGCGTTGAGAATATTGTGTTTACCGTCAAGCGGGAACGAAACCTCTGCTTCCTCGCCGTTCGCAATGAGCGTGAATTTCGTCTCGCCAAACCGATCGAATCGAATATTCTCAGCACGCACATCGGCCGGCTTGTCGATCCCGTATGTCACCGTCCGTCCTTTGCTCAGCCAGTGCATCTCGGCAACGCGCGGGTCATCGGCATTCAGAATAGTTGTCCCGCCCGGCTTCATTCCTTCGATCAGTTCGGCCTTGGCTTTAGCGACGTTCTCGATCGAGCCGAGATGCTCGACGTGGACGGGCAGAATATTCAATTCGACCGCAACATCCGGCGGGGTGATGCGGCAGAGACGCGCGATCTCGTTCATCGGCGTCGACATTCCCATCTCGAGAACGGCGACGTCATACGTTTTGTCGGCAGCCAATTTTAGAACCGTCAGCGGATGGCCGAGGCCGTTGTTGTAATTCCTGATATTACGAAGAACGTTGCGGCCGCTCGATGCGAGCACGTGTGCGGTCAGCTCTTTCGCCGTGGTCTTGCCCGCGCTTCCGGTGATTGCGACGACCGGCTTGTTCCATTCGAGATATGCGCCGTGTGCGGTCCGCTGCAACGCAGCGATCGCGTCGTCAACAAAGATCAGCCGGTCGCGAAATTGCCCAAGTTGCTCCTTGTGCTCGTCAAACCGATCCTGCCGAGCGACACACGCAGACGCGCCTTGCTCGAAAGCTGCCGGCACATACCGCGTGGAATCTTCAAACTCACCATTGAATCCGTTGTCCTTGTATTCCGGTTGTGAGAGGGCAAAGAACAGGCCGCCCGGTTCTACCTCGCGGGAGTCGATAGCAAATGAACCCACTTCGCGTTGGGGCAAAGTGGGATCAAGTGCAGAAGCAGCAGCGTTCATATATCGGATAGCGGTCTCAAGTTTCAACTTTGTATCTGTATGGCCGTGCACGGTCTCGGGGCCGGAATATCACGGCTGTCAATCTGCCCGGCTCGGGTAATCCTTTCTCGGTCGTTTTCTTCGGCGGCCTTGGATTAGCTTTGTCGCCAGGCGTTAATGCTTTTTGTTTTGGATCAACGTCAGTTTTAGCGTCTTTACCGGTTGATGGTTTGCCAGTCTCCGGGATCTCTTTCGCCACCATCATGTTCTGCTTGATCGCCGGGTCTTTTGGCACCTTCATGTCCTCGAGTATTTGCTGGGTGATCTCTCGAAATACCGGCGCCGAGACCATTCCGCCATCACGCGCACCCACACGCGGCTCGTCCATTACAACCGCAACGACGATCTGCGGATTCTCGGCCGGTGCCATGCCGATGAATGACGAAACATACTTCGACGAATCAACTGACTTTGAGTTGGAATTAAACTTCCACGCGGTCCCGGTTTTTCCCGCTACCGCATAACCGTCGAGTTGCGCGCGCCTGCCGGTGCCATCGATGACGACCTGGCGGAGCATCGTCTTCAGATTTCTCGCAGTCTCTGGCGTAACTACTTGCGTCTGTGCGGTTTGCGTCACTGTTTTCGGCTGGTCGTCCGATCGGCGGATCTCTTTGATAACGTGCGGTTGGGCGCGAATTCCGTCATTCGCTATCGTCGCAAAAGCACTTATCATTTGCAACGCGGTCACGCCAATTTCGTAGCCGATCGACATCGACGCAAGCGAGTCGCCATTCCACTTGTCGACAGGCCGCACGATGCCCGCAGTTTCGGCCGGCAGTTCGATGCCCGTCTTCCCGCCAAAGCCCATCTTCCTGACCATCGCCGCAAAGTCCTCGCGGCCGACACGCATTCCGGTTTTGATCGCGCAAATGTTGCTCGAATGTGCGAGAGCCTCCGAATAGGTCATTGTCCCGGTGTGGTGATCGGAAAACGTGTGGTTCGCAACCGTGATCGAGCCGTTGCCGGCATCTATCTTGTCATTCGGCGAGAAGAGATGCTTTTCAAGCGCCGAGCTGTACGTCACGAGCTTGAAGACCGATCCCGGCGAATAGACGGTCTGGATCGCCTTGTTTCCGAGCGTCTCCGCGGTCGCTTCGTTGATCGCGTTGGGGTCGAACGTAGGATAGTTGGCCAGGGCGAGTATCTCGCCGGTCTTTGGATCCATCACGATGGCCATGCCCGACTTTGCCTGCGCGTTGTGGACGCCGGTCTCGAGCGCCTGTTCGGTCAGATATTGCACGGCGGTGTCGATGGTCAGGACGATATCGCTCGGTGTATCACGCTCGAATACGGTCTCGTCGTAAATGCGCCCGAGCCGGTCGCGCTCCTGCAGTTTCTTGATGATGGCACCGTGCAGAGCGTCGTCCTGCGACTGTTCTACGCCAGCTTTGCCATCGTCCTCGGCGTTGCTGAAACCGACGACCTGCGATGCGAGTGACTTGTATGGATAGCTGCGACGCTGGTCATCGCGCCAGTGCAGTCCTGCAAAATACGGCTGATCGGGCTTTTTTAGATCAGGCGTGTCAAGCGCTTTGTTGACCTTTTGAACGACGTCTTCTTCGAGCTTTTTAGCGATCGGGATATAACGTTTGTTCGCTTCCTTTCCTTGACGCAATTGCACTGCAAGCTGCGCCGAATCGATCTTTAGAACGTTTGCTATACTCTTCGCCGCGGCCTCCGTGTCAGCCATCTCGGAAGGGTCCGCATACAAAGTCTTAACGTGAACGCTCATCGCCAGCGCGCGCTCGTTGCGGTCGAATATTGTCCCGCGCAGCATCCTCGTCTGCTTGACGTCCTGCCGCAGGTCGACCGCTCGCTCCTTTAGCCAGGCGTGCTGCGTGACCTGCAGGTTGACGAGCCGCACGCTGATGCCGCCGATCCAGATAATAAAAACGGCCACCACAAGCATGAATCTCGTGAAGGCCACCTGTCGCAGATTTTTTTTCTTAGCTCGTCGTGTCCGGTTCATTGTCGTCAAGGTTTGGGGTCAAGGGAGAACAAATGCTAGCAACTCTGTCCAATGCGTCCGGAGTTCCTTTTACTTCTTGACGACGCGCTCTGGCCGAACGTATGCGGCGCTTAGCGTCGGCTGGACGGCCGCGACGGAGGCAGTCTTGACGATCATCGGCTTGCTCGCCGCGGTGGCGGGCATCGACGGAACGGCTTTTTCCTTTGTCGCCGAAGCAACTTGTGCCATGGTCGCGGTGGCCGCTTCCTCGCCGATCAATCCTGCTTTCTTCGCCGCCTTTTTGATCTCCATAGGCGACAGCGAAGTCTCACGCGCGAGAATAAGTCGCCTCTTTTCTGCTTCAAGATCGTCGATCTGTTTTCGCAGACGCGAATTCCGCATTCCATAATCCATAGACGCAAAATGCTGCCGCGCCGCGAAGAAAAATCCTGCGATCAGCACCGCTGCGCAGACGAACATCATCGAATACGTCCGCCACCGCTTGGGCTCTGCAGCTTTGGTACGCATCTGTTTCTTCTTCATAAATATCCTCCGGGCTATGGAATATGGAATATCAGGCTAACTTGCGGCACGCCCTGAGCTTTGCACTCCGCGAGCGTGAATTCTCTGCTTGCTCCGACGCCGACGGAATGACCGGTTTACGCGTCAGAATTTCAACTTTTTTCACCGCACCGCAAACACATTGCGGAATTCGCGGCGGACACTGGCAGCGGCCCGCGAGACGTTGGAACGTTTGCTTAACAATGCGGTCTTCCAGCGAATGAAAGGTAATGACCGCCAGCACGCCGTCGGTTTTCAATAGGTCGACCGCGTCCGCTATGAACCGGTCCAAAATATCAAGCTCGCCGTTGACCGCGATCCGCAACGCCTGGAACGTCCGCGTCGCCGGATGGATCTTGTCCTTGGGGTTCGCCCGCACGGCCCGCCTTACGAGGTCGGCAAGCTGCTGCGTCGTCTCGATCGGCGTGCCCGCTTCCCTTTTTTCAATGATCCAGCGAGCGATCTTTCGCGAGGCACGTTCCTCGCCGAACTGATAAATAATGTTCGCGAGTTCGTCCTGGCCCAATGTCGCTAACAATTCGGCCGCCGTCGGCCCGCCCGCGTCCGGGTCCATCCGCATATCGAGCGGCGCGTCGTACCGAAGGCTGAACCCGCGAGTCTCGCTGTCAAACTGCATCGACGAAACGCCAAGGTCGGCGATGATCCCGGTTGGCCGGTCGCTTCCGACGACTTTCACGATCTCGGCAAAATTCGCGTGAACGAACCTGACACGCTCGCCAAACCGCTTTAATCGTTCCTTTGCAAGCTTTAGAGCTGCGGCATCCTGGTCGATACCGATCACAATCGGATCCGGCGAAGCAGCAAGGATCGCCTCGCTATGACCGCCTGATCCCAGCGTCGCGTCGACAAAAAGCCCGCCGCCGCACGGCTGTAAGAAGCTCATTGCCTCGTCGAGCAGGACCGGCTGATGGGCTTTCGCAGCGTCGATCTCCTGCATATCAAAGAGCTGTTTAGCGGGCAAAAAACCCCTTGCGACCGCTACGCGGTGCTTAATCCCCTTAAGCAATCATTGTTTCGTTTAGGTGAATCGCCAATGCGGAACATCGGCTTTCGTCAAATGCTAGACTAGTCTACGTCGGATTTTCCCTGCCTGTCAAGAATTTTATTTGCAGATTTCCCCGTTAATCACCCGCATAAACCAACCTTGAAGTATTCCTTTAGCCCCTGATCTAAAAAAAGCTCCCCTCCTTACGAAAGAGGGGAGTTCAAAATCCCGCTCGCAATCTCTCCCTCTCGCCCTTGCTTTCACCTTTCCCCTTTTTCCCTTACCATAAACCGAACTAATGTCCCTCTTCGTCCAGATTCTCATCTTCGGCCTGCTGGCCGCGTCGGCGAACATCCTCGGCGCGCTCATATTGTTCCCGTCGCACCTGCACGACAGGTTCCGGTATTTGCTTAAATACCTGCTCGCGCTCGGAGCTGGATTTATGCTGGCAGTGACGGTGATCGAGATATTGCCGAATACGATCACGCTCTGGCAGCGGACCGATAAGTCGACGGACGGACTTTATATTCCGATGCTTCTGCTGCTTGCGGGCTACATGCTGACGCAGTTCCTCGAGCACACGATTGCGCCGCACTTTCATCTCGGCGAAGAAATGCATTGCGACGACGAAGAGCACGGCCACGAGATCATCTCGACCCCGACGGCCTATACCGCGGTCGGCGGCCTGCTCATCCACACCTTTTTTGACGGAGTAACGATCGCCGCTGCATCACAGATCGACCTCCGAGTCGGCCTGCTGGTCTTCATCGCCGTCTTTCTTCACAAATTTCCCGAGGGCTTTACGGTCGGCTCAATGGTCCTCGCCGCGGGCAAAAGCCGCCGCCAGGTGATGACCGCCGCCTCGATGCTCGGCCTCGCCACGCTCGCGGGCGTCATCGTCTTTTACTTCATCGGCACCAATCTCAACAACACCGTCCAGTACGCCCTACCCCTTGCCGGCGGCGTCACCCTCTATGTAGCCGCCAGCGACCTCATCCCCGAAGTCAACCACCACGGCGGCCGCAGCCCATGGGTTTCCCTCTCTGTATTTGCAGGCGTGGCGCTCTTCTTCCTCACTCACCAGCTTCTGCATGCGGTAATGGAATGATCCGTGGCATTGATTTGATGGCTCGAAGTTGCAATGATGCTCCGGTAGATGGATCGCCGGCAATATCTTGATTCGGGCCTGCTTCGGTATGGGCTGTCGGTGGCAGCGGTGCTGGCGACCACGCCTATATTGCTATCGTTTTCGACGCACATCAATGCCACGACCGTGGCAATGACGTTCCTGTTGATCGTTTTGGCGGCCGCGACTTTCTTCGGCAGGAACCCGGCGTTGCTGGCATCGTTCGTCGCGATGCTGTGCTTCAATTATTTCTTTCTGCCGCCGGTGCGGACGTGGGTGATCGCCGACGCGCAAAATCTTGTAGCATGGGCGGCGTTCACGCTCACCGCGCTTATTGCAGGCGAATTGTCGGCTTATGCTCAGCGGCGGCGGCGCGAAGCCGAGCGGCTTTACGAGGAACTGCAGGCTGCCTTTAAGACCGCGACGCAGGCCGAGGCGCTCAAACAAAGCGAAAAGCTCAAGAGCGCGCTGCTC
>Ga0163161_10000895_pt1 | contig 23147 bp, 18 predicted proteins | sample S45metaG_FD_129847 | JGI IMG/M metagenome (GOLD analysis project Ga0163161, IMG submission 129847) | Switchgrass rhizosphere microbial communities from Kellogg Biological Station, Michigan, USA - S4-5 metaG | ecosystem: Host-associated > Plants > Roots > Rhizosphere > Soil | place: USA... | reverse complement strand
GAAGCTCGATGTCCCGTTCCCGTCCGTCATCAATGAGAACGACAAAAGCAAAACTCTGCCGACACGAGAAGAGCTTCTCGAAAAAGTAATGGCGATGGCCAAAAAGGAACTTACGATCCAACGCTACAAAGGCCTGGGCGAGATGAACCCGGAGCAGCTCTGGGAAACTACGAGGGACCCGGAAAAACGCACCATGCTCCAGGTCCAGATCGAGGACGCCATCGAGACCGACGGCCTCTTCACCGTCCTAATGGGCGACGCCGTCGAGCCGAGGCGAAAATTCATAGAGGACAACGCTTTGGATGTAAAGAATTTGGACGTCTGATACCTAACTGACGGCTCACATTCCGATGTTCCTCAGGGGTATGTCTTCAGGCATTTGCCTGCCAGCCGGACTTGGTTCTACCAACCCAAGCAATCCCATCACACGAACAGTGATCAAACCGAAATCATACTCGCCTTCATCGTGGCTCGTCCGGACAAAGTGCGGGGAATGATGATGGTTGTTCTGTAGGCTTGCGCTGAACGACGCCGTGACTGGAAGCCATTCGCCGAGATTCATCGCGTTATCGTGCTCGTCAACATAACGACGCGTTCCAAAGCGCCGATCGTGCGTCCAATAGTTCTGGACCATATTTATCCACAACGCAAAAACACGAACACTCCACCAGAGTACTGCGGCAAACAACCAATCGCCGACTATCAGCCAAAGCAAACCATAGCTGCTGAACTGAGAAAAAACAGCGAAATAAGGATTGGAAACGAGTCGGAACGGCAGGCTTTTAAAAATCCTGTCGGTGGCGAGGTCTTTCTTACACGCGTAAGGAAAGACACACAGGTACATCGTTTTCCAAAAGCCATCGTCATCCAGCTTGTTCGGATCGCCATCGTGGTCAGAAAACGCATGATGATGTCGATGGCGGTTAACCCACGTTGTGGGGTTTATGTAAATTCCGGTCGTGTTGTAAAAGACCGTGATGAACTTGATGAACCATTCTCTGTAATTGAGTGTTTTGTGGGCGATGCCCATGTGCAGCACGTCGGAGAGGTATAAGCCACCGAAGAACCAGATGTAGATGAGATACAACAGACCAAATGCCTCTCCCAAGGCAATTCCCCATTTCTCAGGCGCAAACAGGCCCGAAATCAACACATGAGTGCCAATGAGCGAATAACCGATAAAGTTATAGATCTTCATATGCGCAATTTGAATCGAAATTCCATCATGCAACGTCATGACGCCGGATACCTTCGATCTCGAGCACAAGCTCTGCGCCGTAGGCCGTAGCCGGCGTTTGATAGCCGGGTTTGAAATTACCGGCAAGAATCTTTTCGGCGATATTCAGCGACGCGATGGCTGTGAGCGTGTAACCTTCAGGCCCTTGCTGGCGAGCCTCGAGGCGATTTCCTCCATCGTCTGTGGCTTCGCCCCACATTAGCGTTTTTCCTTTCGCGCGCTCCTCGTCCGACGGGCCGCCGGGCGGAATTTGCTTTTGTAGATACGATTGAAGAGGCTTGGTTGCGAGCAGCCAGCCGAGATAGCGACTGAGCTTTAGAAGCCTGAGGTTTTGCGGCGGGACGACCGTGTAAACCTCGATGTTCGGAATGCCGGTCGAGTGATAGGCGGTTGCGACATCGCCCCAGGGTATGGTCACGCTCGTCTTGACGACACCATCGCCGAAGTCGATCTCGCGTGTTTTCCACGCGGCGGGCACGCTCGTGATCTTGCCGTCTTTGCGTATCGCTCCGCCCTTGCCGACATTCATCGTCATCGTGGCCTGCGTGCCGTGCGAGAGGCGGCCCATGCCGTAGAAGGCAAGCGACAAATGCGTTGCGGTAGGCAAGCGGTCCTTGAGATGGCGGGCCAGGCAATCGCTTGGCACGACATCAAAACCGACGCCCGGCATGAGCATTACGCCGGCATCTTCCGCCTCGCGATGGCGTGCGGCACATGCCTCGAATACGGCGATCTCACCCGTGATATCGGTGTAATGTTTGTGGTTCCGCAGGCACGCCTCGACCATGGGCCGCGACGTGAGCGAGAAAGGCCCCGCGCAGTGCAGGACCATGTCGACCTCCTGCAGGGCCGCATCGAGCATCGCTGCCTCGTCGAGAGCAAAGACACGAGATTCCAAGCCGAACTTGCCTGCGAGCTCGGCGATCTTTGGCTCGCTGCGGCCTGCGAGGAGCGGTTTGAGGCCGCGCTCCGCTGCGTACCGCGTGATCAGCTCGCCGGTATAGCCATTGGCGCCATAGATCAGAAGTTTGTCGTGCATGTCTAAGCGAAGAGTACCAGCTTTTCACGCTGCGTCTCCTTCAGTTTTGTAAGAAAGTCCCTACGGTTGATCTCTTTTGCGCCGAGCGCCTTCATGTGCGGCGTCATCACCTGGCAGTCGAGCCATGCCGAACCGCGCGAGCTAAGATGGTCGATGAGAAAGAGCAGAGCGAGCTTTGAGGCGTTAGGCTGCTCGTAGAACATCGACTCGCCGCAAAAAAGGCCACCCGCATCTATGCCATAGAGACCGCCGACGAGTTCGCCATCCTCGTTCCATGCCTCAACGCTGTGCGCCATGCCTTGTTCGTGCAATCCACCGTATACGCGTTCAAATTCCGGCGTTATCCACGTGCCGCCCTGGCCGGGCCGATAGGCAAGAGCGCATTGATGAATGACCGACCAAAAAGCGCGGTCGATCGTAAACGTGAACGTTGATCTTCGCCGTTCGCGTTCGAGGCTGCGAGGCACACGAAGCTCGTCAAAGACAAGTATCGCCCGGCGCTCAGGGCAATGCCACGGCAGCGGGATGCCGTCGGTGTTCCAGGGGAAAATTCCCTTGAGATAAGCCTCGCGAACATTCGCCGGTGTTAGCGCCGTGCCGAACGCAACTACGTCGTGAGACCGGAACAAATAAGGCCCGATCTCGACCCATTCGGGATATCGGTATGTGGCTGGATCGGGAAACACGCTTTGCCGCATAGTTAGTTTTTACCACAGAGACACAGAGACACAGAGACGCAGAGATGGAAGCAAGAAATGGCTTCCCTCGGTGCTCTTTGTGTTCTCGGTGGCGGATCTAGACCGTCTTCAGCTTCCATTTACCGCGGCGGAACAGCAGCGCCGCTGCGACGGCCAGCACAGAAAACGCGATCGTTATCGCCCAAAACGCGCCATGTGGGCCCATGCCGAACGTGTATGCCAAAATGTAGGCCAGCGGTATTTCGAAGATCCAAAACACCGCAAATGCCAGCCATGTCGGCGTCCACGTGTCGCCGGCCCCGTTGAATGCTGTCTCGAGCACCATTCCGACGGCATAGAACAAAAAGCCGTAGGCCACGATCCGCAGCGCATCCGTCGCAAACATCAGTACGTCGGGATCATTCGTGAAAATGCTCGCGATTTGCTTCGCGAAAATGACGAACAGTATCCCGATCGATGTCTGCACGATCGCGTTGTAGAAGGCGGCCCGCCACACGGCCTTTTCTGCCCGCTCCGGTTTTCCCGCGCCCAGGTTCTGGCCGACCAGCGTCGCCGAGGCGTTTGCCAGGCCGATCGACGGCAGGAGCGCGAATATTATTATTCGGATCCCGATCTGATAGCCGGCTATCGCAACGGTTCCAAAGCCGGTGATGACCCGCACCAGCCCGATCCAGCTTGCGGTCTGGATAAAGAATTGGAACACCGCGGGCGCCGACACTTTGACGAGCTTCCACAGGCGCTCCGTGTCGAGCCTCCAGTGTTCGCGATGCACCTGGAATCGACTATTCGAAAAGAACAAACAATACGCCGCATACGCCGCACCGCATCCGCGGCCGATCGTCGTGCCGACGGCCGCACCTGTGACGCCAAGTTTAGGGAAGATCCAGACGCCAAAAATAAAACACGGACCAAGGATCATGTTCAGGATATTGGCGAACCACAACACGCGCATCGCGATCGCCGCGTCGCCGGTGCCGCGAAATATCGCATTGAGCAGGAATAGGAGCATGACGACGACATTACCGCCGAGCATGATCCGGGCGAATGTCGAGCCGGTCGCGACCACCGCTTCATCGGCTCCCATCAGCCCCAGCAGCGTCGGGGCAAGGATGAAGCCGACCGCGCCCAGGACAAGCGAAGCCGCGATACCGAGATAGATCGAGTGCGTCGCGGAGCGTGCGGCGCCGTCCGGGTCCTTTTCGCCGATGCGGCGGGCGACCGTCGCAGACGCGCCGATGCTGACGCCAATGGCGATCGAATAGATGAGATACATCATCGACTCGGTGATGCCTACGGTCGCGATGGCATCGGGGCCGAGATGCGAGACAAAGAAGATATCGACGAGCGCAAAGAGGCTCTCGGCGAACATCTCGATGATCATCGGCACAGCCAGAATAAAGATCGCCAGGCCGAGGCTGCCGCTCGTAAAATCGCGCTGCGTACCCCAGACGGCCTCCTTCATGACCGACCAAAATGAATTAGTTACCGGCTCCGCTAATGGAGCTTCTATATCGTGAGACATTGTTTTGTACCGAAAGGATTTAAGAAGACACGCGGACGGTGCCGGGAAAGCCGCCGGCGAAACGCTTTCAGGCGCTCCGTCAACTGGCATTAATTCCGAGGTCTCATTTAGCGGATGGCGGGTTTCATAGTTTGTCGAATATACCACAAGGGCCGTGTGAGGTGAAACGAAACACATCGTTCCTTCACCGCCGCAACATGCCTATAAGGGGAGATTCATTTTTCGAAGGATCTCCTGAAACCGCGGCTCGTTTCGCAAAGGTTGAAGCTCCGGTACCGCGGAAATGACATGTGTTGTCGGATGATGGTCTTCAAAGGATGTCTCAAGCCAAGCCAGAGATTTTTCCCGGTCGCCGACTTGCATTGCCCACAATGCGTTTGAGGCAGTCTTCGGGACCTTGGGATTTGAGTGCCACGTATTCACGATAAAACGAACCACTTCATCTGGTGTGTCGATTCGTGATCTTTCCTCAACAATTTGGGCAAACTCTCTATTTCCTCGTGAATTTATGCCGCTAACAACGTATTTGATCGCTTCATCCTTCCGCCTCTGCATCCATAAACTGCGTGCCATCGCCCAGTGGGCCGGAGTCCATTTTTCATCAAATTCGAGAGCTTTCAAGAACAGCTCATCGGCTTTGGAAAAATCCTTTTGATAGAAATAAACTTCGGCCAGGTGAGTCATGCAGCCCGGATTGATCGGATCGAGTCTGACGGCCAGTTCAAGTTCGGTCCGAGCTTCATCAAAACGCCGGAGATCGTATAAAAGCATGCCGTAACGCATTCGCGCTCCAACCGCTTTCGGATTGATCTCGATCGCTCGTTTGAAGCTTTTCTCAGCTTTTTCCCAGTCCCACCCGTAGATCGTTTGAATATAGCCGAGGGTGATCAAAGGCTTAGCCGCAGCGGCGTCGATCGCGAGCGCTTTCTCCAGGTTCCCCTGGGATACCTCGACATTCTGCAAATCATTATCAAAACCACTTACGTATAGGCGAAACTGAACGTCCGCAAGTGCCGCGTAGCCATCAGCAAACTGCGGGTCAAGTTCGACCGCCTGTTTATAATGGTCGATCGCCTTGAGCAAATTCTTTCCGTCGAATCGGGTGCTGAAATAATTACCCTTCAAATAGCTCTCGTATGCTTCAGAGTTTTCCGTCGGACGTTTCGCAAAATGCATCTTCTGCTGACGATCCTGATTGATCGTCTGCAGAACTCTTGCGGCCACCGCATCCTGCAGGCTTAAGATCTGACCAGCCCGCCCGTCAAACTGTTCTGACCAGATCTGTTTGCCATCCCTTACCGAAACGAGTTGGAGCGTAACGCGCACATTCTCACCTTCGTGCTGGATCCTGCCGTCCAACACCGCATCGACCTCCAGTTTTTGCCCGATCTCGATAATGCTTTCCTCACTTTGCGAAAAACGCAGGACGGAATCGGTCGGGCGCGTGACAATATCGTTCAGACCGCCGAGTCTGGTGATCACGGCGTCGGTTATCCGCAAACGCAATTCTTCATCGCCGGCGTTTTGAGAAAGGGACTTCAAAGGCAGGACGGCAATGGACCTTATTGGTTGGACCGTTGAAGTATTTGTATTTGGATCATAGAGATAAAGGCCGAAAGCGGCAGCTAACAATACCGCAAAAGCCAACAGTGGTAATCCTAAACGCTTTATCGTTGCCGGCCTCGCGGATTCGTGGCCTTCACTTCTTAGATGAGCTATCTGGGGATCGCTCGCAGACACTGAGATCTTCTTAACATCCGCGACAAAACGAAAGCCGCGTCCCGCGACCGTTTCAATAAACTTCGTACCATTGCCGTTTCCATTCTCGCCCAGAGCCTTGCGAAGCAATCGGACGTGCTGCGACAGATTATTGTCTTCGACGAACGTGTCGGCCCAAAGTTCGTCCATGACCTCATCCCGTGTGACGAGACGCCCGTCCGACTTGACCAGCAGGCAAAGCAATTCAAAGGTCTTCCACTGCAGCGAAACGGGCTGTCCATGACGGACGAGAACGCCTTTGGCAATATCCACGCGGAAATCGTGGAACTGGTAGATCTCTTGCGACATAGCTCAATTCACAAGTAATTCACTTCTAATTAACGCGTAATTCAAGACTTGGATCGATGAACTTGGATAGCGTAGCACACGCGGGAAATACGCGCCAAATTTTTCTGGTTGGCCTAGATCGCAATGAAAAAAAGGAGAAAGAGATGTTGAAAAAACTTCAGTTTTCGGTTTTGACCTGTTTAACGCTTGCCATCGGCACGGCCGGGATCCTTGGTCAGTCCTCAGACACGCTACAGGCCAAGATCAAGACAGAGATCAGCCGTCGCGGCACCGGTGAAAAGATTGTCATCAAGCTAAAGACCGGAGACAAGATCGAGGGTCGGATCACCCAGATCCTTGACCACTCGTTTGACGTCACCTACACAAAGACAAAACGTCTGACGACCGTCCTTTATACGGACGTATCCGAGGCCCGAAAGCCCGGCTGGTCGCGGGGCAAAAAGATAGCGGTTGGAGTCGGGATCGCCGTTGTCGTTACTGCCCTGGTCGTCGGCACTGCGGCGAATAAGGGATTGGGCAATATCTGTCCGCTCGGCTGCGGACCATTTTAGACGCAAATCCGACACGACAAAAGACAGGTGCGCGGTTGCATCGGAGGTTCTAAATGAACAGATCATTTTATCGAAAAGGATCGCTCTTGCTTGGCATGGCGGTGTTTTGGGGGCTTTTGTTGCTGCCGCAACCGGCCCAAGCGGACGAGCCAGCTCCATTTGAAATGCTGGTCGTCGGAGATTCGCATATTTCCGGACAAGGCCTGAGGGAGGAAAACAAGTTTTACTCGCTCGTCAGGGATTGGCTGCAAAACGATGTGTTCGGCACGACGCGAAAGGTTGATCTAAAGGTCTTGGCGCACGCCGGGGCGAGGATCGAACTGCATCAGGACGAACTCGAGAAGATGCAAAAGGTCGGCGATGACATCAACAAATTCTATGAACGAGAAGCTAACATCTCGTCGCCAAGTATCAGGGCCCAGATCGACCGTGCTCGGAACGAATACAAGGATCCGGAAAAGGTCGAGCTTGTCATGCTCTCCGGCTGCATAACGGACATTCTGGTCGCGAACACGGTCAATCCGTTCTACAACGAAAAAAAACTGCGAAAGAACATCACAAAATACTGCAACGAGTCAATGTTCGGCCTTCTTGAGCACACGAAAAAGGCGTTTCCAAATGCCCATGTGGTTGTCGTCGGATATTTTCCGATCGCTTCGAAAGACACGGACGTGAATACGATGACCCACTACTTTCTTAAGATCCTCAATTTGCCGCCGAAACTTCACTTTGTTTTTACAAACGGGTTAAGCCGACAACCGTTGAAGATCCTCCGCAATAAAATTGCCAAGCGTTCGGCGCTTTGGTTGAAGGAATCAAACCGCGCGCTGCTCGAGGCGGTCGAACGCTTCAACGCCAAAACCGAAACACCGAGCGTCCTATTCGTCGAATCGCCCATCACAGATGGATCGGCATTTGCTACGAAAAACACAATGTTATGGACAATGGGCGAAGACAATTTGCCGAACGATGAAACCTACGCCGATCGGATGAAAGTTTGTTCGAGGGTCTTCGGCGATCTGAAATTTCACCATTACGGGCGTCTGACGATGCGTCTGTGCGAGCTTTCGTCCGTTGCGCATCCGAACATATTAGGTGCGAAAGCGTTTGCCACAGCGATCGAAAACAAGTTAGAGTCGGTTCTTTCAGAACACATAGCAAGCAGACGGCGGCCGCGACCTTGAAACCAGAGACCGATCGATCCTTAATTTCATCCTATTGGCGGCATGCCGTGATCTTTCTTGTAGTGGCGGGCACGCTCGCGGCCGTTTTCTCACGGGCCCCTCTTGGACAAGACCAAAACTATCATGAGTTGGCAGACCGGCGATCGTTCCTTGGCATACCGAACTTCGCCGATGTCGCATCGAATCTCGGCTTCCTTATCGCGGGTCTCGCGGGGCTGACTATCTGCCTTACGAGGCCGCTGGGCAGGCTCAGAGCGGCGTGGATCGTGACGTTCACGGGTATTACACTGCTCGCGGCCGCCTCGGCCTATTACCACCTGGATCCTAATGACCAAACACTGGTTTGGGACCGGATGACGCTGACGATCGGCTTTATGGGTCTCTTTATCGGAATACTGGGCGAATATATCAGCGAGCGATTTCGCTCGATGCTCGTGCCGGCGGTTGTGATCGGTGCCTACAGCGTCCTGCATTGGCGATGGTTTGACGATCTTCGGCTTTACTATTGCGTCCAATTGATACCGCTCCTGATGATCCCGTTGGTGATGGCTCTTTTCAGGCCAAGGTATACGCACCAGTGGCTGCTGCTCGTCGGCGCCGGATGGTACGCTCTCGCAAAACTTGCGGAGCTTTGGGACAAGTTCGTTTTCGCCGCAACGGGTGAGCTCGTCAGCGGCCATACTCTAAAGCATATCTTCGCGGCCGCCGGATGCCTGTCGATCCTGTTGACGCTTTACAAACGAAAACCCGTGGATCTGTGACTTTTCACCTACCAACGCCGTCCGTCTTTCAAACAACTCTAACAAGCTTCTCTTGCACGGATGGCAATTCGCCTGTAAGAATGGCAGTGGCATGAAGATAGCGGTGGCAATGAGCGGCGGCGTCGATAGCTCGGCGGCGGCGGCGATCTTGAAGGAGCAGGGGCATGAGCTCATCGGCTTTACGATGCAGCTGTGGAACCAGCGCCGCGGTGTGAGCGTCGACGAGAACGGCGATCCGTTGCCGTCGCGATGCTGCTCGCTCGACGACGTGTATGATGCCCGCCGCGTGGCCGAGTCACTTGGATTTCCGTTCTATGTCCTCAATCTCGAACGCGAATTCGAAGAGTCGGTCGTCGAGCCGTTCATCGCAAGCTATCTGGACGGCGAGACGCCGATCCCGTGTGTTGCCTGCAATTCGCGGCTGAAATTTGCCTCGCTCGATAAGATGGCCGTTTCGCTCGGATGCGACAAGGTTGCGACCGGACATTACGCACGCGTCGAGTATGACGCGGCGGCAGATCGCTATCGTCTCTTTCGCGGACGCAATTACGCCAAGGACCAGAGCTATTTCTTGTGGGAATTGACTCAGGAACAGCTGTCTCGCGTGTACTTTCCGCTCGGCGAGATGCACAAAGAAGAGGTCCGCGGCATCGCCCGCGAGGCGAAGCTCTACACGGCGGATAAGCAGGAGTCGCAAGAGATATGCTTTGTTCCTGACGGCAAGTATTCCGAGTTTATCGATCGCTATCTGGAGCATGAGGGCCGTCAGGGGGAGTTGCCGCTCGCCGGTGCCATTGTCACGACCGCAGGCCAAACCATCGGATCGCACACCGGCATACACCGCTACACCGTCGGCCAGCGCCGCGGCCTCGGGATCGCCGCCGAAAAGCCTCTTTATGTTGTTCAGATCGAGCGGGCCAAGAACCAGATCGTTGTCGGGGACGAGACCGCGCTTGAATCTCTCGAATTCACGGCCAAGGGCGTCAATTGGGTCGCGTTCGGCGAGCCATCTGAGCCGGTCCGAGCAGCCGTAAAGGTGCGTTATCGCCACCAGCCTGCGTCGGCGACTATATATGTACTTCCTGACGCTCGCGCTCGGATTGTTTTCGATGAGCCGCAGCGGGCGATCACTCCGGGTCAGGCGACGATCTTCTACACCGGCGACGAGGTTGTCGGTGGCGGGTGGATCGTCAAGAGTTGAGAAAATTATGCCAAATGCAAAGAAACGGCCGAGCAAAAATGCAAAGGCTGCCCAAAAGTTACTGAATGATTCAAAATTGCTTGCGGTCACAAGAGCCGCTCAGGACGCGACTTCGGGTGAGGAATTTCGCTCGTCCGTCGTCACGCCGAGAACGAGTACCGCGAACAAGCTGCGACCTCATAAGAAGCGCGGTTAACAAGCAAATAAAAAGGCCGGTAAAGACCAGCCTTTTTGAGTCTGTATTCTAATATCGCTATCAGACAGTTGCCGCGTCGGCCTCTTCCTCTTCCTCGTCTTTTTCGGTCTCGTACATACCGGTCAGATAGGCGGCAGAATCCTCTGTTTCCTGCGTATCGGAACTTACCGGCGTGCCGTCCTCCTCGTCCTCATATTGAGCGGCGGCGGCGACGGCTTGTTCTTCCTGGGTTTCGCGGGCCTTGAGCATGTTGCAGCTGCCCTCGAGGATCGCGCCTTCCTCGATGATAAGCCTCGGCGACTGGATATTGCCCATCACGCGGGCCGTCCGTCCGAGTTGGAGCTTCTCGCTGGCGACGACATCGCCATTGACGGTGCCATTGATCATCGCGGCAGCCACAGATACGTTGGCGTCGACCTGGCCGTTGGTCCCGATGATCAGCGTGCCAGCCTCGGAAGCGACGGTGCCTATCAGGTGTCCGTCCACTCTAAGCATCGCGTGAAATTCCGTCTCGCCCGTCAAGGTCGTGCCGTGGCCCACAAAACCGCTCAGCCGGCCCTCTTTAATGTCGCGGGCCATCGAGTCGCTCTCTGATATCGCTCCGCGCGTCCCGGCAGTCGTCGTATTTTCCGCATAACGGTATGCAGGCTCGCTCGGCGCCTGTTCCTGACGATCATCGGCCTCATCCGGTCTGCCTCGTCCCATTCTGATCATAGATTTTTACCTCACTTTATTTGCCCGAAAAGGCGATTGAATCTAGGAAATCGGCGGTAAAACCTGCTCTCGCGCGAGTGCCGTTGGCAAGGCGGGGGGCAAACCTTTAGTTGTCGATCGTTCCTATCCAAATCAATGATAGTTAACTTTTCCACAATGGTCTAGTCATTTTTTGAAGTTGTCAAACCCGCGACAAGGTGCGAAAATCTATGACTTTCCGAGAGGAAACGCCAGAAAATGAAGGCCGAGACCAAAACCAAGACGAAATTGCTCAAAAAGATGGGTCGCGCCGTCGAGGATTTCTCGATGATCGCCGAGGGCGATCGTGTGATGGTCTGCCTCTCGGGCGGCAAGGACAGCTACACGCTGCTCGACCTGCTGCTGGACGTCAAACGCCGTGCGCCGGTAAATTTTGAGATCCTGGCCGTAAATCTCGACCAAAAGCAGCCCGATTTTCCCGAGCACGTGCTGCCGGATTACCTTGAATCACGCAACGTGCTCTATCGCATCGTCGAGGAAGACACATTTTCGGTCGTCAAGGCCCATATTCCCGAGGGGCAAACATATTGCTCGCTCTGCTCACGCCTGCGCCGCGGCATTCTCTACTCGACGGCCGTCGAAGAGGGCTGCACAAAGATCGCTCTCGGCCACCACGCCGACGACATCATCGCGACGTTCCTGATGAATCTCTTTTACGTCGGCCAGCTCAAGGCAATGCCGCCCATCCTCCGCAGCGACGACGGCCGCAACACGATCATCCGCCCGCTCGCATACTGCCAGGAAAAAGAGATCGCCGCATATTCGACAGAGCAAAAGTTCCCGATCATTCCCTGCAATCTCTGCGGCTCGCAGCCCAACCTAAAACGCGCCCGCGTCAAACGCCTCATCACCGAGCTCGAAAAGGAAACGCCCTACATCCGCCAGACGATGATGACCGCCCTGACCAACGTTACGGGGTCGCACCTGCTCGACAACGAGCTTTACGATTTTCGCAATTTCGAGCCGATGATAAAGTCCATCCCCGCCGGCCACGGCTCGGTCGAACGAGAGCTCGACGACGTCTTTGACCACAGCGAAGCCCACCTGGCAGTCGGCGGCCGGGAGTTGGCAGTCATCGGCTAGCATTCGGCAGTCTAATCTCGATATCGTTCATCGATGGGTTTCGTGTAATAATGCCGCCATGGCTACGGGCGAGAGGCTCATCCCAACACACCGCGTTTACCGAAGTACCGTTTTATTTATTTGTGTCGCAGCAGCGGCATTTTCGATCCGCGCCCAGGGGTCGATCAGCGGGCATTGGGAAGGGGCGATGGTGCGGGATGGGGCGCGGTTGGCCGTGAGCTTTGATTTGAAGGAGGATGACGGGCTGAAGGCGACGTTCAATTCGCCGACGCAGAGGGCAACGGGCATACCGATCAAAAATGCGACCTTCGCGCCGCCGCGGATCCATATGGAGTTGGTCGGTGACACGACGACGATCGTGTTTGACGGCGAGGTGAAGGGCGATGCGATCACGGGGCAGTTCAGGGAGAACGAGGCGGCGGGTACATTCTCCCTGCGGCGTGTGCCGGGGGCCGCTCCCGTCTTTAAACAAGAGGAGGTCAGCTTTCGCAACGGCGACGTTACGCTGTCGGGCACGCTGATCCTGCCGCTTTCGGCCGGGCCTCATCCGGCGGTGGTGTTCATGCACGGGTCGGGCGACGAGGGACGGTATGCGTCGAGGTTCCTGGCGGAATACCTGGCGACGTCGGGCATTGCGGCACTGATCTACGACAAACGCGGCGTGGGCAAGTCGACCGGTAGTTGGCACACTTCGGATTTCAGCGATCTTGCGGGCGATGCGCTCGCTGCTGTCGCGCTGCTCAAGACGCTTAGAGAGATCGCGCCGCGGAAGATAGGACTCTACGGCCACAGCCAGGGCGGGATGATCGGGCCGCTTGCCGCGTCGCGTTCGGCGGACGTGGCGTTCGTGATCAGCGGCGCCGGGAACGCGATCCCGGTATACGAGGGCGAGGTCTTCAGTCTGGTCAATCAACTCCGGTCAAAGGGTATTGCGGGTGACGAGTTGGACCGGGCGACCGCGTTCATTAAGTTATTGGTCGACGTGCTTCGGACCGGTAAGGGCTGGGACGACTTCAACGCCGCGGTCGAAAAGGCACGGGACACAAAATGGTATCCGATGCTTCATGTGCCGGCGCGTGATAATTGGTTCTGGGCGTATTACCAAAAGATCGGTAACTATAATGCCGCGGAACACTGGGCAAAGGTCCGCGTGCCGGCACTCGTGATCTACGGCGAACGTGACGAGCTCGTGTCCGTCGCAAGGAGCATTTCAAACATAGGCCGTGCCCTTAATAAAGCAGAAAATGGCGACTATACGATCCTTATGCTGCCGCGGGCCGGCCATGCTTTCAATATCGAGCCGGAGCCCGGCCAGCCGTTCGAGTGGTCACACTTATCACCCGGATTTCCCGCCTTGTTGGCAGCGTGGATCAATCAACGTTTTAGATGACCGAGATCAGGAGGCGTTATGCGAAAGGTGATATTTGGCGGGGCGATCAGTTTGGACGGGTATTTTGCGCGGGAAGATGGGAGCGTTGATTGGCTTCAGTGGTCGGATGATGTGCAGAAGATCATGGCGGAGATGTGGCCGCGGTTCGATTGTATGGTGATGGGGCGAAAGACGTGGCAGCATGCGCAGGAGCAGTTTTCGGAAGAGGATTTGGAAAAGGCGCGGTCGCTCAAGTCGGGGATGAAGGAGTATGTTTTTTCGCGGACTTTGCCGGCGGGCGAGATGAAGGGTTATGAGATCGTGAATGCGGACGCGGGCAAGTTTGTCGGCGAGCTGAAGAGACAAAAAGGTAAGGACATCATGGTCATGGGCGGCGGCGAACTCGGCTGCGCTTTGATTGATGCGGGTGTGGTGGATGAGATCGGGTTCAATATCCAACCGGTGCTGTTGGGGTCGGGAATTCCAGTCTGGAATCTGATGTCTCGGCAGGTCGATCTTGACCTGATCGAGTGCCGGGCGCTGAAGAAGGGATGCGTCTATGTCACGTACAAAGTGAGAAATGAGAAGTGAGATGTGAGAAGTGAGAATTCAGAAGTCAGAATTCAGAAGTTCATGGGCTAAAGCCCAAAACAATTCTTTGACGATCGGACTCCGAACTAAAGGTCGGGGCAATTCATTTAACGGTGACCTTTCGGACCTCGGCGGTGGTTTGGAGATCGGTGGGCACGGTGACCTCGGGAGTTTCTTCGCCGTCGTCGTTTAGCACCATTTCGACGTGGAACGCATCGGGTTTTAGTTTTTGGAGCGCGGTTCTGGGGCCGTAGATCGTGAACGTTGCGCTTTTGCCCGCAATACCAGAGATGGGGGCGGTGAAGATGCGTTCGACGCGTTTTTCGCCGATGCGGATCAGGACGTCGACGACGGTGTTGACGACCGTGGCTTTTGTGTCGGCCAGGCTGACGGGTATTTGTTTGGCGGTGAAATCCTCTTTTTTGCCGGCGACGCTGATCTTGTCGGTCGGGATGGATTCGAGCGAGTCTACATAGTCTCGAGGCCCGTGGACGCGGATGCGCGGCGGTAGCACCGTCTTTGAATATACCTCGAAACCAACGGCCGGCGTGCCTTCGGTGACGGCTTCGACGGCTATCTCTTTTTCTTCGACGGCCTCCATCCGCACGAGGATGCGGCTCGGCTGGATCTCTTCCAATTTCACGCCGACGGGCAGGTCGATGCCGACGCTGCCGGGCTCAAGCGTGACGACGAGGTCACCGGGGTTGACGGTCGGGTCCGAGAGATCGACCGAAATGGCGAGGTCGCTCTGGCGGACCTTTTCGATCTTGCGGCTGTCGCCGCTGAGGACGACGCTGACCTCCTGGACCGGCGCGTAGGTGATCTCGGTGTCGTTCGATGCACGGAAGGTGAGCGGGACGCCGCTGAAGCGCTCCTTCTTTGGCGTGCTCAGCCCGGTCACGCCCATCCAAAGGCCGAGCGTGATCAGAAGCGCGACGAGCTTCATCGCCCAATCTTCGAAAAAGATCTTGCGAACGACGTGTTTTGCAAAGAGGGTCGCGCGCATTGATCAAACTATCTCCGTGGGCTCTGTATTTTCGGTGGCAAACGTCTTTTCGCGGCGGTGCTCTATCAGCGGGATCTCCATCGCGTCAAGCAGCAGCTTGCGCAGCGTGGTCGCATCGATGTTGCGGCGGACCTCGCCGGCCTCGACATAGGTGACGAGACCGGTTTCCTCGGACACGACAAGCGAGATGGCGTCCGAGCCTTCGGTGATGCCGATCGCCGCGCGGTGCCGCGTGCCGAGCTCCCGTGAGATCTCGGGATTTTTTGTCAGGGGCAAAAAGACACTCGCAGCGGCGAGGCGCTCATTTTGTATCACCACGGCGCCGTCGTGCAGCGGCGTCGACGGGTTAAAGATCGTGACAAGCAGGTCGTAGCTGATCCTGGCGTCGAGTTGGACGCCGGCGTCGATGAAATTGCGGAGGCCGATGTTGCGTTCGATGACTATGAGGGCGCCCGTCTTTTCCGAGGCCAGCGTCGTCACCGCGAGCACGATCTCGTCATAGACCGAGCCGCCGAATTGGCCACGCTGGCGTTTTAATATCGGAAAGCGGAGGCGATTGGCAAAATACATCAATGCCTGCCGGATCTCGCTCTGGAAGAGCACGATGATCGCGATGCCGATAAAGGCGACGGCGTATCTCAATACAAATTCGAGCGTCGATAATTCCTGAGCGACAGCCAGCCAATACAGCAATGCAAGGATGACCATTCCGACCACGGTCGGCACTGCACGGGTGCCGCGAAGCAGCTTTAGGACGACGTACACGATTATAAAGACCAGTGCGAAATCGAGGACGTTTCGCAAAGTGGTCAGGGTCGGTGTGTAGTCGGTCCACGGCATGGCAATAGCTTAGACTATCATAGTCCGCAAGGCCCTTTTTTGAATATGTGAGGGGTGAAAGAGCGGTCAGACCTCGAAAGGGACCTCGGCGTTTTGCAGCACGCGAAGCTCATTCTGCGCGACGCGTTCGAGCAGTTTTTCGTCATCGAACATCTTGATAAGGCCGTTGACGGTGGCGTATCGCGGTTCCTCTGACACGGTGGCGGCGAGATTGATAAAGGAACGCATGTACTGGTCGATGCCCTCAAGCTGCGCCCCGCCGCCGGTGAGAATGACTCCCCGGTCGTAAATGTCGGCGGCCACCTCCGGCCGCAATTCGGTCAGCGTGTCCTTGACGAGCAAGGCAATGCGGCGAACGATGCTCTCGACGATCGGGTAGATCTCGCCGGACGTGATCTCGGCGGCGCCGGGACTGCCCGTTTGCACGTCGCGGCCGCGGACCTCAATAGTTTTTTCGAGGTCGTTGGGCAAAAAGGCCGAGGCAAACGTGGTCTTCAGCATCTCGGTTGTTTCCTCGCCGACCTGGATGCCGCGATGACGTCGAAGATGCGTGGCGATGCTCTCGTTGATCTCGCCCGAGCCGAAACGTTCCGAGGTCGAATGAACGACCGAACCTTTAGCGACGATCGCAACATTGGTCGTGCCGGCCCCGATGTCGACAATGGCGGACGCACGCTTGTCGGTGGGCTGCACGCCCGCGCCGAACGCGGCCGCCAGGCCTTCCTCCATCATAAAGACCTTGCCGATGCCGGCCTCGTCTGCTGCATTGAGCAACGCCCTCTGCTCCACGTGCGTGACGTCGGAGACCATGCTCATTACGGCCTGGATCGAGATGTTAGAGCCGCCGGTCTTTGCCTTTTTGACGAAGTAGGCGAGCATCTTCTTGGTCCGCTCAAAATCGCCAACAACGCCGCCCGTCAAGGGCGCCTGCACGCTTAGGTCGCGGCCCTCGCGGCCCGTCATCTCGGCCGCTTCCTGGCCGAAGGCGACGATCTCGTCCGTGATCTCGTTGATCGCGACGAGCGAAGGCTCGTCGAGCACGACGCCGCGGCCCTTGACCGCAATGATCGTATTGGCGGTGCCGAGGTCGATCGCCATCGAATCGGTGACCAGTTTCTTTAACGACGAGATCTTGAGCATACGTACGGTGAGAGTCCGAGAATTATACGACTACCTCGCGAAAGCAACATTTGGGGTTCAATCCCATTTTACCTCAAACAGGGCGACAGGCTGCAAGCGATTTTTTACGATGAGCGGCTCGCGTTTTGTCATGGGAAAGATGGGGCCAGCGGCCGCGGCGGTTGCCTCACTAATAAGAATTTTGCCGCGTCCGGCGATCGATTCGGGGCGGGCCTCGGATTCGAGGCGGGCGGCGAGGTTAACGGTGTCGCCGATGGCCGTGTATTCGGAACGCTTTTCGGAACCGATAAAGCCGATGGTCGCTTCGCCGGTGTGAAGGCCGACGCCGATCGCAAAATCGCCAAATCCTTCTCGTGCAAATTCGACCTGGAGCTCGGCCGCTTTTCGCTGCATGGCGACGGCGGCCTTGACGGCATTCTGAGGGTCGTCGGCTGTCGCGGTAGGCGCGCCAAAGAGTGCCATCAGGCCGTCGCCGATATATTTGTCCAGAGTGCCGTGATTGTCGAAGATGATCTCTGACATCGCCGAAAAGTATCGATTGAGAATGCCGACGACCTTTTCGGGGTTTTGGTTTTCGGCAAAGGCGGTGAAGCCTCGGATATCGGCGAAGAGAACAGTGATCGTCTGGTTTGCACCGCCGAGCTTGAAGGACGCGGTGTTTTCCAATAGCTGGTTGACCACGTGCTCGGGCACGAAACGGCGAAAATTCTCGCGTGCGACCTCTTCGCGCGTAAGGCGATTGTGGGCCTTGACGGTCTCGACCGTGACGGCTGTCTGGGCAGCTACGGCACTGATGAGTTCCAAATGGTCGGGCGAAAACGCCGCAAAAGGATCGAGTCGGTCGGCATAAAGCACGCCGTGAACGCCCGACTGCGTCATCAACGGAGCGCAGATGGTCGAGCGGACGCCCTGCGAGACGATCGACTCGGCTCCACTAAATTGCTCATCCGTTTTCGCGTCCTGCGAGAGGATGGCGACGCGGTCGCGCATCACCTTTTGAGTGATAGTGCGGCTGACGGTGAGCTTTTCCGTGAGCTGCTTGTTGCTCTCCTCGCGCGTGCGTGCGCCGACCTGGTAGAGGCTCTTCTCAAAGCCGGCGCCACCCGGGCCGTCTTTCTCCTCAGTAAGCAAGGCGACGACGCGGTCCGCAGGAGTGCCTCGGAAGATGAGATCCGTCGCCCGCTCGAATATCTCGGTCAGGTCAAAGACCGTGCCCAACGTCTTGCTCATCTCAAAGAGCAGGTCGAGTATTTTCGCCTTTCGTCTGAGGTCCTTGATCTCCTCGGGCGTTGCCATCGCACTGTCGATCGTTAGGTTCGAACGGCGGCCGATGATGTCGTTGACCGAGATCTGCACCTGCGTATGGCCCATCGGTGCGTCGTCGTATTTGACCTGTTGCGATACTTCGGCGTCCGCTCCGCCCCGCTCAGAGACGACGCCGAGTTGCACCTTTGGGTCGGTCGCGGGAATGGCAGGCTGCTCAGGTGCGAGGCTAAACTGCAGCTTGCTCTCGCCGATGACGACCACATCGCCGTCAGCGAGCACGGCCTCGAGCTGCGGCGAACCGTTGACAAAAACGTGATTGACGCTCCGCGTCAACTGTCCGGCCTCGACCGACCCGTCGACCATCTTGAAACCGTCACCGCTCGAGGTAATGAACGCATGCCGCCGCGACACCCGCCGATCGTTGAGAACAATGTCATTCTCACGCGCCCGCCCGATCGCATACGTCTGCCCCGAGGTCAAAACAACCTCCCACACACGTCCGGTCGGCTCAGTAATCTTAAGTAATCCGTTCAAAGCAATGTAATTGTAAAGGTTGAGAGGGAAAATCGTAAATTGAACGGCCTGCAATTCTTTCTCTTGACACTCTCCAAAAACAGGCATATATTTCCGCTCATACAAGGGGCAATTTAGGATTATCCGGTCTTTGACTCCCAGATCAGAGGCAAAATTTGATTTGGGAGACGTGTAGGTTCGCTGCACACGGCCGGGAACGCGTCCGAAGCACTCGCGACCGCGTTGCACGGGCTCGCCGACCTTGTACAGGCTCGCCCAGAGTTACACGGAGGAACATAGTCGAATGTTTCCGACACGGAGAACCGGAGGCCTGGGCCCCGAGGTTTTTAGAGAGGTATCAAATCATGACGACCAAAAACTACAAGACAATTTCGACTCTTGTTTTTGTGTGTATCTTCGTGATCTTGGGGACGATGAATATGAAGGCCGCACGCGCCGATCTCAGACGCACATTTTCGACTGACGAAAGGTTCTCGAATATCGGTTCCGGCGCGCTCTCGTCGGTAAGTGATCGCCAAGATTTGGTCAGGCAACGGGCTTATGGAACCTGGGATGTACGCGGCTTTCGTCTTGTCACAAACGGGAAAGACGCGCCGCGCGTTATAACCGACGCCGAATCGAGCGATCAGATCATCTCGGGGGCGGACTGCGGCGACCTTTGGGATGACCGATTCTGGACGAACGGCGTGAGTGGGACCGTCTATGCGATCGCCGTAGACGCCAACGGGAACGTCTATGTAGGCGGAAATTTCCGATTTGCGGGTGATTTGCCGGTTAACTATATTGCAAAGTGGGATGGTTCAAGGTGGTCCGCCCTTGGTCAGGGCCTAGAGGGCAACGCACCGGGTGCATTGAGCGGAGTCGTGTCGATGGCGGTCGTGGGAACGGACCTTTATGTCGGCGGCGAATTCAGGGTCCCCGGCGTTCCCAACACCGAAGCTCTCGCGAAATGGGACGGTTCAAAGTGGTCGGCAGTCGGTACCGGACTTACACCGGTAGTGGGCATAACGAGCGTTTACGCGATGGCCCTATCGGGCACGGACGTTTACGTGGGCGGGAACTTTTCCGCGGCGGGCGGCGTTCCGGCCAACTCTGTCGCCAAATGGGACGGCGCAAATTGGTCTGCCCTCGGTGATGGGGCAGAGGGAACGGTCCTTAGCATGGCCGCGTCGGGCAGCGATCTGTACCTAGGCGGCTTCTTCCCCGGCATCGGCAACATTGCGAAATGGAACGGCAGCCAATGGTCTACCCTCGGTGTTGGTGTAAACAGCTTTGTATACGCGGTCGTGGTGATAGGTTCACACGTATACGCCGGCGGACCATTCACCTCGGCCGGTGGTAACGCTGCTAACCGGATCGCTAAATGGGATGGTTCGAGTTGGTCTGCTCTCGGTTCCGGAGTTACCGGGACTGGTCCGATCTACGTCTGGGCGCTCGAAACGTCCGGAACCGATCTCTATGTGGGCGGCCAATTCGCCACGGCGGGTAATGTTTCGGGTACGCGCAACCTCGCAAAATGGAATGGCACTGACTGGTCCGCCTTCACGACGGCAGACAGGTGGGGCTTTGTCCAAACGTTGAAGATCGTAGGAAATGACTTCTACATTGGCGGATTCTTTTCCGAACTCGCAGGTGTCCCCGCCAACAATATTGCTAAATTGAACGGCTCAGTGGCCTCAGGGCTCGGCGAAAGAGGTTTGGGCGTTTACGGAGAGGTTGATTGGCTTGCGGCAACGGGCAACGACGCCTATATCATCGGCACGTTCAACGCAGTAGGCCCGGTCGCTGCCAGACATATTGCCAAGTGGGATGGTGTAAGTTGGTCAGCTCTCGGCTCTGGTATCGACGGCGTGGTCTGGACGGTTGCGGTTTCGGGCAACGACGTTTATGTCGGCGGATCGTTCACAACGGCTGGCGGCGTCCCCGCGAATAACATAGCTAAATGGGACGGTTCAAGCTGGTCGGCGCTCGGCGACGGCGTTAATGGAATGGTCCTAAGCATTGCAACGTCGGGAACGGATGTATATGTCGGCGGAAGCTTTACCGCTGCCGGCGGTATGCCGGCCAGCCGCATCGCAAAGTGGAACGGTTCGGCCTGGTCAACCTTGGGTTCGGGGACCGATTCCTCGGTCAATGCTCTCGCCATCTCTGGCACAGACGTGTACGCCGGAGGGGGTTTTACGTCAGCGGGGGGTGTTCCTGCAAACAAGATCGCGAAATGGAATGGATCTTTATGGTCCGCGCTGGGAAGCGGGCTGGATGACTTTATAGTCACCATTGGTGTCTCGGGAGCCGATGTCTATCCTGGAGGCTTCTTTTCGAACGCTGGCGGCAATCCGGCCAGCGGGATCGCGAGATGGAACGGTTCCGCATGGTCAGCCCTCGGATCAGGCGTTGCCGAGGACCCTTGGGTACTTGCGATGGCGACGTCTGGGAACGATGTTTACGCAGGAGGCATGTTCAGTTCCGCTGGAGGGGTTGAAGGGACGTACGGACTCGCCAGATGGAATGGCTCGAGCTGGTTGCCACTGGGAACGGGCGTTGACGACCCTTTTACCAGACCGCAAGTTTATGCGCTCGCGGCCTCGAATTCGAAACTATATGCCGGCGGCCTTTTCACGACCGCAGGCTGCCATGCCGCCTCGAGTTTTTCGCAATATCCATTGTCTCGCAAAACCTCCTTCGATTTTGACGGCGATGGGCGTTCGGATATTTCCGTCTTTCGCCCGTCGACCGCTGCCTGGTACTTGGAGCAGTCGACGGCCGGATTTGTAGGCCTTTTTTTTGGTGTACCGTCTGACAAGATCACACCCGCGGATTTTGATGGTGACGGGAAGACGGATGTGGCTGTTTATCGGCCGTCGACGGGGACTTGGTATTGGTTAAACTCAACGAATGGCGCGTTTAATGCCGCGCAGTGGGGCGTGGCCGAGGACCTGCCGACGCCGGCGGATTACGACGGGGATGGACGAGCTGATATTTCGGTCTTCAGGCCGTCGAATGGAACGTGGTACCGGCTCAATTCGTCCAACGGATCGTTCTATGCCATTCAGTTTGGCACGAATGGCGATAAGCCAACGATCGGCGATTTTGACGGTGACGGCAGAGCGGACATCGCTGTTTGGCGACCATCGAATGCGGCCTGGTACCGGTTGAATTCGTCGGACGGACAGTTTGTCGCTGCTACGTTTGGACTCTCGACCGATCTGATCACGCCGGCCGACCTTGACGGCGATGGGAAAACGGACATTGCTGTTTACCGTTCGTCGGCGGGCACGTGGTATTGGCTGAACAGCTCGAACGGCGCGTTCAACGCTTCGCAATTCGGAATCTCCGAGGATATTCCCTCGGCGGCCGATTTCGACGGTGACGGCCGGGCTGATATCTGTGTTTTCCGACCGTCGAGCGGTATTTGGTACCGGTTGAATTCATCAAACGGCGGCTTCGTCGCAATGCAGTTCGGCGTGAACGGCGACCGGCCGACTCCGGCGGCGTTCAGGTATTAGAAGAGTGACGGGTGACGAGTGATGAGTGACGAGTGAATGGAATTCCTGAGAACCGTCCCTCGTCGGAACCTGAAACCATCTCTCCTTTGTAAGGAGGGGAGCTATGAAAATCGAGCCGCTTTGTTAATTCGATGCGACTTTTTGGATGTTGTAGCGGGTGAGTTTTAGATAGAGGCCGCGGCGGGTTAGGCCGAGCTCGTTGGCGACGCGGGATATGTTCCAGTTGTGGCGGGCCAGGGATGCGCGGATGAGTTGCATCTCCAGGTCAGAGACGGCGTCCTCGAGCGTGCCTCCCTCAGTGATGTTGGTAAATGGTGAGAAGGCTCGGTCGTAGCTCGCGATGGGCTTGACGTTCGAATCGGCTTCAAATGTGGTTAGCGGGCGGGCGGCGCGTTTTAGCTCGGGCGAGAGATGTTCAGGCGTGACGACCTCGTTATCGACGGCGCGGGCGACGATCCGCTGGACCTCGTTGCACAGTTGCCGAACGTTGCCTTCCCAATGGCAGACCATCAGCAGATCGATGACCTGCGGGGTGAACGTGATGTTGTGCTTGCCGAACCGCGACGAGTAGTGATTGACGTAGTAATTGACGATCGGCGGTAT
>Ga0163161_10000894_pt1 | contig 23161 bp, 17 predicted proteins | sample S45metaG_FD_129847 | JGI IMG/M metagenome (GOLD analysis project Ga0163161, IMG submission 129847) | Switchgrass rhizosphere microbial communities from Kellogg Biological Station, Michigan, USA - S4-5 metaG | ecosystem: Host-associated > Plants > Roots > Rhizosphere > Soil | place: USA... | reverse complement strand
GTTTAAGCACATTATAATTTTTTTTAGACTTTAAAAACCATAGGTAATCTGGATTGGCGATGTCGTTTACATTAAAATTCCAGTTATAAAAATAATAGTTGAAATTGCTTTGAAAATTCGTCGTCCAATTCATTCTCCTCAGGTCATCCAAACTCGCATCATACAGTGTGGCCACCATCTCTGCCATCTGTTTTTCACCATTGTTATTGCTGATCTGCAGTTTCCAGCTTTCCTTTTCGCCTGGCTGTAATTTATCTCTAAAGGTTAAAAAGCGGATTTTCAGTTCTTTTTGCGGATCTGTTATCTTTACCTGTTGCAGGGAGTTGTATACCGTACCCTGATATACCATGGTAAACTGTACGGCAAAACCATCTTCATAACCTGCTTTGGGCTTAATCTTAATCATGCTCTGCTTAGGAGATAGGTTGACCCAAACTTTTTCGGCTATGCTATCGAGATAATAAACCTCATAATAAGCCCTGGTATTTTCCTCGAGTCCGGCCAAACGGAAAACCGCACTTTCGGTTGGTTTGATCACAGTTACCTCTGGAGTAATCCATTCGATATTGGATTGGATTACCGCAGGTTCCTCATGGTAAACCACCAGGTATTTATCTACTTTAACGGTATCGTTCTGTTCGTTAACAGCCAATAACCTGATTTTATAATAGCCTGCTTTTAGGTTTTTCTGATTAAATGTTAAGTTACCACGTCCGTTTTTAGCATTAATGTGCTGTTGGTATGCTAACGATTTTACCGGCCATGTAGCCACTTCGAGTTCGTTGTTATACTCATCATCCGGAAAGTTTTTAATAAATTCTTCCCTTCCCATGGTATAATTTTCGGCGTAAAACGGGCTTTTGTTCATCAGCCTTGATGGCGATTGCAACAGATTCCATTCTGCTTTAATATTGGCCCTGATCGGCTCGTTATTTAAGTTGGTAACCGTAAAAGAAATGCTATCGGTTTTGTTGTTAAGATAAAGCACTTGTTCTGTACTGATATTAAGTGCAATATCGCTTTTCCCAATATTGATATCGGTACTTTTCGAACGTGTTTCGCCGTTCAAATCTGTTATATCTGCTACAACCTCATAAGTATAATTATTCCAGTTACCTCTGGCTTTTGCAAAAAAAGTAATCTCGAATTTACCACCTGCTCTGGTAACCGTTTTGCCGATGGCAACCTGCTTCCTTTCAGAAAAGATATTACCCCCATAAATGGCACTACGCTCGGCAAAAGTTAAGCGTTCTTCATTCATCGCGCGCCTGTAAACGTGATAACTTATTTTGGCATTGCTTACCGCATATCCTGAAAAAGAAGTGGCCTTGCCCTGCACCTTGATGCTATCGTTCAGTTTATAGTGCTTATCAGGCTTATCAAAAACCACCTCAAATGTAGGCCGTTTATATTCTTCAACCTGTACAGAAACGCTCCCATAATCGGTTTCTATTTCCATCTGACCATTTAACAATCCCATCGGAATGCTAAATGTGCCATGAAAGGTGCCATAATCATTACTGGTTACTTTAGTCGTGGTGATTTCTTTACCGTTGGCATCATTAAAAGAAACTTCAAGTCCTTTATTTACCTCAATTTTATTCTTACCATTTACGAGTTTTAAACATAAACCCTTGTAATAAACAGTTTGCCCCGGGCGGTAAATCGGTCTGTCGGTAAACAGGATTACCCGTTCTTTATCTTCATCGCCGTTATTCCGATAGCTGTAATAACTATTAATATTTAGCCGCAATTCATCCTTGCCCATTTTTACCAATGCACTACTCATACCACTCCGGGTTTCAGCGGTACTGGCATAACCGCTCACGTTTGTGCTTACCAGTTCACCATCGATGTATCTACCTGTGTTATAATCGTATCTCTGTTGTTGGATTTTTACGTTTTTTAGCGGCGCGCCATTTCGCAGGTCCCTTACAAAATATTCATGATAATCATGGTTGTGCCTGTTAACTACCGCCATTGAGGTCACCTTAAAATTAATGCTACTATATGTGGTATCGTTTTGTTCAGGGTTGATGGTTTGGGCGATCAAAGTGTAACTTCCAAAGCTTAAGCCCTCTATTTTATCTATTAAACTGTGGTTTTGATAATCCTTTGTTTTTGGAACAGTTACTGCCCACTGTTTGAGGATCTTATTTTTTCTTAAAAAATTTAAAAAATCTTTTTTATCCTCAAAATGCTCATTGTCATTTTTAATTTCCGGCGTATTAAACAATTTTAGTTGCACGATATCGGTATTTTTATAGGATAAGTACAACTGGATAGGTTTTTCAGGCTGTACATAACCCTTTATTTTAACTGATAAATCGCTGCTTTTAATCTGTTCAATCAGATTCGCCGCATTCTCTGCCCCAATACTTTTAGGGAAAGCGCTTATAGCCTTTTCGGCTAAGGCAACCGCCGAGATGAGGTTCTGCTTATTGGTATCAACCGGCAGAGATGCATTTTTATGCATTTGGGCCTGTTCATATAAAATATCGGCATAAACTTCGCTTTTAGTGCTTTGTTCGGCCAACTGGGTTAGCGCATGATAATATAAATCATCGCCATCACCGGTAAAATACTGATGTACGAACTTTAACCGTTTTAGATCAACATCAGCCAGCGCAGAAAAATTCTTATTTGTTTCATGAAATCTGATCAAGTTTTTAAACAATTGTAACACCTGCGGTTTAAATGATGTGCTATCTGCTGGTACCGCAATACTTAAAAACTCTGCCCTGTCTCCAAACCATTTAACATTGCCCATATCGATCAGCTCATCCTCATATTGGGTAAGGTTGATCTGCGTGTTGCTTAAAATATCGATGGCACGGTGCGCGAGCAGATCGTATAGCGTAGGTCTGAAACTCCTGTACTTTTTATCTCCTGCTAAAACGGCATCAAGTGTATCTACTTTAACCTGCTGTAAAATCTGTATCTCTTTTAAAGATAAGAGATAGTTTTTTACCGTCTCTTCATTCAGTTTTTTAATGCTCCAGGTTTTAATATCACTGCTAATGTCGCCCTGCGCCTGTGTACGCTGACTGATCTGCCAACTATTCTGTTGCAAATAATTCCAATAGGTTTCGGCCAAAAGCGACTGCAAAATACTTTTTTCCGGCTGTTTGGCCCTGCCGATATCACTTTGCAGATCGCTTAAAATTTTATCAAAGGCATTTTCTTCCAGATAGCTTTGGAACATCATCCGGTAAATAACCGACTTAATCAGCAAGGGTGTATTCCCTGTTTGATGTGCCTGAACATTTATTTTTTCAATCAATGCCAATGCATCTTTTGGTTTGGCCAGATTGGCAATAGAATCGACCCTGTAAAAATCATCGAGTGTATATTTCCGTTGCGCAGAAACATTGAACGGGAGTGAAAAGATGAAAAGAAATAAAGCAGAAATACGTAATAATATGTTCATAGGGTGAATTGCGTTTTAATCAAGATGGGCAGAACGTAAAAATTCCATAAGCGGTTAAAATTTATCTGATGATGATACTAATCTAACCATTCCCGAACAAAATGTTACAACCAGTAAACATTAAGGTTTTTAACATTCGGAGCATAACATTATCTTTGCGCCATGTCGACACAATTAAAAAACCTATCAGATTTCTCTCACACCACGGTTCCCAGCGGTGCAAACTATAAATTTGGGATCATTGTAGCCGAGTGGAATGCCGAAATTACCGGTGCCTTATACAATGGTGCGTTAAAAACTTTGTTGGCCAATGGGGTTGCAGCAGAAAACATCGTCTCTTTACCTGTTCCGGGAAGTTTCGAACTAACGGGTGGCGCGGAAATTCTTTTAAGCAAAAGAAGCGACATCGATGCGGTAATCTGTTTAGGCTGTGTAATTCAGGGTGATACCAAACACTTCGATTTTATTTGTGATGCTGTAGCACATGGCGTAACCAATGTAGGCATTAAATACAGTAAACCTGTGATTTTTGGCGTTTTAACCACCAATAACCTGGAACAAGCGCAAGACCGTGCGGGTGGCAAACATGGCAACAAAGGCGATGAGGCAGCGATTACAGCAATTAAAATGGCTGATTTTTCTGCTCAAATTTAAACTTGCATTTTAATAATTATTTGTACCTTAGGAGTTTAAAAATTATCAAATCCGGCGACGCCTTCGTGAATAAATCACAACTGTTTGATCGCCATTGAAATAACAAATACATACGGATGAAAAAAGTAGCCATCTTATTATTGGCGGTGTTTTGCACCATTACCATTTTAGAATCTTGTTCTTCTAAACTTTGTCCTGCTTATGGATCGTATCCAGAAGGCAAGCGCAGAAGAAACTAAGCTAGCTATATCTGTAATCTCATATTCAGGTCATTTGCAGAACTTTATTCAACTGCAATTGTTGTCCTGTAAACAATAATATTAATATCATGACTTGGGTTAACTTAACTTCAATAGAACAGCTTGACGAAATCAAAGACGCAAGCGGTTTTAGCCTTATTTTTAAGCACAGTACACGTTGCTCTATCAGTTTGATGGCTAAAAAGAATTTTGAATTTGATTGGGATATCATTCCGGCAGATACTAAACTTTATTTTTTAGATTTAATCAGTTACCGCGACATTTCCAATAAAATTGCAGAAGTATTCCAGGTAGCACATCAATCGCCACAGATTTTATTAATCAAAGACGGCGATTGCGTACTGGAAGCATCGCACAGCGATATTTCTGCCGATGAAGTTGCAGAAGTGATTGCCGCTTAAACATAAAGACTTTTTTTCACTAAAGAGGGTATTCAAGCAATTGGATACCCTTTTTGGTGTATTAGAATTGTATTCCTTTTTTTTTTAGAAAAGCAAGGTTCGGTGAGTGATCGGTTACAGTAGTCCTGCTGTACACTGTAGCCCTGATTAGAAAAAAATCGGGGGCTGCCGTTTCCATCAGGTTTATTAACGGAGGGCCTGTGAAGAGAAACAGCAAACATTCCTACGGAACAAGAAAGGTCCCGATTTACATCGGAACCTCTTAAAAAATTTATTGCTGTTATTAATTAAGCAGTTACAGTATTTTCTATTTTCAAAACCTTTGAGGTTCTGCTTCTGGTTTCTTTGCAAAGATCGGCATCTTTCGCAAGTGATTTGCCATACGTTGGGATCATTTCTTTAATTTTGGCCTGCCATTCGTCAGTTGCCAAATCTTCAGCAAAACAACGGTTTAACAGATCAAGCATAATTGAAACCGCTGTTGAAGCACCAGGAGAAGCGCCCAACAAAGCTGCAATAGAACCATCGGCGGCGCTTACCACTTCTGTACCGAACTCTAAAATACCACCTTGTTTCTCATCCTTTTTAATTACCTGAACACGTTGTCCGGCATATTCCAGCTCCCAGTCTTTAAGTTCGGCAGTTGGTAAATATTCTTTCAGGGCTTCTAATCTATCTTCCGGTGATTGTCTTACCTGTTCGATCAAATACTTTGTTAAATCGAGATTATGCAACCCGGCTGAGATCATCGGGCGGATATTATTAAATTTTATCGATTTTGGTAAATCTAAGAAAGATCCGTTTTTAAGGAACTTCGTAGAGAATCCCGCGTAAGGACCAAATAACAAGGCCTGTTTGCCATTAATCATCCTGGTATCCAGGTGAGGTACCGACATTGGAGGTGCACCAACTGCAGCCTTGCCATATACCTTGGCATGGTGTTTTTTAATAATTTCCTCGTTGGTACATTTTAACCATTGCCCGCTAACCGGGAAACCGCCAAAACCTTTTCCCTCAGGGATATCAGATTTTTCTAGTAATGGCAGAGAACCACCACCCGCACCGATAAATACAAATTTGGCTACACGTTTACGTTTATCACCGCTTTCTAGATCTTTAACTTTTACGATCCAGTTACCGTCTTTATTCTTTTTCAGATCGCGGATTTCGTGATTGAAATGCAGCGTAACGTTACTTTGCTCCTTTAAGTTGTTAAACATGTCGCGGGTTAACGTGCCGAAGTTGACATCGGTTCCCAGATCCATCTTTGTTGCGGCAACTTTTTCGCTTTTTTTCCGGCCATCCATAATTAGCGGTGCCCAGTTTTTTACCTGCTCTGTTTCTTCGGTATATTGCATATCGCTAAACAGATCGCATTGCGTTAATGCATCATAGCGTTTTTTAAGATATTCTACATTTTTCTTTCCCCAAACAAAACTCATGTGGGGAATATTGCGGATAAAATTGCAGGGATCTGAAACCAATCCTTTGTTCACTAAGTAAGACCAAAACTGCTTGGAAACCTCAAAATGTTCAGCAATCTGAACAGCTTTTTTAATTTCAACCGTACCGTCCTTCTTCTCGGGCGTATAGTTTAATTCACAAAAAGCGGAGTGCCCTGTTCCGGCATTATTCCAGGCATCAGAACTTTCTGCCGCCGCAATATCCAAACGTTCGTAAATTTCGATACTTAAATTGGGCTCTAATTGTTTTAATAAAACACCAAGGGTTGCACTCATGATGCCGGCCCCTATTAAAATTACATCAGCGTCAGTTTTACCAACTGTCTTTTTCTTTTTTGTCATCTTACTTTAAAGGAGTTACAAATTTAGAATGATTTTAAACATCTCACGAATTTTAGGGCACTAAATCTTAAAAAAATTGCCTTAAAATTAGAAACAACGTCACTTTTTTAACGGGTTCTAATCAAATTTTAATCCAAACTATACCGCACTCAACGGACAAACCAAAAAAGACATTAAATTAACACATGGCCACAGTTATGAAATCGTTAAAAGCCCTGGTTGATTCTTTAAAATATTTATCATTTTGCCTCTAAACAACCATGATATTTAAGAAATCAACAACAATTAACAGGATTATGGCAAAAAAAACCATACTAAAAGACATCATCTGCATTTTCTTAGCCTAAAACATTAGTTTTACAGATCTATTTATTGAACCATACCTCATGAAAAAATTAATCCTGCTCTTTATTATAATATTTTTCACAGCATGCTCACGTGAAAAAACCGATCAGCTTTTGCTCGAACTGGATCAAAAGAAACTGGCCGAAAACATTAATTATGATAAAATCACCTTTTACAAATTCGCGAAGATAGCGGTCCGCTCAGCTGCAGTTCAGGATACTACCCTACCTGAGTATCAAAAATTCAGCAAGCAGGCACAAAGTGTTGTCAGAACGTTAAATACAATAAACGGACATCACAACGAAAGCATTTCTGTGATCGATGCCCTAAGGGTATATAAAGAATATCGGGCTGTGAAACAATTTGTAAAAGAAACGGACGAAGATGTTTTCCCATTGCTTAGTGCTGGTTTTATCGCCATGAAAACGGATTCCAAAACGGCGCAGCCTTTCTTTAAAGATTCGAACAAAGCCTACAATCAAAATATAGAACATGCCATTTTAAGTATGGCGGTGTTAGCAACCAGAGATCTGGGACAACCTTTTGCATTGTATGAATGTTCCAAAACCCAACCTGAGCTGTTGAATGACTCGGAAGTTAAAACACTTTTGGAGTTTGTCCGCGGTTTTCTGTTTTTTAGCAACAGCCTGTTTTACCTGTCGGAAGATGGCCTTTCCCGGAACATCAAATGGCTCGACAAAAACGAAAAAATCCCGTTCCCCTATACCAAATCCTTTTTTGGCTGGGGCCGTTTAAATGATGAACAGACACATTTGGCCTTCCACAGTATGAACTACCTGTTTAGAGGTTTCGACCGTATGCGGATGGAGCGTAAAATTGACGAAGAAAGATCACTTGAAGATTTTGAGTCCTTTTTAACCGATATGAATAAACTGGGTATTCAAAACGAACTGGTTTGGGGAATAACTGCTTATTTGAATCTAAAAAAAGAACAACCAGAAAAATCGCTGCCGGCACTGGAAAAGCTGAGTCAAAGCCCCTTATTCTCTAACAGTGAACGAGAGGCATTACAAAAAAGCATTGTTTATGTAAAAGACCGTAAAAGCGATAAGGCACTAACCAGTGTGTACGACAAAGCATTTATGGGCAAAATCGCCACCAAATACATGTTCGCTATGCTTTCAAAAATAGATTGGGAAAAACTGATGAAACAACAAGGTGTTCCTTACACCGAAACAATCTTTGCCGGTATCGGCAAGTTTAAAGCGTTATCTAATTCGGTAAGTGAATACACACAGCCATCAACCATCGAAAAAGGCAAGAAAGAAATCGGCAAAAAAGGTAATGAACTACTTGAGAAAGCTAAAGGCCTGTGGAATTAGAAAGAAGTTTAACCAAGGATGAAGAAGATGCATACATATAAACAATAAATATTTACCTGTAGGTTGTTTGTAAACCTAATGGCTAAACCTTTAAATATGGCTTAAGATATTAACCAGTTTACCAAAGGGATCTCTGGTGTAAAATCTTCTTACACCCCAGGGTTCATTTACCGGACCATATTCGACCGGAAATCCAGCTGTTTTCACTTTATCCAATACTTCATCTATATTTTCTACTTCGATAGATAAGTCTGGGGTCTGCGTCCCAGAACCTCCTTCTGAGGCAAAACTCAACTGTACATCCATTTTTTGCCCTTCCACACCATAAGTGGCTATCCAACCATGATCCATCATTAAATCAAGGCCCAGTATATCCCGGTAGAAACTGGCCGCATCAGCGATTTTTCGGGTATCGATATTCAGTACAATTCTTTTTACCATAGCTAAATTATTAAACAACAAAAAGCCCTGCAATGTTTATTACAGGGCTCTTCAACCTCACTTATTAGTCTTTAAGCTTTGCTTTAAATACTTTTTCCAATTTTTCTATTTTTGGCTGGATCACTAACCTGCAATAGGGTTCGCTTCCATTTTTATTGAAATAGTTCTGGTGATAATTTTCGGCGATATAAAATGGTTTGGCCGCTTCGATCGCCGTTACTACTTTTTTACCATATGCATTGGTTTTATTCAACTCTGCTTTATATTTCTCTGCTAAAGCCTTTTGCTCAGCAGTATGGTAAAAAACAACAGAACGGTATTGTGTACCGCTATCAGCACCTTGTCGGTTTAAGGTTGTTGGATCATGGCTTTTCCAAAAAACTTCCAATAAATCATCATAAGAAATCACCATCGGATTGTAGGTGATCTCCAAAACCTCAGCATGTCCGGTGGCACCAGTGCACACTTCTTCATAAGTTGGATTGGTTAAGGTACCGCCTTCGTAACCAGATTTAACAGAAACTACACCTTTTAACCGTTGAAAGATGGCTTCCGTACACCAAAAACAGCCCATCCCGAATGTGGCCTTTTCTGTCTTTTTCCCTTGGGCATTCGCCTGGTTTAAGGCCAATACCGTTAATAACATTAAAATTATTTTCTTCATTGTGTGTGTTTTTTAATCAAGCGCAGAGCTTATAGCTTCTTGCTTTTGCTTACCTATATTACGAAATAAAATGAACGATAGTTTCTTTCGAATCAATAATGGATTTAACATGACAATCGCAACAATTTGTGAATTCCAGTGTTAATGTTAACAACTTAAAATATTGATTCATAAATTTTTAAACTGCAAATCCATAGACCAACCGCACTTATTAACAATTCTTTTTTAAATTCGTATAACATTAAAATTTAAAATTATGTCTACACCGTATATTCCTTGCTTAGATTTAGGCTCTTACATCAATGGTTCAGCAGAAGACCGTAAAAAGTTTTCTGACGAATTGGGCAGGGCTTTTAACGATTCGGGTTTTGTTACCATCACCAACCATGGTTTAAGTCAGGAAATGATTGATAAGCTTTATGAAAATATTAAAGCGGCCTTTTCGCTCCCCGTTGAAACAAAGAGAAAATACGAAAAACCAGAACTGGCTGGTCAACGTGGTTATACCAGTGCGGGCAAAGAAACGGCTAAAGGTGCTAAAACACCAGATTTAAAAGAATTCTGGCAGATTGGCCAGGAAGTAACCGATGGCGATCCGGTTAAAAATGAATATCCTGACAATGAAGTTTTAGAGGAATTACCTGAGTTTAACAAGGTAACGGGCGACATCTATAAGAAACTGGAAGAAAACGGAACACATTTATTACGCGCTATTGCTACTTACCTGGAATTGCCGATCAATTATTTCGACAAACACGTACATAACGGAAATTCTATTTTGAGAGGCATCCATTACTTCCCGATTGAAAACCCGGAAACCATTCCTGATGATGCAGTACGTGCAGGTGCACATGAAGACATTAACCTGATTACCTTACTAATTGGTGCAAGTGCTGATGGCTTGGAGGTGTTAACCCGCAGCAATGAGTGGCTGCCGATTAAAGCACATCATACCGATATCGTAGTAAATGTTGGCGACATGTTACAACGTTTAACCAACAATAAATTAAAATCGACTACACATAGAGTGGTAAACCCGCCGCGCGAATTGATGAAAACCTCACGTTTTTCAGTTCCTTTTTTCCTACACCCACGCAGTGATATGGATTTAACCAGTTTACCCTCCACCATTGATGCGGAACATCCTAAAGCCTATAGCGACATGACTGCCGGAGAATACTTAGATGAAAGATTAAGAGAAATTGGATTGAAAAAATAGTTGGGAGTTGTCAGTTTGGAGTTCTGACAAATCGCAACAGAAAATTTAAAAGCATCGGTTAAAAAACCGATGCTTTTTTGTTATTTAGATAATATGTATTCAGCACATTTAGACGTTTTCGCCGAAATTGAAGGAATTGGCTCTGCCTCAGGGTTATTCGCAAGTGGAGATTTGCTTTACATTATAGGCGATAACAGTGCTTATTTAAATGCATACCACATTAAAACCAGACAGCTTCGCAAGATTCAGGTATTATTTAACACAGGACTAAAGCAGCTGGAAAACATCCCCAAATCCATAAAACCCGATTTCGAAATTCTTTGTCACAACAACAATAAGCTCTACATTTTAGGTTCGGGCTCTACCCCTAAAAGAAACCTGATGATCGAATTCGATCTCACAACACAAAAGGTTGTTCAAAAAGACCTCACCAAAACGTATAACCTACTTAAATCAATCGCCAAAATAGACAACCAGAATTTTAACCTTGAAGGTGCAATTTTTACCGGCACCGAATGGTTACTTTTTAACCGTGGCAATGGAATCGATGCAAAGAATGGCATATTTAAAATCCACGGAGCAGATTTAGCCGACACTCACCAAATTAAATTTAATAGTTTTAAACTCCCCAACATTGATCATGTAGAATCTTCTTTTACGGACGCTGTACTGGTGAAAAATGAAATATTTTTTACGGCCACGGCAGAAGATGCCAAATCAACTTATGCTGACGGGGAAATTTTAGGCAGTTTTATTGGCAGTATTGACCTGCAGACTTTAAAACTGACCTTCAGCAATAAAATTCCTGGCAAACATAAGTTTGAAGGTATTACTTTATTGAATCAGAATGAACGCGGCACAACATTTTTATTGTGTGAAGACCGCGATACAGAAGAACTTAAAACGGTAGTTTATAAGTTAGAAATCAATCTTTAGCTAAAAAAGTTGTCAACTTTCTGGCATATGGCCGGTAAAGCTGACAACTCTGAATACAGATAAACCAGATTTTATTTCTTCGATTCATCAATGGCCTTGTTCACCACATCCTGAATTCTTCCCCTGATTTTTAAATTGGATAGTTTATCGGTAACCGTAGGATTAACACGGTTGGACAAAAACACATATACCAAACCACGCGATGGATCTACCCAAACACAGGTACCGGTATAACCCGTATGACCATAGGTTTGTGGCGAAGCCAACTCTGAAGGATAATGTTTGCTACTGTCCGGATCCCAGCGGTCAAAACCCAAGCCCCTGCGGCTCACATTCGATTGTTTTGACGTAAACATATCTACCGTTGCATTTTTGAAATATTCTGTTCCACCATAGATACCACGGTTTAACAGCATCTGGTAAATAATCGCCAGATCGTTGGCGCTTGCAAATAAACCTGCATGACCAGAAACACCTCCTGCCAAAGCCGCTCCCTGATCGTGAACATAACCCACTAATAACGTCTTCCTGAAGTAAGTATCCATTTCGGTCGGGATAATCTGCTCTGGTTTAAAACGGTTGCGGGGTAAAAAGCCTGCGGTCTGCATGCCTAATGGTTTGTAAAAATTTTCGTAGGCATACTGATTTAAAGGCTCTTCGCTGATATGCTCTACAATATCTTTCATTACGTACATACTGATATCGCTGTACACATATTTGCCCCGGGTTTTAATGGGCGAGTTGAGCATTTTAGGCCACATGAAATCCTTAAAAAAGCCTTTTTTAATGTAGTAGTTATCAGCTACTTTGGTGGGATAAGCTGCAGATGAATCTCTGCTGTAATCGCCAGTTTTCACATAATCGTGAAAAGGGATATAAGGGATAAAACCTGCCTGGTGCAACATTACTTCACGAACCTGAATATTGTTCATCGGTGTGGTACGTGCTTTTGGGATATAGGCCCCGATATTTGTATCTAATTTTAGCTTTCCTTCTTCGAACAAACGCATTACCGCAGGCGTTGTGGCGGTTACCTTGGTTACCGAAGCCAGATCGAAAATATCGGTTACTTTATCGGGCACATTGGTATCGTAAGTGTGTGTACCGTAGGCTTTGTTAAAGATTACCTTACCGTCTTTAGCGACTAAAACCACCAATCCCGGGGTTGCCTTCTGACTGATTGCTTCGGCGGCAATGGCATCAATTTCTTTTAAGTTATTCGAATTTAAGCCAGCATCTTCGGGTACGGTATACTTTAAACGGGTAGCTATGGTGGTAAAGCCCGACCCCATGGTGTAACGGGCAGAAAAGGCAGTAGTTAACTTATTTGTTGCTGCAATACCGCCAAAAATATATTGGGGAACAATTGCGGCAGCATCTGCATTGTTTTGGCCCGTCCATACAATTGGTGATTTTAGCAGATCGAATGATTTTAAACCCGGCCCATTGCCGAAGAAAGAAATAATGACCTGTTTATTTTTACTGATGCTATTAATGAAATTAATATATTTCGCCTTAGTTACATTTTGATCGTCGATACTGATTAAAACGGTATTGAAATATTTAAGATCATCTTCTAAATCATTCAGGTTCACACTGTCCTTATAGGCATCGGCAGAAAACGAAGTGATTTTATCGTACTTATTGGCCAGGCTATCGAATACCGTGCTGTAGGCAAAACTCAGACTAACCGATGCAATATTCATTTTATCGAGCGATTTTAAAGGAATAACCGCATCCTGATTGTTCAACAATACCGTTGTGCCGGAAATGGCATTGGCAATGGAGAGTTTTTTTTCATTTGCTGTATGCTCCTGTGCGCAAGCCATTAAACATAAAACATTACAGCAGGTTGCCACAGCCAGGATATACAATCTATTTCGCTTCATATACTTTTTCTCCGTTCAGGTAGGTTTTTAAAACTTTGGTTTTTAATATGTTTTGTGGTGTTGATTTCAAAATATCGTGATCGAGCATAACAAAATCGGCCAGTTTCCCTTTTTCCAAACTGCCTTTTTCCTGTTCTTCGAAATTGGCTTTTGCAGCCCAAATGGTCATTCCACGTAATGCTTCCTCGGGTGTTAAGGCATTTTCCATCTGGAAACCTCCATTAGGAAAACCTTTTGCATCTTCTCTCACCGTTGCAGCATAAAACGTTAATAATGGATTAATGTTTTCGACCGGAAAATCGGTACCTAAAGGAATCCAACCGTTCTGCTTCAACAATTGTTTGTAAGCATAGGCACTTTTCAACCTTTCGGCACCTAAACGCTGTCCGGCCCAATACATATCGGAAGTGGCGTGCGTTGGTTGCACCGAGGGTATAATATTTGCTTTTCCAAAAAGATCAAAGTCGTTTTTATTAACCACCTGTGCATGCTCAATACGCCAGCGCTGATCGTTTTTGCCCTTTAAAATTTTATTGTAGATATTCAGAATTACGCGGTTGGCCGAATCGCCAATGGCATGGGTACACATCTGGAAATGATTGGCGGCTATTTTCTGGGCTACATCTTCAAAATGTTTCTGATCGCTCAACAGAAAACCTGTTTTACCGGGCATATCGCTATATGCATGTAGCAAACACGCACCACGCGAACCTAAAGCACCGTCGGCATATACTTTAAATGCCCGAACATTTAGCCTGTCGGTTTTAATCGGCCCGCGGCTAAAAAGGTAATTGTAATTATCCGGCTCGTCCGAAAGCATAACGTAAAGCCTCATTTTAAGCTTTTTTTCCTTCTGGAGTTTTTCGATAAATTCTACCGCCAAATAACTCAGGCCACAATCATCAATAGTGGTTAAGCCTGCTGCAAAACAGTTTTTTTGTGCATCTACAAATATTTTTTCGGCAAGTTTGGCATCCGGTGATGGGATTTTATGCTCCACTACAGTTACCGCATTATCAATTAAAACGCCGGTTAATTTTCCATTTTGTGTAAGCATATCGCCACCAACCAGTTTCTGCCTGCCTTTAATCCCTGCTGCATCCAATGCTTTTTGGTTGGCAATGGCGGCGTGACCATCTACACGGTTTAAAAATACAGGCCGGCCGGGGAAAAGGGCCGTTAGTTTTTCGTTTGTAGGAAAAGCTTTGTTTTCCCAATCGTTTTGGTCCCAGCCATTACCGATTAACCAGCCATCCGGGTGTGTTTTGGCAAAATCGGTTAAACGGTTAAGCACCTCGTCCCATGATTTTGTTTCCCTTAAATCGGCAGTTTGTAAATTTTGTCCATAACCATAAAAATGGGCATGGGCATCGATAAAACCGGGATAAACTGCCTTACCATTAGCGTTAATCTCTTCCTTACCAGCATACTTTGACTTGATATCGTCACTTTTACCTAATGCCAGGATTTTACCGCCTTTCACAGCGAAGGCCTCAACGGTATCGAACTTACTGTTTACCGTATAAACTTTGGCATTGTATACAATTACATCAACTTCTTCTTTTTTGGTACAAGAAGTAAACAGTAGGGCCAGAAAGACGGTATATAAAATGGATTTCATATCGATAAAGATAGAAAATGAAATCGTTTGGTTTTGTAAATTCGGTTTTACAGAGATCGTGAATGGTTTGCCACGCCTGCCCTGCCATTCAGGGGAAACACTGAAGGCACGGAATATCACCTCACCCATGATTAATTTCGAGCCTAAGAAGTTAAAGCAATATTTTTGTCACCACAGACATCCAGGAATAACACAGATTTTTATTCGTGCATACATCGATGGTCTGCGTCCCGCTACAGACCACTTAAGTTTTAGTCTTAAAAAAACGGAATTGCCGGCTTGTAGATTACTACTTTATTCTTTCTACTTCTAAAAGCATTCATCACTATAATTATAAAATTTAAGGTGTAAAAGCCACCAATCAAAACCATAAAAGTATATATCCTAAAGATCCCTCCAAAATGCATCATCTTAGCCAGAATGGTTAGGACATACAAGAGGACAATGGCCAAAGTCCAGGTGGCCTGAAAATTGATCAGCTTTTTACCCGCTTCATCCAGGCGTGGATCACCATTGCGTTTAAAATACCATAAAATTAAGGGCACGATAAAGCCCAAAACCGGATAAACAATAAAACTCAGCGCCGAGAGGTTTAAGAGCGGAATCAGTTGCGCCTGTTCTTTTTCCACCTGACCGGTTAAATCGATGGGTTTTAAATCAAAAGCCTGCGCCAACCGGATCAGGGTATCGCCCCTGGCTTCGGTTTCATTCTGTTCGATACGCTGGATGGTGCGCAAACTCAATTGTGTCTGTTTTGCCAATTCTTCCTGACTAAACCCAAATTGGCTTCTCAGTTCTTTTACCTTGTCTGATAACTTCATATTTTAGTTGATTGCGTAAAACAAATGTAAAGGATCAGATTTACATTTAGCCACGACGTGTTTACGTCATTTTAATGCCAAACTACTGCTAAGCATATCATTTTACACAGTTTATTGAACAGATTTACGTCTTTCTACCTCCGAGCCTATCTTTCTATCCTCAAACATATTCTTCCTCCTTCCAGACTACCTTTTTCTACTTCGGAATACCAAAATTGCTGTTCTGAAGTACTTTTTAATCCCAACGGTTGATTCTTACAGGCAAATTGGTCACTGCGTTTAGTACAAGAAGCCTTTGTAAATAAACCTGATGGCAGCAATATCCTTTTGTCGGTCGCCCTGGGCGGAGCCGAAGTAGCCAAAAGATATCGCGAACAGCAGGACTACCCGAACCGATCGACACCAAAACCTGCTTTTCAAAAAGGAAATAAGAAACTGAAGCAGAAGCAATTCATTCTTCTTCATAAGGATTCTTTAAACGTTCAGGATGACAACCAAAGAAAAACAGAGCTATCGGGCAATTAATTCTATTTACCTACAGTCATTTACATGTTGAGTTTTAAACAAATCGGGTTCATTAAGCTTATTTTGCATAATTTAGCGAATTCACTTTGCCTTAATACATGACTGATATTATTCACTTATTGCCTGATGCTGTTGCCAATCAAATTGCTGCCGGAGAAGTTGTTCAACGACCTGCCTCTGCGGTAAAAGAATTGCTCGAAAATTCTATAGATGCTGGTGCAGATAAAATTCAACTGGTAGTAAAAGATGCCGGAAAGGCACTGATTCAGATTATTGATAATGGCTGTGGAATGAGCGTTACCGACGCGAGGATGTGTTTCGAACGCCACGCTACTTCTAAGGTAAAAAAAGCTGAAGATTTATTCGCCATCCGTACCATGGGTTTCAGGGGGGAAGCCATGGCTTCTATTGCGGCAATATCGCAGGTAGAAATGAAAACCCGGAGGCATGAGGATGAAATTGGCACCTGTATCTCGATCGAAGGGGCTCAGGTAACCAACCAGGAGCCCGTTGCTACCTCACCAGGAACACAGATTTCGATCAAAAACTTATTTTTCAATACCCCTGCCCGAAGGAATTTTCTGAAAAGCAATCCGGTAGAAATGCGCCACATTTTAGACGAATTTCAGAGGGTTGCATTGGCGCACCCTGCTGTTTTTTTTAGTCTGCACCATGATGGTGTTGAAATATTCAACCTGCCAAAGGGCAATTTAAAACAGCGTATTGTTCATCTTTTTGGCAACAACTATAACGAACGTTTGGTGCCTGTTGAAGAAGAAACCACCATTATAAATCTGAAGGGATACATTGGAAAACCTGCTTTTGCAAAGAAAACACGGGGCGAACAGTTCTTTTTTGTGAATAACCGCTTTATCAAGGATCCCTATTTAAACCACGCCGTAAGTTCGGCTTTCGAGGATTTATTACCAGATGACAGTTATCCGCTGTATGTACTGTTTATCGAGATCGATCCTTCAAAAATTGATGTAAACGTACATCCTACCAAAACCGAGATCAAGTACCTGGATGAAAAATCCATTTATGCGATCATGAAATCAGCGGTGAAACGTTCGATTGGCCGTTACAACATTTCGCCAACTCTGGATTTTGATCAGGAAACGGGTTTCAGTAACATGATTACCCATAAAGCGGTTGAAGATATTGTACCGCCGAGTATTAATTTTAATCCTGATTTTAATCCCTTTGCCAGCGACAGTAGCTCTACTTCCGGTTATGCTACTTCACCAAGAAATTACGAAGCTAAACCAAGTGCAAAAAACTGGGGCTCGCTTTATGAAATAACGGATCAGCCTGTTGTAGAACAAACCTCTATTTATGCTGATGAAACGGTTTTAGAAACCAAGCAAAAGCAGTATATGCAATTGCACAACCGCTATATCGTTTCGCAGATTAAATCGGGATTAATGGTAATTGACCAACAAATGGCACATGAGCGGATCCTTTACGAACGTTTTCTCGTACATCTGGATGACCGCAAAGGTGCATCCCAACAGAGCTTGTTTCCACAAACCATTACACTTAATGCCAACGATTTCGAACTGGCCAAAAGTTTACTGGACGATATAAAAAGTTTGGGCTTTGATGTACGCGAATTTGGAAAAAATACGTTGGTAGTAGAGGGCGTTCCGGTTGATCTGGGGAGTAGTAACATTAACGAAACGCAGTTGTTTGAACAATTGATCGAGGGTTTTAAAAATTCGCAGCAGGAACTGAAACTAAGCAAGCGCGATAGTCTGGCAAGAAGTTTAGCTAAAAACAGTGCGATTAAAGCGGGAACAAGCCTTGGTCAGGAAGAAATGAATACGCTGATTGATGAACTTTTTGCCTGTAAAACCCCTAACTTTAGCGTGAGCGGCAAACCGGTTATCCAAACCATTACTTTAGCGGAACTGGATAAGAAGTTTGAGAAGGGTTAGGCAGTTTTGAGTTGGGAGCTTGGAGTTCGGAGTCTAGCTTCTAAGCCCTGCCCGGTCTTCTTTTGAAGGAGGCAGGGGGATGAAAAAAAAATTAACCGATTAAGCAATTTTAAAAATTAAATGAATAACATATATATCCCGCCAGTAGTCAAAAACCTGCTGATTATTAACGTTTTGTTTTTCGCGGCTGCGAGTTTGCTTCCAAATCTTAAGCTAGATAATTTACTAGCCGTATTTTATTTCAATTCGCCAAATTTCAGATTCTGGCAACCCATTACCTATATGTTTATGCATGGGGGTATTGCGCACATCTTTTTCAATATGTTTGCGCTTTATTCTTTTGGTAGCCTGCTCGAATCGAGATGGGGAGCGAAAAAGTTTTTAGCCTTTTATTTCATTACGGGTTTAGGTGCATTATTTTTGCAATGGGCCGTACAGGCTTTTGAAGTGCAACAGATTATTGGCCAAATTACCTTATTTGAAGGTTGGCAGAAACACATTACCAGTCAGGCACAGATGGATACTTTAGGTGGAATTTATTATGGTGGCATGGTGGGTGCATCTGGTGCCATTTTCGGACTTTTGGTTGCCTTTGGCATGCTTTATCCAAATGCCGAATTATTGATTATGTTTATTCCTGTTCCTGTAAAAGCAAAATACATTATACCAGTTTATATTTTAGTGGAGTTATCTTTAGGCATCGCATCAATACAAGGCGATTCTATTGCGCATTATGCCCACCTGGGTGGTGCTTTAATCGGCTTTATACTCGTTAAAATATGGAAAGATAAAAACGATACATTTTATACACTCTATGAATAATACTTTCAAAGATTTAAAATTCAAGGTTTTTCAATCAGGCAACCCATTGTTCTTTTACATCGGAATTAATGTGATGCTTTTTTTAATTATCGCCGTGGTTGGGGTATTTAGCAAGCTGAGTGGTCATGGTGATGTAATTGATGTGTTTGTAAGCGATTATCTAGGTTTACCGGCCAGCATTACCAAACTGCCCGAGCGCTTTTACACCATCTTTACCTACATGTTTATTCATGACGGGATTCTTCATATCCTGTTTAATATGCTCGGCTTATTTTGGTTCGGGAACATATTTATGAATTTTCTAAAAAGCCGCCAGTTTCACTTTGTATACCTGGCGGGTGGTTTATTTGGGGGTTTATTTGCCGTCGCTGCTTTAAACATCTTTCCACTGTATGCCAGCGGATTAGCAGGTGTAACCATTGTAGGCGCATCGGCCGCGGTAATGGCCGTCATTTTTGCTGCTGCAACACTGGTACCCAATTATACCATCATGCTGCTTTTCTTTGGCGAGGTTAAAATTAAATGGATTGCCATTGTATATTTTGTCCTCGATTTTATTGCCATCGGTTCGGTAAATGCAGGTGGAAGTTTAGCACACATTGGTGGTGCACTTTTAGGTTTTGCCTTTATTAAAAGCCTCCAAAACGGAAGAGACTGGAGCAAATTATTCCAGCGCAAACCAAAATTAAAAGTAGTACGCAATGAAAAACCGGTTAAAAAACCTGAATTTAAAGGCGGTGTTTCTCAACAGGAGATAGATGCCATTTTAGACAAGATATCTACTTCAGGATACGATAAATTAACAGCGGTAGAAAAAGAAAAATTATTTAAGGCAAGCAAAGATTAATGGCCACAAAGAAAAAGAAATATGGTTTCCTGGATAAACTGCTCTTGCCCATTGCCGTAGTATTGGCTATTGCCTTGCTATTGGGCGTACTGGCCGGAAATATGGATCCGCGAAAACATGCCATCATTGCCTTTTTTGGCCTAGCCTATCCTTTCGTACTATTCATCAATATTATCTTTTTGGTTTGGTGGTTTTTAAGCAAAAAATGGATTTTCGCCATTGCTACCATTCTGGTTATTGCCCTTGGTGCTAAAACCTTAAAAGCAACTTTTGCCATTGGAGGTGATGAAGGCCTTGCAGAAAAAGCAGAGAACAGCATCAGAATGATGACCTACAATGTGCACAGCTTTAAACTGTATGGCGAAGACAATACCGAATCGGTAAAGGAAAAAATGCTGCAGGTTGTAAAAGATCAAAATCCCGATATCATTTGTTTTCAGGAGTTTTTTACCCGTTATAAGGGTGCGTTTGATACGGTTGATAGCCTAAAAGCATTATTGAACACAAAATACTATTACTTCGTACCCACCAATAAAAACAGTTACGAGGCCGTTGGCCTGGCCATTTTCTCCAAATTCCCGATTAAAGATTCTGGTAAAATTCCTTTTGTTGAAGGTTTCCCTGGTAACATGAGCATTTACACGGATTTAAATATTAAAGGGAAAACCTTAAGGATTTACAATGTACATTTTCAGTCGATATCTTTCGAAAAACAGGATTACGATTACATGGATAAGGTGAAGGAAATGAATACCGAACTGCAACCCTCTAAACGGATTTTAAGGATGCTCAAGAGTGCCTTTCTGAAGCGCAGTGGCCAGGTAGATATCATGAAAAAGGAAATGGCCACCTGTAAAACGCCATACCTGATTGCGGGCGATTTTAACGATACACCGGCTTCTTACGTGGTTACACAAATTACGGATGGGCTAAACAACAGCTTTATTAAAAAGGGCAATGGTTTCGGGAAAACCTATAACGGTAAATTCCCAAACTTCCAGATCGATTACATTGCCACTTCAAAGGATTTAGAAGTATTAAACTATAAAATTACCCAGGCTAAATTATCAGATCATTTTCCGGTACGCAGCGATTTGAGGTTTGTACCTTAATTTTCCGCTTAAAAAAATTTTCGACTAAAGCTCATCTATTTTTGATTTGGAGCGCAGGGTGTGATATTGCAGCGTGCAGCCCTCTTGTCCCTAAACCCAATAAAGCGGAATAGCCCGGAGCGCAGCGAGGACTATAAGCGAAAGCGGGACTGAAAACCGCCAGCAACCACGGGCCGGTCATTTCCTAATTCAATAAATAGTAATATGCTTTATTTCGGGAAGTAAGACGAAAGACAAGATATTCTATGGTCCGTGGAGACACGAACCATAGCAATGATCAATCATGGAAATGATGACCTATTTACTGGTTATTTTTTTTCTTACCATACATCAACAATAGCTGTATCGCTAATCCCCATATTTGCCTAATAAAATTTAATAAAACCATTAAAAGATATGAGTTTAATAGATGCCCTAAACTGGCGTTATGCCGTTAAGAAAATGAACGGCCAACCGGTTGAACAAGAAAAGGTTGATAAAATTATTGCCGCTGCACACCTGGCACCAACATCATCAGGTTTACAGCCTTTTAAAGTGATTGTGGTAACCAACCAGGAATTAAAAGAGAAAATTGCACCGATTGCCTATAACCAATCGCAAATAATCGATTCGTCCCACTTATTAATTTTCGCGGCAAATGAAAACTATACCGAAGAAGGTATTGATGCCGTTTTTAGCCGAATGAACAGTGAGCGTGGCTTACCAGAAAGTGGAACGGATGCCTACAAAGCACAATTAAAAGGCATGATCTTGTCTAGAACGGCTGAAGAAAACTTTAACCATGCTGCCCGTCAGGCCTATATCGGTTTTGGTATTGCCATTGCAGAGGCCGCTTTGTTAAAAGTTGATGCTACACCAATGGAAGGTTTTAACGGCCCGGCTTTAGACGAACTTTTAGGCCTGGATAAAAAAGGTTTAAAGAGCGTAACCCTATTGCCATTAGGAAACAGAGACGAAGCTGGCGATTGGTTGGTAAACCTTAAAAAAGTGCGTGCACCTAAAGAGGAATTCTTAATCGAGTTTAAATAATTGGCAAACACATCATCATAATTTAAAACGGGCCGCCATTTTAGCGGCCTGTTTTGTTTTAGGGGGAATGCGGATGGCGCTTGGAGTTTGGCGTTTAGCGGCAATCAACCAATCTGATAGTCCGAAGTCCTTAGTCGGCAGTCTATAGTCGCCCAGGCTATGAACGATCGAACCATTGACACGATACACAAGTTTGGCGTTTGTACCAGTTAACCGATTTAAACAATTAACCAGCTCACCCAATAACCAGTTTTCAACAGGCAATTTGCAGTTACCAATGAACCAATTATTTGTAAAAAAATGTTAAACATCACCACATTTTATGTGCTCTATGTATAATTGGATATATTTACCATCTTAGTATTTAATATCCAGTTCATGAAGATTTTTAGATTATCGTTTATAATCCTGTCACTTTTATCCGCACTGAGTTTTTCTTCGTCGGCACAAACCGATACCATAGGCATAAATACCCTGATCAGCAAAACCAATAAGGTTTTAAGTGATTATCCTGCTGAAAAAATTTACCTTCACTTTGATAAGCCTTATTATGCTGTTGCTGATACCGTTTGGTTTAAGGCTTATGTTACCGAAAACCAGAATTTCTTATCGGGCATCAGTAAAATCATTTATGTGGATGTGATCAATCAAAAAGATTCCCTTATTCAAACCTTAAAACTACCTATTGCAGGTGGTTTCGCATATGGCAGTTTCCCTCTGGACCAGGTGAACTACAAACAGGGTAACTACCACATCAGGGCCTATACTTTATGGATGCTGAACAGTGAGGACCCCGCCTACTTTAACAAAACATTTTACGTTGGTGAAGCCATTGACAAGGAAGTTAAGACACATATCACCTATAAAAACACCTCTACTGATAAACTGGAAAAAATTGATGCAAGGGTACAGTTTAAAGATGCCAACAATAAACCCTACGCCAATAGAAATGTAAGCTGGCAGGTAATTACCAGTTATACCGTAATTGCCAAAGGCAGGGGTACAACTGATGCTAACGGTTATTTAACCATCGCCATGAGCAATGCCCAAAAAGCCGAAT
>Ga0163161_10000893_pt1 | contig 23185 bp, 14 predicted proteins | sample S45metaG_FD_129847 | JGI IMG/M metagenome (GOLD analysis project Ga0163161, IMG submission 129847) | Switchgrass rhizosphere microbial communities from Kellogg Biological Station, Michigan, USA - S4-5 metaG | ecosystem: Host-associated > Plants > Roots > Rhizosphere > Soil | place: USA... | reverse complement strand
TCTTTGCCTTTTGTGCTATTTATTACATCATTCCAAATCTCAGAAAGAATTTTAAAGGTTTTGGCCGGTATTTTTGGGGAAATGTAGGTTTAACCATTATCATTTCGCTGCTACTCTTCATGATCTTAATCCCCTTTATGCACAATGGCGAAGCCGTACCCATTACTTTAATTTTCAATGCAATATGTTTAATGTGTATTACTACGCCATCTGCCTGGTATGTTTACAAGCATAAATTTGAAAAACAGAGCGAAATCCAGATGCTCAAAACGGAGTTGGGCAAATCGGATGCAAACCTAAATTTCTTAAAATCGCAGATCAATCCACACTTCTTGTTTAATGCTTTAAATACCTTATTCGGAACAGCTTTGCAGGAAAATGCAGAAAGGACGGGCGAAGGGATCCAGAAACTGGGCGATATGATGCGTTTTATGCTCCATGAAAATACCCAGGATAAAATTTCGTTAACCCGCGAGGTAGAATACCTGAACAATTATATTGATTTGCAAAAGCTCCGTACCTCTCGCTCTGCAGATATCAGAATTGACACACATATTGAAGAACAGTTGAATAACCTACAGATTACACCAATGCTATTGATTCCGTTTATTGAAAATGCATTTAAACATGGAATTAGTTTGCAACAGCCTTCGTACATTAAAATTACCTTGCAAACCAAAGAAAAAACTTTGTATTTTGATGTAAGCAATAGCATTTACATTAAGGCAGATAACGATCCGGAAAAATTAAAAAGTGGTATCGGACTAGAAAATGTTAAACAACGTTTATCATTACTTTATTATGGAAAACATGAATTGATTATCCGCGAAAGTGCCAATGAGTTTTTTGTTCATTTAACTTTGACGTTGGATTAAGGCGGTAAGTTCCCCAAGAGAACAATTGATAAACGAAAATTGGCCTAACCAGAAATTTGTTTGTAAAAATCCCTATTATTGATCTTGAGATGTCGTCATTTCGAGCGCAGTGCAACGAAGCCGAGAAATCTATATCAGCAGATCTCTCCATTTCGTTTCACTTCATCCGATAGCTATCGGATCGAGATGACGATTGCATGTTACATGGAAAATACTTCCTTTGTCAGCACCACAAAAAGAGAAAAAACGTAAAGAAAAGAACATACAAAATGATTGCCATTGCTATAGATGATGAACCAATTGCATTAGAGATCATAAAATCTCACGCCTCAAAAGTTCCATTTGTAACATTGCAACAAACTTTTACTGATGCCTTTGCAGCCATCAGCTATCTTCAGCAGAATAAGGTTGATTTAATTTTTCTGGATATCAAAATGCCGGATATCAGTGGAATTGATTTTTTAAAGAGTTTGAGCAAACCACCAATGGTTATTTTTACAACAGCCTATACAGAGCATGCTGTGCAGAGTTTTGAACTCGATGCTGTAGATTATCTGCTAAAACCTTTTTCACTTTCGCGTTTTTTAAAGGCTTGCAATAAAGCCCAGGAACTCTTTAACCTGCGCATTCAGAAGCAGGAAACAAAAACAGAATATATTTTCGTAAAAGATGGTTACGAGCAAATCAAGGTAGAGTTGGACGAAATTCTTTATGTTGAGGCCTCAGGCAACTACACCCAGATCCAACTAAAAGATAAACTTTTAAGCTCAAGGATTACCATTAACGATTTGGCCGAACTGTTGCCAAAAGCAGATTTTATCCGCTGTCACCGGGCATTTATTGTAGCTAAAAACAAAATATCCAAATTTGACCGCAGCCAGATTTGGATTGGAGAAAAAATCATTCCAATCGGGGCAACTTATACCAGTATTAAGCTTACTTAATACAATTTAAACCTCACAGGTTTTAAAAACCTGCGAGGTTTGTGCTTTGAGTTAGACACTGAAATAAATTACCTTCGGTGAGCTCGCTTAAGGCTCGGTTTACTCCATAGCTTTCCGCTTCGCTCCAGGTCAGGGTGACGGCCAATATCTTAAGGTTTCACATTTACCCTTATCCCTGCTGAGTGTGTGGTAAACTCAGGTGCATACATGCTTTGCAGAGAGGTAATTCCATTCGAAAAATTTCCGGCATGCGTAACCCGCAAGGGGTATTCAAATACGTAGGTTCCTTTAGGCATATAACTGATAAAGAAATTGGTGGAAGCATCTTTTGTACTTTCATAATAGCCTAAACCATCCTGATATTTATACCGAGAGATCACATTTACGGGTTCAAAACCCGATGAACGCATATCTTTCAAGTGAATATATTCCATATCCCGATCACAATAAATTTCAATACGCACTTTCAATAAATCCCCAGGAGCTAAAATATTAGTTGCCGTAAGCGGAGTTAAAACATCACCTTTTGTGCTAGCTTTTTGAACAAATAATTGCTTGTTGATTTTAACACCTGTATTGGCCGGGGTAATTTTATCCAGTTGCTCAAAATATTGCCAGTACATTGCACCCCAGGCTACAGTCTGGTTGCTGTTTTTAACCTGTACTTTCCCCATTTCTGGTTTTACATTAGCCGCTGCAATGGTTAATTTTTGATAACCTGTTCCGGCTTCTTTTACGGCATTAGGCTGTAGCAGATCTGTTATTTTTTGACCGCCAATAGTTATTTCTGGCTCATTGCGCTCTGTCAGAAGGTTGGTACCTTTCATTAGCAATGCATAACACGCCGCCGTGGTGGCTTTGGTTGTTTTCCAATCATTGGTCTGTTTGTTTTTGAGCAACCAGATTTTCATTTCCTCCACCGATCTGGCATCGTTAGTCACCTCGTCGAAAGCCTCTATTAGTAAAGCCTGTGTTTCTATCGGGCTTTGGTACCACCACCAGCCAGCTTTATTTGTAGCCCAATACATGCCGAGTTCATCATTTTGCTGAGCTGTTTGATTTAATAACGTAATGATTTTTTTGGCTTCTACCTCATTGCCGTTTCTATTTAAAACCAAGGCGGTTTGTGCCAACTGGTAAGTATCAAAGGTTTTCCAGCTTGCTGTTAATTTTTTCAGATAGAAATCTTTAGCCTTTAAAAAATCTGCATTGTTATTTTTTTGATTGGTGAAGCTTCTGGCGAATAGATAGTGCAACGGCAAATAGGCAAAACGTTTCCCTTTCACTTCATCTTTATAATCTTTAACCAGCTGTGCATCTAAATAAATAATGGCTTTGTTAAGCATTACATTAAAATTAGGATAAGCTTTTTCGTCAATCAGTTTTAGTTTTTTTAACTGGCCCATTCCTAAAACAATGTGCTGCGTAATGTACCGATCTTCTTGCATACCATTAAACCAAGGAAAGGCACCATTATTAAATTGCATTTTCTCTAACTTTTCAAAATTGTTTTTCAATTCGTAAGTCATTCTATTTAAATCAAAAAGTATGGCCAACCGTTTTTTACGTTCATTTTCATGATCGGCATTACGTACCCAAGGCGTTTCTTCTAACAAAATTGATTTAAGCTCCTGGTTTTTCTCCAGGTTAGATAAGAGGGCTTCGCCATTATTTGTGTTTTGCCATTGTTCGAAAACGGTTTTAATTTTTGGTGAGGAATTAATAATACCTGTTGCAAAACTATTGGCATAAAACCGGCTAAAAGTTTGTTCAGCGCATTCATAGGGATATTCCATCAAATAAGGTAATGCCTGCACAGCGTACCAGATGGGATTTGAGGTAAACTCGAAAGTTAAACTTTGGTTGCGCAAGGTTTTTGAAGCGCCTGATTTCTCCAGCTTCTCAAAGTCGAAAGTTTTACTGGTATTGCCACGCACGTTTATGGGCATACTTTCGGTAACCAACATGGCATTTGCCAATACCGGAATGGTATTTTCTTCACCATCGCTAAACTTGCCACTTTGGGCCAAAACTTTGTAGGTAATTGCATTAATTCCCGACGGAATAATTAATGTCCATTTTAAAACCGTATTGCCTGCATCATCCACTTCAAAAGTTTTTTCGGTTTTTTCGTTTGTTCCAAAAATCTGGATCGGTTTTGCTGTTAAAGCATCTGTAAGTGCTAAACTGGCATTGCCGATAAGTTTTTTGCCCGCCAGGTTATTTAGTTTGGCGCTTAATAAAATGGTATCCCCTTCACGGAAAAAACGTGGCGCATTAATCGCAATGGCCAATTGTTTCTGGGTAATCAATTCGTTGGTGACTGATGCGGTTTTTAAATCTTTGGTGTGTGCAAAACCCATCATTTTATAGCGCGTTAAACTTTGCGGGATGGTAAACTCGATCTTGATTTCGCCTTTGGCATCGGTTAACAATTGCGGATAAAAAAATGCGAGCTCGTTGAAATTGGTACGTGGCGTGATGTTAGGTTTTTTGATGACAGGCTTGCCATTTACGATTTCTAACCCTGTTTTAGGGTCGTAACTGTTAATGCTTACGAAATCATATGACCCCGCATCATCTACTGCAACTGCTTCCCCTTTTAACTTTTCAACTGTTGGTGGGGCTGCACTTAAACCTGCTGCCTTCCCTTGCAAGGTAGCTGAACCTCTGATCTGTACCGATGCACTTGCCACCTCCTTTTTCTGCGACCCATAGCCCACAACCACCACCTCATTTAAAGCATTTCCATCCTCCTTCAGGGTTACATCTATCCGTTTTTTAGCGCCTACCTTTATAGAATGGTTTTTAAAACCTATAAAAGCAAAACTCAATGTTTCTCCTGCTTTAGCATCAATGGTATAAATACCAAAAACATTAGTGGTTGTTACTGTTTTGCCAGATTTCACCTGTACACCTGGTAATATTTCACCATGTTCATCAAATACCACCCCGTAGGTTAATTTACCATTGGCCAACTCAGCTAATTTCTGAACAGCCTCAGGAGATAAACCTCTTTTTTTGGGCCTTTTCAGATTATTTATGTAATTACGGTAACTATAGTTGTAGCCACCATAGTAATTGTAACCGAATAAATTAAGGTTTTCGTAACCACGTGTAATTACGCCATAATTATTTTCAGACCTTAAAAACCATAAATAACCCGCGTTAGCGACATCATTTACATTGAAGTTCCAAGTGTAAAAATAATAGTTAAAGCCTGTTGGTAACTGCGTGTTCCAATCCATTCTTTTCAAGTCGTCCAAACTTGCGTCGTATAGCGTAGCTACCATTTCGGCCATCTGCTTTTCGCCATTTTTATTACTGATCTGCAGCTTCCAACTCTCCTTTTCTCCGGGCTGCAGTTTATTTCTAAAGGTTAAAAATTTAATATCTAACTCTTTTTTCGGATCTATAATTTTAACCTGTTGCATAGAACTGTAAATCATACCTTGATGTACCATGGTAAACTGTACGGCAAAACCATCCTCGTAATTACCTTTCGGTTTAATTTTAACAAAACTTTGCTTTGGTGATAGATTAAGCCATACCTTTTCGGCTATACTATCACGATAATAAACTTCATAATAAGCCCTGCTGTTATCTGCTAAGCCTGCCAGGCGGAAAACAGCACTTTCAGTCGGTTTAATTACACTTACCTCAGCGGCAATCCATTCGATATTAGATTGTATCGTTGCAGGCGCATCATTATAAATAACTACATACTTATCTACTTTAATGGTATCGTTCTGCTCGTTTATGGCTATTAAATTGATTCTATAATAACCTGGTCTTAGATTTTTCTGATTGAAGGTTAAACTCCCCCGACCATTTTTGGCCGTCGGGTTTTGTTTTAATTCTACCGATTTTATTGGCCATTTGGCTACTTCGAGTTCATTATTATAATCCTCATTAGGAAAACACTTAACAAACTCCTCTTTACTTAATGCATAGTTTTCGGCATAAAACGGACTCTTGTTCATTAACCTGGATGGTGCCTGCAACAAACTCCATTCCGCCTTAACATTCGCTTTAATGGGTTCGTGGTTTAAATTGGTTACCCAGAATTGGATACTATCGGTTTTATTGCTTACATAAATAACCTGCTCGGCACTGAAACTAAGATTGATATCTTTTTGGCCCACATTTATAGCCGTAGTTTTCATTCTGGTTTCGCCATTTAAATCTGTTACCTCAGTTTCAATTTCGTAGCTATAATTCTGTTTGGTATTGGTGGCCTTTGCAAAAAAGGTAATATCGAATTTACCACCTGGTTTGGTACTTGTTCTGCCAATGGCAATTTGCTGCCTCTCGAAACCCCTTGAACCATAAATTGCTGCATGCTGTGCATAATTTGATCGATAATCGTAAATTGCCCTGCGGAAAATCTTATAATTTATTTTCGCATTGCTTACCGAATATCCAGAAAAAGCACTGGCTCTACCATGTACTTTAATACTATCGTTTAATTTGTATTTTTGGTTGGGCTTATCAAAAACGATTTCAAAAGTTGGGCGTTTATATTCTTCAACCTGCACATTAATACGCCCATAATCGGTTTCGATCTCCATGTTGCCGTTTAGTTTCCCCATTGGTATACTAAAGGAACCCTGAAAAGTACCATAATCATTACTGGTAAAATTTTTTGTTGCTATTTCCTTACCATTGGCATCGTTAAAAAAAACCTCAATTACCTTATTTACCACAATTTTATTTTTGCCATCTTCCGATTGCAAGCATATACCCTTATAGTAAATGGTTTGCCCTGGCCGATAAATAGGTCTGTCGGTAAAAAGAATTACACGCTCTTTATCATCTTCATCCTGATAGGTATTATAATTATTGATATTTAATTTCAATTCGTCTTTCCCGAATGTCGCCACCGCAAAAGACATATTCCTATCGGTTTCATTTGTCGTTGCATAACCATTTTCATCAGTGGTAATTAAATCGCCATTAATGTATTTCCGCTTGTTATAATCATATCGCTGTTGCTGGATTTTAACATTTTTTAATGGTGCACCGTTGCTCAGCTGGCTAACAAAATATTCATGTTTTTCAATATTGCGCCTGTTGATTACAGCCTTTGCAGTAACCTTAAAATTAATATTGCTATAAACAGTATCTTTTTGTTCGCGGTTAACAGTTTGGGCAATCAAGGTATAACTACCAAAGGGTAAACCGTCTATTTTATCAATTAAGGTATGGCTTTGGTAATCACTGGTTTTCGGCACTATCACAAACCATTTTTTGATTACTTTATTTTGATTAAAAAAAGCTAAAAAGCCATCTTTGTTTTTAAACTGTTCGTAATCATTTTGGGGTTCGGGTGCTTTAAAAAGCCTAATATGTACTGTATCTGTATTCTTATATGATAAAAATAACTGTGCAGGTTTATCCGGCTGAATATATCCTTTTATTTTAATTGATAATTCGCTGCTTTTAATCTGCCTGATTAAATTTTCTGCATTTTGTGCCCCAATACTTTTAGGATAGGCCTCAACAGCTTTTTTTGCCAAGGCAACGGCTGTTAAAAGATTCTGTTTGTTGGTATCAGCAGGTAATTGCGCATTTTTATGCATAAGGGCCTGTTCATATAAAATATCGGCATAAACTTCAGTTTGATTGCTTTGTTCGGCTAAATTACTCAGAGCGTTATTGTACAATTCCTGATTGTCGCCACTAAAATTTCGTTGTATAAATTTTAAGCGTTTTAAATCAACATCGGCCAATGCCGAAAAGTTATTGCTGTTTTGATGAAATCTGATCAGGTTTTTAAACAACTGCAAAGCCTGCGGTTTAAACAATGTACTGTCATTTGTGAGTTCCATCGCCAAAAAAGTCTGTCTGCTGCCAAACCAGGCGGCATTGCTCATATCAATTGAGTCATCATCATATTGTGTAAGGTTAATCTGTGTGTTGCTAAAAACATCGATGGCCCGGTGTGCAAGCAGATCATACAGCGTTGGCCTGTAATTCCGGTTATTTTTATCACCGGCTAAAACGGCATCCATAACATCAACTTTAGTTTGTTGCAAAATTTTGGCTTCTTTTAACGATAACAGGTAGTACTTTATCGTTTCCTCGTTTAGTTTTTTAATGCTCCAGGTTTTAATGTCATTGCCAATATCGCCCTGTACTTGTGTTCGCGATCCAATTTGCCACCTATTCTGCTGCAGATAATTCCAATATGTTTCGGCTAGAAGCGACTGTAAAATGCTTTTTTCGGGTTGTTTGGCATTGCTGATATCTGTGCGCAGGTTAACCAAAATTTTATCAAAGGCATTTTCTTCCAAATAGCTTTGAAACATCATCCGGTAGATAACTGATTTGATCAGTAATGGCGCATTGTTCTCTTTCTGTGCCGCTTGATTTATTTTTTCGATCAAAGCCAGGGCATCCTTGGGTTTGGCTTGGTTGGCAAGAGAATCTACCCGATAAAAATCTGCCATCGTATATTTATGCTGAGCAGAAACATTGAAGGAAAACAAAAAGGTAAAAAGAAATAAAGCGGAGATACGTAATGATATGTTCATAAGATGGCTTTGCGTTTTAATATAGATGGGCAGAATGTAAAAATTCCATAAGCGGTTAAAATTTTATCTGATTATTATACTAATCTAACCATAACCGAACTAAATGTTACAAGTAACAAACATTAGCGTTTTTAACATTCGAAGCATAACATTATCTTTGCCCCATGTCAACACAATTAAAAAATCTATCTGATTTCTCTCACACCACCGTTCCTAGCGGAGCAAACTATAAATTCGGAATTATTGTAGCCGAATGGAATGCCGAAATTACCGGTGCTTTGTACAATGGTGCATTAAAAACATTGTTAGCCAATGGTGTTGCTGAAGAAAATATAATTTCTTTACCTGTACCGGGAAGTTTCGAATTAACAGGTGGTGCAGAAATTCTATTGAGCAAAAGAAGCGATATAGATGCCGTAATCTGTTTAGGGTGCGTGATTCAGGGTGATACCAAACATTTCGATTTTATTTGCGATGCAGTAGCACAGGGCATAACCAATGTTGGCATTAAATATAGTAAGCCAGTTATTTTTGGTGTTTTAACCACCAATAACTTAGAGCAGGCGCAAGATCGTGCTGGTGGCAAACACGGCAACAAAGGCGATGAAGCTGCAATTACAGCGATTAAAATGGCCGATTTTTCTGCTCAAATTTAGCCATACGTTTTTAATAATTATTTGTAACTTAGAAGTTTAAAAATTATCAGATCAAATGAAACCATCATGACCAGTTCATGATCGCTTTATTACCATTGAAACAAACTTATGCAGATGAAAAAAGTAGCCATCTTGTTATTGGCGGTGTTTTGCACCATTACCATTTTAGAATCCTGTTCTTCTAAGCTTTGTCCTGCTTATGGATCTTATCCAGAAGGAAAACGCAGAAGGAATTAATCTACCTCATTTGTAATCTCATATTCAGGTCATTTACAGAACTTTATTTAACTGTAATTGTTGTCCTGTAAAACAATACGTATAATATCATGACCTGGGTTAACTTAACTTCAATAGAACAGCTTGACGAGATCAAGAATGCAAGCGGTTTTAGCCTTATTTTTAAGCACAGTACACGTTGCTCAATTAGTTTAATGGCTAAAAAGAATTTCGAATTTGACTGGGACATCATTCCCGCAGATACAAAACTTTACTTTTTAGATTTAATCAGCTATCGTGATATTTCCAACCGGATTGCCGAAATTTTTCAGGTAGCACACCAATCACCGCAGATTTTATTGATTAAAGATGGTGATTGTGTATTGGAAGCATCGCATAGCGACATTTCTGCCGATGAAGTTGCAGAAGTAATTGCGGCTTAACCATAAAGTATTTTTTACAAGAGAGGGTATTCAAACAATTGGATACCCTCTTTTGCGTGGTAAGAATATATGCCATTTTTTTTGAAAAGCAGGGTCCGGTTTGCTATCGGTTAATGTAGTCCTGCTGTACACTGTAGTCCCGATTTTCGGGAGCTGCCGTTCCCATCAGGTTTATTAAGGTAAGGCCTGTGAAGAGAAAACACCAAACGTTCCTACGGAACGAAAAAATATTTCTCCACAAGTGTTACCTGTGAAACGTTCCTAACGGAACGAAAGAAAACCAATGTACTCATGAACCATCCATAAGAATATGATGATAGATAGCTATAACGTATCGGCCGTCCCTTCGGGACGAATGGTAGGTAGCAAATAACATTTTGTTATTTGTGTTCGTTCCGTAGGAACGTTTGGTGATGCAAATGATCAATTACCTATCCCATTATGGTCTGTGCGGACACAGACCATGGAAATACCTAAAACAAAAAAGTCCCGATTTACATCAGGACTTTGTATAAAATTATATTGTTGTTTCAATTAAGCAACTACAGTATTTTCTATTTTCAATACTTTCGATGTTCTTGTTCTGGTTTCTTTGCAAAGTTCTGGGTCCTGAGCTAAGGCTTTTCCATAGGTTGGGATCATTTCTCTGATTTTCGCCTGCCATTCGTCGGTAGCTAAATCTTCTGCAAAACAACGGTTTAACAGATCGAGCATAATAGAAACAGCTGTTGATGCACCAGGAGAAGCGCCCAACAAAGCAGCAATAGAACCATCAGCAGCACTTACTACCTCGGTACCAAATTCTAAAATACCGCCTTGTTTTTCATCTTTTTTGATTACCTGAACACGTTGCCCTGCATATTCCAGTTCCCAATCTTTAAGTTCGGCGGTTGGTAAATATTCTTTCAACGCTTCCAATCTGTCTTCCGGCGATTGTCTAACCTGCTCAATCAAATATTTTGTTAAATCGAGGTTATGCAATCCGGCAGAAAGCATCGGACGGATGTTATTAAATTTAATTGATTTTGGTAAATCCAGAAATGAACCATTTTTAAGGAATTTAGTAGAAAAACCAGCATACGGCCCAAACAAAAGTGCCTGTTTGCCATTAATCATTCTGGTATCTAAATGTGGAACCGACATTGGCGGCGCTCCAACCGCAGCCTTACCATATACCTTTGCATGATGCTTTTTAATAATTTCCTCATTGGTACATTTCAGCCATTGCCCACTTACGGGAAAACCTCCAAAACCTTTTCCTTCAGGAATATCTGATTTTTCCAGTAACGGCAAAGAACCACCACCGGCACCGATAAATACAAATTTAGCTACACGTTTACGTTTATCGCCGGTTTCTAAATCTTTAACTTTCACAATCCAGTTGCCGTCTTTATTCTTTTTCAGGTCACGGATTTCGTGATTGAAATGCAGATTAACATTGCTTTGTTCCTTTAAGTTGTTAAACATATCACGGGTTAAGGTTCCGAAATTAACATCGGTTCCCAGATCCATCTTTGTTGCTGCAACTTTTTCGCCCTTTTTACGGCCATCCATTATTAAAGGTGCCCAGTTTTTTACAAGCTCAGTATCCTCTGTATATTGCATGTCGCTAAACAGATCACATTGGGTTAATGCATCGTAGCGTTTTTTAAGGTATTCTACATTCTTTTTCCCCCAAACAAAACTCATGTGAGGAATATTGCGGATAAAATTACAAGGGTCAGAAACCAATCCCTTGTTCACTAAATATGACCAAAATTGTTTAGAAACTTCAAAATGTTCTGCAATCTGAACCGCCTTTTTTATTTCAACCGTACCATCCTTCTTTTCGGGCGTATAGTTTAATTCGCAAAAAGCAGAGTGTCCCGTTCCGGCATTATTCCAGGCATCAGAACTTTCTGCCGCCGCAATATCTAAACGTTCGTAAATTTCTATGCTTAAATTGGGCTCTAATTGCTTTAACAAAACACCCAGGGTTGCACTCATGATGCCAGCCCCTATTAAAATTACATCAGCGTCAGTTTTACCAACTGTCTTTTTCTTTTTTGTCATCTTAGCTTAAAGGAGTTACAAATTTAGAATGATTTTAAACATCCTACGAATTTTAGGCCATTAAATCTGAAAAAATTGCTAAAAAATTAGAAATACCGCTCTCTTTTTGACATGTTCCAATCAAATTTTAATCCAAAAATTAGTTTGGTCAATAACAAATCAAATAGAACATTAAACTGATCACAGAAACCCATTATTAATTTGCTAATTGCACCATGTAATTCCTTTAAAAATTTATCATTTTACTTTTAAACGTTCAAAAAAATTTAAATTTCGATAATTAGGAAATGTCCTGAAAGGCTAAATTTAGAAGAATCTGCATTTTTCATTTTTTTTCTTCCCTAAAATGTTAGTTTTATACATCTATTTGTTTAAAACATGCCTCATGAAGAATTTAATTTTATTTTGTGTTGTCCTATTTTTAGCTGCCTGTTCTGGCGAAAAAACCGATCAGCTTTTACTCGAACTTGATAAAAAGAAACTGGCTGAAAACATCAATTATGATAAAATCATATTTTATAAATTTGCTAAAATAGCTGTCCGTTCAACCGCTGTTCAGGATACCACCCAGCCTGAGTATCAGAAATTCAGCAAACAGGCACAAAGTGTTGTCAGGACGCTGAATAAAGTAAACGCAAACAATAATGAAAATATTTCTGTAATAGACGCCTTAAGGGTGTATAAAGAATATCGATCGGTTAAACAATTTGTAAAAGAAACCGACGAAGATGTTTTTCCATTGCTAACTTCAGGCTTTATCGCGATGAAAACGGGCGTAAAAACGCCGCAACCATTTTTTAAAGATACAAACAAGGCCTACTATCAAAATATAGAACATGCCATTTTAAGCATGGCTGTACTGGCCACCAGAGATTTAGGGCAACCTTTTGCGTTATATGAATGTGCTAAAACTCAACCTGAACTGCTGGATGATTGCGAAATTAAAACACTTTTAGAATTTGTTCGCGGTTTCTTGTTTTTTAGCAACAACCTGTTTTATCTATCTGAAGATGGCCTTTCGAGAAACATTAAATGGTTGGATAAAAACGAGAAAATCCCACTTCCCTACACCAAATCATTTTTTGGCTGGAGCCGTTTAAATGATGAGCAGACACATTTGGCTTTTCATAGCATGAACTATCTTTTTAGAGGTTTTGACAGAATGAGAATGGAGCGAAAAATTGATGAGGAAAGATCGCTTGAAGATTTTGAGGCTTTCTTAAACGACATGAATAAACTCGGCATTCAAAATGAACTGGTTTGGGGAATAACCGCTTATCTGAATTTAAAAAAAGAAAGACCAGAGCAGTCGGTTCCAGCCCTGGAAAAACTGAGCAAAAGCCCACTATTTTCTAACAGCGAACGCGAAGCACTGCAACAAACCATTATTTATGTAAAAGACCGCGACTCAGACAAGGCTTTAACCAATGTTTACGATAAAGCATTTATTGGTAAAATTGCCACTAAATACATGGTTGCGGTACTCTCGAAAATAGATTGGGAAAAACTGATGAAACAGCAGGGTGTTCCTTATACCGAAGAAGTATTTGCCGGCATAGGCAAGTTTAAGGCGCTTTCCAATTCAGTGAGTGAATACACGCAGCCCTCAACCATTGAAAAGGGTAAAAAAGAAATTGGCAAAAAAGGTAGCGAACTGTTCGAAAAAGCTAAAGGGTTTTTGAACTAAAAGACGGTTCGTCATCTCGATCCGATAGCTATCGGATGAAGCGCAGCGGAATGGAGAGGTCTTTTAACATAGTTCAAAGATTTCTCCACTACGGTCGAAATGACGCCCCACCTAAACCTGTCATCGTAACTCTAATGTTTTGTCAAAAATTAGCCCTCAATAATGGCTTAAAATATTAATCAGTTTCCCAAAAGGATCTTTGGTGTAAAATCGCCTAACACCCCATGGTTCATCAACCGGACCATATTCGATGGGAAATCCGGCTGCCTTAACCTTTTCCAACATTTCATTAACATTTTCAACTTCGATGGATAGATCTGGTGTTGGGGTACCCGATCCACCTTCGGAAGCAACACTGATCTGTACATCCATTTTTTGACCAGCCGCGCCATAAGTAGCAATCCAACCATGATCCATTAGCAGATCAAGCCCCAAAATATCTTGATAAAAACTGGCTGCATCAGCAATTTTTTGGGTATTAATATTAAGCACTATTCTTTTTACCATAAACAGAAGTTTAAATTCCTAAGATAACAAAAAGCCCTGCAATGTTTATTGCAGGGCTAGTCAAGCACGTTTATCAGTTTTTAAGCTTCGCTTTAAATATTTTTTCCAGTTTCTCTATTTTGGGTTGGATCACCAGTCTGCAATAGGGTTCACTTCCGTTTTTGTTGAAATAATTCTGATGATAATTTTCGGCAACATAGAAAGGTTTGGCTGCTTCAATTGCTGTTACCACTTTTTTGCCATAGGCATTGGTTTTATTCAACTCCGCCTTATACTTTTCTGCCAAAGCTTTTTGTTCTGCCGAATGGTAAAAAACTACGGAGCGATATTGCGTACCGCTGTCAGCGCCCTGACGGTTTAATGTTGTAGGATCGTGGCTTTTCCAAAAAACTTCCAATAAATCATCGTAAGAAATCACCATCGGGTTATAGGTAATCTCTAAAACTTCGGCATGCCCTGTAGCGCCGGTACACACTTCTTCGTAAGTTGGATTGGTTAAAGTACCACCTTCATAACCAGATTTTACTGAAACTACTCCTTTTAGACGTTGAAAAATGGCTTCAGTACACCAAAAACAGCCCATTCCAAATGTGGCTTTCTCTGTCTTTTTCCCTTGGGCATTTGCCTGATTTAAGGCCAATACCGATAAAAGAATTAAAATTATTTTTCTCATTGTGTGTTTATTTGTTTTTATTCGTAATGAGGCTATCATGATTTTTACCTGATTGTTAATATGGTTAATCATGACGGTCTCATTTTGTGTTTTATTTTATTAGTCGCAAATAACCAGTTTACCTTACATTTCATTAAGTTATTTTCCAGTTAATTATACGAAATTAAACAAAGCCTAGTTTGCGTTTAGATTATAATGGATTTAGTGTGACAATCGACCATCATATTGCTTTCCTGATTTTGTTAATAACTTAAAAAACTGTATATTAATTTATTAAACACTTAATACACAACCGAAACGCACTTATTAACAATTCTTTTTTAAATTCGTAAAACACTAAAGATAAAATTATGTCTACACCGTATATTCCTTGTTTAGATTTAGGCTCTTACATCAATGGTTCTGCAGAAGACCGTAAAAAGTTTTCTGATGAATTGGGCAGGGCTTTTAACGATTCGGGTTTTGTTACCATTACCAACCATGGTTTAAGCCAGGAATTAATTGACAAGCTTTATGAAAATATTAAAGCTGCCTTTTCGCTCCCCGTCGAAACCAAAAGGAAATACGAGAAACCAGAATTGGCTGGTCAACGTGGTTACACCAGTGCAGGCAAAGAAACAGCTAAAGGGGCTAAAACTCCAGATTTGAAAGAGTTCTGGCAGATTGGCCAGGAAGTAACTGATGGTGACCCTGTTAAAAATGAGTATCCTGATAATGAGATTTTAGAGGAATTACCGGAGTTTAACAAAGTAACCGGCGATATTTATAAAAAACTGGAAGAAAACGGGACACATTTATTACGCGCCATTGCAACTTACCTGGAATTGCCGATCAATTATTTCGATAAACACGTTCATAACGGAAATTCTATTTTGAGAGGTATCCACTATTTCCCGATCGAAAGTCCTGAAACCATTCCTGATGATGCGGTACGTGCAGGTGCACACGAAGACATCAATCTGATTACCTTATTAATTGGCGCCAGTGCTGATGGTCTTGAAGTGTTAACCCGCAGCAATGAGTGGTTGCCAATTAAAGCACATCATACTGATATCGTTGTAAACGTTGGCGATATGTTACAGCGTTTAACCAACAATAAATTAAAATCGACTACACATAGAGTGGTAAACCCACCTCGTGAACTGATGAAGACCTCTCGTTTCTCTGTTCCTTTTTTCTTACACCCACGCAGCGACATGGATTTAACAAGCTTACCATCAACCATTGATGCTGAACACCCTAAAGCTTATAGCGATATGACAGCTGGTGAGTATTTGGATGAAAGATTAAGAGAAATCGGATTGAAGAAGTAGTTCGGAGTCGTGAGTCCTCAGTCATGAGTCCCTCGCGAATCGTAAACAAAAATAAAAGCATCGGTCAAAACCGGTGCTTTTTTATTATTTTCAAAGCATGCATTCAATAACTTTAGAAGTTTTTGCCGAGATTGATGGCATTGGTTCTGCTTCGGGTCTATTCCTTCACGAAGATTTACTGTATATCATTGGCGATAATAGTGGTTATTTGAATGAATATAACATCAAAACCAAAAAGCTACGCAAAATTCAGATTTTATTTGATCAAACACTTGATCAGTTAGAAAATATACCTAAATCCTTAAAACCCGATTTCGAAATCCTTTGTCAGTACGGCGATAAATTATACATTTTAGGTTCGGGCTCCACACCCAAAAGAAACCTGATGATCGAATTCGACCTGAAAACGCAAAAAGTTTTTCAAAAAGACCTGACTGAAACTTATTCCTTGCTTAAATCTATCTCTAAAATAGATGATCAGAACTTTAACCTAGAAGGCGCAACCTTTACAGGCAATGAGTGGCTACTTTTTAACCGTGGCAATGGGCTTGATGCAAAGAATGGCATATTCAAAATCCAGGGAGCAGATTTAGCTAAAACAAAACAAGTTAAGTTCAACCCTTTTAAGCTTCCAAATATTGATCATGTAGAATCCTCTTTTACCGATGCTGTATCGGTAAAAAATGAAATATTTTTCATTGCTACTGCCGAAGATACTAAATCTACTTATGCAGATGGCGAAATTCTGGGCAGTTTTATCGGCAGTATTAACCTTCAGACTTTAAAACTAACCTTCAGCAATAAAATTTCGGGTAAACATAAATTCGAAGGTATTACTTTACTTAATCAAGGTGAGCCTGGTACAACTTTCCTATTGTGTGAAGATCTTGATAGCGAAGAACTTAAAACGATAATTTATAAATTGGTAATCAATTTTTAGAGAGAAGAGTTGTCAACTTTAATAGTCAGTTTGCCAGAAAGTTGACTACTCTAAATTTAAGCAATATTTAATTTTTCAACAAGCTCCTTACGGTAACCTGTGGCGTTTCGCCTGCGGGAACAATAAAAATAGCATCGTTTTCGATTACCTGTCCTTCATCAAAGTAGTATCCGGCTGTAACCGGAAGAATCGCCGTGATTGATTTTCCGTCTTTGTCTTTTGTCGGATAGGTGACGTTAATTAAATGGCTTTTCATGCTCACCTGAACCTTTTTTGAGGTTAACCTTGCACCTGTGGCATTGATACAATCTAACTCTATAATTTTTGAACTGTTTATTCCCGATAGATCGAGTGAACTTGCCAAACGGATATTAAAAGATTTACCGGTATTGTTTTTTACCGAAGCCAACACTTTGTAACGATCGAAATTTTGATCTTTTATGGTTAATTTTTCTTTGTTAACAACAGAATAGGTTACCGCAATTCCATCTACATTTATGGTTTCTCCATCTTTAATCTGTTGTGCATTTGCAACGCTTATCCCTCCGATAAAAAGCAAGAACAGCGCTAAAGTTTTGATTCGTTTCATATTTAGATATTTTACAGGTTTATTTCTTCGATTCGTCGATGGCTTTGTTCACCACATCTTCTATCCTACCTCTAATTTTTAAGTTCGATAACTTATCGGTAACGGTGGGATTAACACGGTTAGATAAAAATACATATACCAAACCACGGGATGGATCTACCCACACACAAGTTCCGGTATAACCGGTATGACCATAAGTTTGTGGAGAAGCAAGCTCCGAGGGATAATGTTTAGTCGTATCCGGATCCCAACGATCGAAACCCAAACCCCTACGGCTAACATTCGATTGCTTGGAGGTAAACATATCTACTGTCGAATTTTTGAAATATTCAACACCACCATAAGTTCCGCGGTTTAAAAGCATCTGATAAATAATGGCCAGATCATTGGCGCTGGCAAACAAACCGGCATGGCCAGAAACACCACCAGCCAAAGCTGCCCCCTGATCGTGAACATAACCGACTAATAATGTCTTCCTGAAATAGGTATCCATTTCTGTTGGAATAATCTGTTCTGGTTTAAAGCGGTTACGTGGCAAAAAACCTGCCGTTTGCATACCTAATGGTTTGTAAAAGTTTTCGTAGGTATATTGATTTAAGGGCTCTTCACTAATATGCTCCACAATATCTTTCATTACATACATGCTGATATCGCTGTACACATACTTTCCACGAGTTTTTATTGGAGAGTTTAACATTTTAGGCCACATAAAATCTTTAAAAAAGCCTTTTTTGATATAATAATTATCGGCCACTTTGGTGGGATATGCTGCTGAAGAATCCCTGCTGTAATCGCCGGTTTTCACATAATCATGAAAAGGGATATAGGGAATAAAACCTGCCTGGTGCAACATCACTTCACGGACCTGAATATTGTTCATCGGCGTGGTACGCGCTTTTGGGATGTAAGCGCCAATATTAGTGTCTAGCTTTAGTTTTCCTTCTTCAAACAAACGCATTACGGCCGGCGTTGTTGCCGTCACCTTGGTTACCGAAGCCAGATCAAAAATATCAGTTACCTTATCGGGCACATTGGTATCATAAGTATGCGTGCCATATGCTTTGTTAAATATTACCTTGCCATCTTTAGCCACCAAAACCACTAATCCTGGCGTTGCTTTCTGCGCTATGGCCTCAGCAGCAATGGCATCAATTTCTTTTAGGTTGTTCGAATTTAAACCTGCATCTTCAGGTACAGTATATTTTAAACGGATAGCGCTTGTAGTATAGCCCGATCCCATGGTATAACGGGCAGAATAAGCAGTAGTTAACTTATTTGAAGCGGCAATGCCACCAAAAATATATTGTGGCACAATAGCAGCAGCGTCAATATTGTTTTGACCGGTCCACACAATCGGCGATTTTAACAGATCGAATGATTTTAAACCAGGTCCGTTACCAAAAAAAGAAATAATTACCTGTTTATTTTTACTGATGCTGTTAATGAAGTTAATGTATTTGGCTTTGCTTACATTTTGATCATCAATAGCAATTAAAATGGTATTAAAATATTTAAGGTCATCTTCTAAATCGTTCAGATTCACGCTATCTTTATAAGAATCGGCAGAAAATGAAGTAATTTTATCATATTTATTCGCCAAACTATCGAAAACGGTACTGTAAGCAAAGCTCAGGCTAACCGAAGCAATATTCTTTTTCTCTAGTGATTTTAAGGGAATAATACCATCCTGATTGTTTAACAATACGGTTGTATTGGCTATCGCATTGGCAATAGCCAGTTTTTTCTCATTCGCTGTATGCTCCTGTGCGCAGGCCATTAAACATAAAATATTGCAGCAAGTGGCTACAACCAGGATACACAATCTATTTCGCTTCATATACTTTTTCTCCGTTCAGGTAGGTTTTTAAAACTTTGGTTTTTAATATGTCTTGTGGTGTTGATTTCAATATATCGTGATCGAGCATAACAAAATCGGCTAGCTTGCCATTTTCCAAACTTCCTTTCTCCTCTTCCTCAAAATTGGCTTTTGCGGCCCAGATGGTCATTCCACGTAAAGCTTCTTCAGGTGTTAAGGCATTTTCCATTTGGAAACCACCTTTCGGAAAACCTTTTGCATCTTCTCTCACTGTTGCTGCATAAAACGTTAATAATGGACTAATGTTTTCGACCGGGAAATCAGTGCCCAAAGGAATCCAACCATTTTGTTTTAACAATTGTTTGTAAGCATAAGCACTTTTTAATCTTTCGGCACCTAAACGCTGTCCGGCCCAGTACATATCGGAAGTGGCATGTGTAGGCTGTACTGAAGGGACGATACTGGCTTTGCCGAACAGGTCAAAATCTTTAGCGTTAACTACCTGTGCATGTTCAATGCGCCAACGCTGATCGTTTTTGCCTTTTAAAATTTTATTGTAAATATTCAGGATTACCCTATTTGCCGAATCGCCAATGGCATGGGTGCACATTTGAAAATGATTGGCTGCGATCTTTTTGGCCACTTCTTCAAAGTGTTTTTGATCGCTCAATAGAAAACCCGTTTTATTGGGCATATCGCTATATGGGTGTAACAGGCAGGCCCCACGCGATCCCAAAGCGCCATCGGCATAAACCTTAAAAGCCCGAACATTTAACCGAGCGGTTTTAATCGGCCCGCGGCTAAAAAGATATTTATAATTATCAGGCTCATCAGAAAGCATTACATAAAGCCTCATTTTAAGCTTGTTTTCTTTCTGCAGTTTTTCGATGAATTCTACCGCTAAATAACTCAGGCCACAATCATCAATGGTGGTTAAGCCAGCGGCAAAGCAATTTTTCTGTGCGTCGATAAATATTTTTTCGGCCAGTTTAGCATCTGGCGAAGGGATTTTACGCTCAACTAAAGCTACAGCATTATCGATTAAAACACCGGTTAACTTTCCGTTTTGGGTAGGCATATCGCCACCAACCAATTTCTGCTCGCCTTTAATGCCTGCATCATCTAAAGCTTTTTGGTTTGCAATGGCCGCATGGCCATCAATGCGGTTTAAAAATACCGGGCGATCAGGGAAAAGTGCCGTTAGTTTTTCATTTGTTGGGAAAGCTTTATTGTCCCAGTCGTTTTGGTCCCAGCCATTGCCAATTAACCAACCATCGGGGTGCGTTTTAGCAAAATCAGTTAAACGCGTAAGCACCTCATCCCACGATTTTGTTTCTCTTAGATCAGCTGTCTGCAAACTTTGTCCGTAGCCATAAAAATGGGCATGCGCATCAATAAAACCAGGATAAACTGCTTTTCCATCGGCATTAATCTCTTCTTTGCCAGCGTATTTTGATTTGATATCATCACTTTTTCCAAGGGCCAGGATTTTACCATTCTTTACAGCGAAGGCCTCAACTGTTTCGAACTTGTTGTTTACGGTATAAACCTTAGCATTATAAACAACTACATCAACTGCTTCTTTTCTAGTACAAGAAGAGAAGAGTATAGCTAGAAAAAGGCTGTATAAAATGGATTTCATATCGATAAAGATAGAAAATTGAAATCATTTGGCTTTGTAAATTCGGTTTTACAGAAGAGGACTATTGTCATGCAGAGGCACGAAGCATCTGTAAAACGATCAGCACACTTGTTGAATTCTTACTGGCTAATTTGTTGGCTATATTTCATCGGTAAAAGATTCTTCACTGCGCTCAGAATGACAGCCAAATCCGTGTCCTGTATCTCGACAGACCACTTTCCTTTCTCTTAGCATTTCGTTAAGGCTACTGTATTATTGATAATATTTTTTGCCACGGAGGCACGGAGAATATATCTTGAGTTAATTAAATACCAGTAAGCTAGCTGAAAATTCTTCACTAAGTTAAAACCGCCAGGCCTACGTAAAATAAACCTGATGGGAACGGCATCCCGATTTTTTTCAATCGGGATACAGTGTACAGCAGGACTACCGGAACGGATTAACACAGGAACCTGCTTTTCAAAAAAAACAAAAAATTTAAGCCTAAAGAATTAATTCTTTCCAGCCATATCCTTCGACTCCGCTCAGGATGACAACTGGTGTAAATAAAACCAATAGAAGCAATTAATCCTATTTACCAACAGTCATTTACATGTTGAGTTTTAAACAAATCGGGTTCCTTAAGCTTATTTTGCATAATTTAGCGAATTCACTTTGCCTTAATACATGACTGATATTATTCACTTATTGCCTGATGCTGTTGCCAATCAGATTGCTGCCGGAGAAGTTGTTCAACGACCTGCTTCAGCAGTAAAAGAATTGCTCGAAAATTCGATTGATGCCGGCGCAGATAAAATTCAACTGGTAGTAAAAGATGCCGGTAAGGCATTGATTCAGATTATAGATAACGGCTGCGGAATGAGCGTTACCGATGCCAGAATGTGTTTCGAACGCCATGCCACCTCGAAGGTAAAAAAAGCCGAAGATTTATTTGCCATCCGTACCATGGGTTTCCGTGGCGAGGCCATGGCTTCTATTGCGGCAATCTCGCAGGTAGAAATGAAAACCCGCAGGCATGAGGATGAAATCGGTACCTGTATCTCTATCGAAGGTGCACAGGTAACCAATCAGGAACCCGTTGCCACCTCACCAGGGACACAGATTTCGATTAAAAACTTATTTTTCAATACGCCTGCCAGAAGGAATTTCCTTAAAAGCAATCCGGTTGAAATGCGCCATATCCTGGACGAATTTCAACGCGTAGCATTGGCGCATCCCGCTGTATTTTTTAGTCTGCATCATGATGGTACCGAGATTTTTAACCTGCCAAAAGGCAATTTAAAACAACGTATTGTCCACCTTTTTGGCAATAATTACAATGAGCGGTTAGTTCCTGTTGAAGAAGAAACAACCATCATCAACCTTAAAGGATATATTGGCAAACCTGCTTTTGCAAAGAAAACCAGGGGCGAGCAGTTCTTTTTCGTAAACAACCGTTTCATCAAAGACCCCTATTTAAACCACGCGGTAAGCTCGGCTTTCGAAGATTTATTACCGGACGACAGTTATCCGTTGTATGTACTGTTTATAGAGATCGATCCATCAAAAATTGATGTAAATGTTCACCCCACCAAAACGGAAATTAAATATCTGGATGAAAAATCCATTTATGCGATCATGAAATCGGCGGTAAAACGTTCAATCGGCCGTTATAACATTTCACCGACTTTAGATTTCGATCAGGAAACAGGTTTTAGCAATATGATTACCCATAAAGCAGTTGAAGATATTGTTCCACCGAGCATTAATTTCAATCCTGATTTTAACCCCTTTGCAAGTGATAGTAGTTCTACATCGGGTTATGCTTCATCGCCAAGAAATTATGAAGCCAAACCGAGTGCTAAAAACTGGGGCTCGCTTTATGAAATAACAGAACAGCCAATTGTAGAACAAACCTCTATTTATGCTGATGAGACTGTTTTAGAAACCAAGCAAAAGCAGTACATGCAATTGCATAACCGCTATATTGTTTCGCAGATTAAGTCGGGATTGATGGTGATCGATCAACAAATGGCACATGAGCGGATCCTTTACGAGCGTTTTCTCGTACATCTGGATGACCGCAAAGGCGCATCGCAACAGAGTTTATTTCCACAAACCATTACACTTAACGCCAACGATTTCGAACTGGCCAAAAGTTTACTGGATGATATAAAAAGTTTGGGCTTCGATGTACGCGAATTTGGAAAAAATACGTTGGTAGTAGAAGGCGTTCCGGTTGATCTGGGCAGCAGCAATATTAACGAAACGCAATTATTTGAACAGTTGATTGAAGGTTTTAAAAATTCGCAACAGG
>Ga0163161_10000892_pt1 | contig 23188 bp, 18 predicted proteins | sample S45metaG_FD_129847 | JGI IMG/M metagenome (GOLD analysis project Ga0163161, IMG submission 129847) | Switchgrass rhizosphere microbial communities from Kellogg Biological Station, Michigan, USA - S4-5 metaG | ecosystem: Host-associated > Plants > Roots > Rhizosphere > Soil | place: USA... | reverse complement strand
GGGCCAGCCGTCCTTGTTGACGTCTGAAATGGCAATGCCGAGACCAAAACTTAATACATTGGAAGTGATGCCGGCCGCGAGGCTCACATCGGTAAAATGGCCGCCATCGTTTCTGTATAATTTGCTCGCGAAATTTGGATCGCGCTGGTTGCGCAATTCGGGGTTTTCCTGTGCACCCTTGGTGTATTGTTGCAAAGAGTGATTGATCACAAAAAGATCCAGGTCGCCGTCTTTGTCGTAATCGAAGAAAGAAGCCTGCGTGGAATATCCCTCGTCTGCAATCCCGTATTTGGCGGCTTCTTCCGTGAAGGTGAGATCGCCCTGATTGACAAAAAGTAAATTTCTCCTGCGGGAAGGCAAAGCATCTGCCGAGCGGCAAATGTAGATGTCAAGCTTCCCATCGCCGTTGATGTCAACCATGGTTGCACCCGTGCACCAGCCTTGCTGGCTTGCAATCCCGCTTTTGTCTGTAATGTCTTCAAATTGGAAATTTCCCTTGTTCAGGTAAAGCCGGTTCTTCACCATATTTCCGGTGAAGAGAACATCGGGAAGTCCGTCATTGTTGATATCGCCGATGGCTACGCCGCCGCCATTGTAGAAGTAAGAGTAATTGAGAACGTTGAGCGTCTTGTCCTCGAAGAGAACGTTTCTGAAATTGATACCAGTCCTGTCTTTGTCAAGTTTCACAAAGAGATGTGAGCTGTCATCCTTACAGCCCATCGCCGAAATGAAAAGGAAGAGTATGCTGGTTTTTAAATACCGCGTCATAAGCTCGAATATCTCTATAAAAAGATTCCATCCCGACACGAGGTGTCGGGATGGAATCAAATTTAGATCAAAGCAGGATCATACTAGTTCTTGTCCCACCACAATGCTGTGGTGACCTTATCAGGTCCGCCCAGCAGCGCGCCCGCAGCCTCAACCGCAGGTCCATTTACCTGTTGTTCGCTTAACAGGAATGGAATTCTTCTAATCCACTGAGTGGTAGGATCCGGAATGTCTGGGTTATCGGAGTTGGCCACTGGATACAATTTGTTGTAGTGACCTCTGCGATAATCAGCCCAGGCTTCAATTCCATCGGGATAAAGTGCCAACCACTTCTGTGTGGCAATTTGTTCCCTTTGGATAACCTGGTTGGCCGCATCAAATTTCACCGGAATATTTGTCAGTGCAGGTGAATGCAAGAAGTCGTTCGGCGCAACCGGTGTGGCTGTACTATTGATGTAAGCGGTTGTGGCCGCAGCGGAGATCCCCCACTGTTTCATTGAATTGGTGATACCCGCCTCATACAAATCTTTCGGCGTTCCACCCAGGCTCCATCCTAACATCGAACCTTCGGCACGAAGGAAATATACTTCGGCAGTTTCCATTACCTGTTGTGGAGTTGCAAGATAGTCATTGATACCACCCGCAGCTGGCGAAGCCCAACGGGCACCCGCATGCGAAAGGTTATCGGCTTTGTTAGCAGGATCGCCCAATTGCTTAACAGTCAAACCGTTTCTTAAACCATCGAATTGACCGGTGGCAACAGCAGGCAGGAAGTAGACGCTCATGCGCGGATCACTGTATCCTTTCAGCACTGATTCCATTGCAGCACTCATCCTGAACTCATTCCAATCGCTCATGATGGAGAGACCGTTACCGTCCCCACCCTTTGTGCTCCTTTGAACCAACGCGTCGTCATCAGGACTCGCTGTCATCACCCCACCAGCAAATGCTGTTTCGGCTTCTGTTTTAGCTTTGTCAGGATTCACTTTTGAAATTCTGATTGCCAATCTTAACCGAAGTGAGTTGGTGAATTTGATCCATTTATTGACGTCTCCGCCATAGAACAAATCATAGTTTCCAAAATGGTTTTCGCCTGCATGAGCCTTCAGCACGGTATTGGCTGAATCCAGTTTAGCAAAAAAGTCATCGTAGATTTTGTCTTGAGCATCATAAGGAACTGATACTGCAGGAACGCCAGCCTGGAAATAAGGAATGGGTCCCCAGTAGTCGGTCACCTTATGGAATGCCAGTACCCACATGGTTTGGGCCATGGCGTATTCAGGAGAACTCGGGTCAGATGCTTTGAATATACTTTGCAACTGTGGAACCACATCCGTGTAGATGGGGTTGAAGGCAGCGCCTACCCAGTCCATGCGGATCGTCAGACGATCAGACGGGAAATAGGTAGCCGTGCAGCCAAAGTACTGCGCATATTGGTCAGCAAACAGGTTTTGTGCAACCTGGTAATTCCATTGGCTTTCGGTAGCAGTTGATTGCGCCTTCGAGAACAGGAAGGGCAATTCAGCCGGACCAATGGTAGCTACGCTATTCTTGTCCGTATTGATATCATCGTATTTCTTAGTACAGGAAAACGATACAACAATACAGCAAAGAAAAGCCAGTTGCAACCGGGTGTTAAAAAATAGCTTTGATCTTTTCATACATGTATCAGTTTAGAATTTTAGAGTATTAGAAAGTGAGTTTGAGATTAAAGCCCCATGATCTGGTAGCAGGCAGGGTTCCGTATTCAACGCCCTGGAAGTTACCATTACCCAAACTCATATCCGGGTCGAACCACATTTTACGTTTGCCAAGACCGGGAATATCAAGTAACGAACTTCCCCTGTACAACCAAGCCACGTTACGGGCCATCGCAGAAATTCGCGCACCTTTGATGATCTTGTTTGACTTCATTGGAATGTCATAACTAATGCTTAATTCCCTAATCCTGAAATTGGTCATGTCATAAGCAAAGAACTCACCTACACCATAACGTTTTCCTGAAGCAGTTTGCCAGAAATCCTGAGCGCTGATGGTTTTTCCAACGGCTGCTCCTGTTGTATCAACACCACCAAGTGCCCAACCACCGTCTCTGTATTGGCCTGTTGCCTCAGGAATACCACTGAAAGCGAGGTTCATTTCTGTACCGGAAATTACAGTGCCACCAATTCTTCCATCAATCAAAATCCGAAGAGAGAATGCCTTATAATTGAAAATGTTGGTGAAACCAAAAGTTTCCTTAGGGTTAAAGTTACCAATTAACCCTTGGTCTTCCTTCAAAATGTCGGTCGTTAACGGTTTACCCGCAGCTGTTACGAGGAAGTTACCCTTAGGATCTCTTGCCCACTGGTAAGCAAGCAGGTCGCCGTAGCTTCCACCTTCTTTAACAACGGGTGTACCGGATCTACCATAACCACCTGAGAGATATACCGTTTTAAGATCATTACTGAGGCTGATCACCTTGTTACGGTTTAAGGCAAAGTTCAAAGTGACATCCCAGTTGAAATCCTTGTTCTTAATTACAGTTCCATTAAGTACAAATTCGAAACCCTCGTTTTGAATGTTACCAGCATTGATGTACTGGTTAGCATATCCACTTGCAGGAGGAAGAGGTACAAGGAGCAGCTGGTTGAATGAATTACTCTTATAGAAAGTTGCGGTGAAGCCAATCCTGTTGTTAATAAACCTTGATTCAACACCGATTTCAAGGTTCTTTACGATCTCAGGTTTCAGACCAGGAATCGGAAGTGTGGAACTTCTTTGAAGGAAGCCATTTCCTGCACCCTGGCTGTATGTATACTTACTGGTAAGAATCTGAGCTTGTCCACCGTTACCCACTTCAGCATAGTTAATATTGGCCTTCAAATAAGACCAGTTTTCGGGAAGCTTAACCATGTCTGAAATGATTGCTGAAACACCCACTGAATAATAAGGATAAGAATAGGGCTTAGGAAGGCGAGAATCCCAGTCGTTTCTTAAACTAGCATCCAGGAAGATCTTGTCTTTCCATGACAAACTAGCCTGACCAAACAAAGACTGAGTTTGAATCTCAGTTGAATTCTGATTGAGTTCAGGATTTGAAGCAAAGTTCAGACTGAATTTGTTGGTTACATTCAATCCATTTGCTGTTCCGGTATTGTCTTCATACAGGTAATCGAAGAAGATCGCACCCGCGTGATAGTTCAATTTCAAATCGTCTGTCAACTTATTCGTTCCTTCGAAAATCAGGTCTGCCCATTTTTGAGTTGTCTGAATATTCGTTTTTGAATAATACCCACCCGGTTGTGAGGCCCAAAGAATGGTTCCCTGGTAGTAGTACTGGTCGAGTTTTGTATTAATCCTGTCCAAATTCGCACGGCCGGTTACATTCAACCAATCTGTGATGTTATATTTAAGAGATACAAAGCCCTGAAGGCGATCCCTGCTTTCGTTAATTCCCGTGCGGTGGATCATCCAGTAGGGATTCTGGTAAATCGAAGCAAGTGTAGAAGGCCAATAAGTTGGCGTGCTAACACCCAAGACATTTACAAAATCATAATTTTTAGCATTGGTGAGACTTACGTTACGTGGAATATTATAGATATCAATGGTTGGCGCGTTTTCCTCACCGGTTCTCGGCCTGTTTTTGATATCCTGTTGCATGTAAGTAAGCTTCGCGTCTGTTGACCATTTACTATTTAACTGGGTCGATAAACGCAGGTTAACTGTATTCCTGATCAGGTCATTGCCAGGAACGATCCCTTGAATATTGTTGTTTGTATAAGACAGGTAAGTCTGCACCTTGTCGCCTCCGGCAGCTACACCAATTGAGTTGTTGAAACTCACGCCGGTGCGGAAAAAGTCCTTAATATTATCGGGCTGTGAAGTATACACGTCGGGATTTCCCAAATAGTTGCTATCCAACGCATGCCCGTCAATTTTAGGGCCCCAGCTTTCACCACTTTTGCGATCGAAAACGCCACCATTACCCTGGCCGTAAGAGTTTTGAACTTTTGGCAGAGCATAAGCCTGTTCAAATTGAACGCCAGAGTTAACGGTTACGGATACGCGATCACGCGTCCCTTTCTTCGTTGTAATTACGATTACACCGTTACCTGCAGCGCTACCGTAAAGGGCGGCGGCAGATGCCCCCCTCAATACCGTTACGGATTCGATATCGTCGGGGTTGATGTTAGACGCACCGTCTGAACCCTGAACCGAACCGAAATCGCTACCTGCTGTTCCGTAGGTATCGTTTGTAATAGGTACGCCGTCAACTACAATCAGGGCGTTGTTGGATCCCTGGATAGAACGGTTACCCCTTAACACGATTCTGGCACCACTACCTGGACCGCCTGAACCCTGTGTTACCACAGCGTTTGCGATCTTTCCTGAGAGTGAGTTTAGCACGTTATTCGGGTCCCTCACTTCAGTCAGTTGAGCAGGTTTAATGGTTTGTGTAGCATACACCAGCGTCTTTGACTGGCGGGTGATACCCAAGGCGGTAACCACAACTTCACCAAGTTGCTTGGTGTCTTCCACCAAAACAACACTGACAGAATTCTGACCGGCTTGTACATTAACATCCTGGAGAACGAAACCTATTGAAGAAACCGAAATAGTGGTTGCGCCACCAGGCACGCTGAGTGAGAAACTACCATCCGTGCCGGTGGTAGTACCAGAATTGGCAGAGCCCTTGATGATGATGCTGGCTCCACTAATAGCTGAATTATCCTTTCCTGAAAGCACCTTACCCGTGATTACCCTGTTCTGCGCGAACAAAGCCGTCCCTACGAGCAAGCATAGAAGTGTTAAGAATTGCTTGAGTCGTAACATAAGCCGTGGTTTTGATTTACGTATATTAATATAGCGATACTAGTACTAAAACTACAAACTAAAGAAAATTGGGGTTAACGAAACTGAAAGACAAGCAAATCTACATTCATTTGTCTTAAAAGGTTCGCCTTTAAAGAAATATAAATAGCAGTTAAGGAGTCATTCAATGCCGGCACCCATCCCTACACTCACTGTCTTTTCCGGTCATAGATGGATAGTGCCCAAAGATTCAACAATATGACAATTTATTTTGGATTTTTGATGCTTCATCGTCTTGAGAATCTGGCATTTTTGTCTGCAAACGTTTGTAAACAACTGTGCAAACGTTTGCACAAGTTTTCTATCTTTATCCAGTTAAATTAACCGAACGATTGGAAAAATTGCCCACGATCAAGGAGATCGCCAAACAATTAAAGATCTCTGCGTCCACTGTTTCCCGCGCCCTTCATGATCATCCCAGTATTGGACTCCGCACCAAGATGCGCGTTAAGGAACTGGCGAAGGAGCTCAATTACGAGCCCAACCAGACTGCCATTTTCTTTCAGCAGCGTAAAACCTTTACTATCGGTGTCATTCTTCCCGACCTTTCTGAGGCGTTTTTTTCATCTGCCATCAGTGGCATTGAGGATTTCGCCAGTGACCATAAGTACACGGTCCTGCTTGGTCAATCCCACAACGATGAACAAAGGGAAAAGCAGATCATCGAAACGATGAAGAATCACCGGGTGGATGGACTACTGATCTCCATCTCAAAAAACACCAGCAGCTTCGACCATTTCGAAATGTTGCGGAAATACAATATCCCTGTTGTGTTTTTCGATCGTATTCCGGACCTCCCTGATTTCCATACGGTATCATGCAACATGGTTTCGGGAACGATACAAGCGATTAATTTCCTGATTGGGAAAGGTCACAGGGTGATCGGAATGATCAATGGTCCGGAAAAATTACCCGCCAGCAAGGACAGGCTCGCGGGCTATCGCGAAGCGCTAAAAAAGAACCGGCTTAAATATGACCCTTCATTAGTGATCTCTACACCACTAACCACGGAAAGCATTCACGCCGCCATGGATGATTTCATTCATGCCAAACGAAAACCGACGGCCATTGTGGCTTTCAACGACTATGTGGCACTCGACGCGGTGCAATATGCCAGGAAGAAAAAGTTGAAGATTAACAAGGATATCTGTTTTGTGAGCTACGCTAATCTTCCCATCAGTCACTATACAGCATTTCCTCCACTCGCTTCGGTGGAACAGTTTCCTTACCAGCAGGGCCAGCAGGCCATGGAAATTTTATTGAAACTCCTGAACGGAAGTAATGAAGCGAATGGAAACGGGAAATTTCAAAAGGTTGTTTTGGAATCTGAATTGGTCATTCATAGTGGATTGTAGATTGTGGATTGTGGATTGTGGACTATGAATTTAGACCTTCCACAATCTACAATCTACTATCTACAATCTCCATAAAAAGCCATTCCCAACATGAATATGCCGGGAATGCTTTATAAATTATGACTCCTAAACCTTTTCTCACGCTTGGAAAAGGTTACTGCTTTCACAATTTGTGATTGTGATCTATAAACATAGTCAAAAGATGCCATGTTCCTATGCGCAAACGATTGCGGGAAATCAATGCCAGCAATAATTTGACCGGAAAATGACAATTTCCCTGGCTGGCACATTACGGTTATAGGATACCGTAAGGAAATTGGGTTGAATTTTAAATCTTGAAAATCATTCATCACCACCAAAAAATTCCTGTTTATGTATACAAAAACCCAGGCAAAAATGCTCTTTCTTTTGCCCATCCTGTTCTGGAGTATTAACGTCCTCGGCCAGGCTAAAACGCCCGCTTCAGAATATTTCACCGTCGAAAATTATTATAAGGTCAAATGGGGATTTGCCCAGGAATTCATTGATCTGTGGAAGACGAATCACTACCCACTCTTAAAAAAGGCAATAGAGAAAGGCGATATCATCAGCGTAACGCCATCCGTTCCCCTGCTTCATAGTGGGGAAGACACGCGTTGGGATTTTCGGGTGGTCATTGTTTTTAAAAACAGTGAAGCTGCTTTCCGGAAAGACCTTACCACACCCTACCGAAAACAGCTCTACCCCGACGAAGCCAAGTTGGATCGCGACGAGAAGCATCGCTTCGAATTGCTCATCTCGCATTGGGATGTGATGACCGAAAATATTACCCTATAATTCAAACTTAGTACTAAGTACTTTTATGCTGCTGAATGACCAGCAATTCCCTGGTCGGGCTTGGAGAAATTTTTCCTGATCTCTATTGAAATGGTTCTGCCGGCTTTTTCAATCTCTTCAAGCATCTTATAGAGCTTTGGCGTCTTTTTACCCGGCTTCCAGGTTTCGAAATAACGGGTAGAGGCCTCCGTTAGCTTGGTGAGACCCAACACGGCAAATGTGGTTTTCATATCGTGTGCCAGCTGATTCACTTTTTTGAAGTTGTTTTCTTCAACTGCTGTCTTCATTAAATCGATTTCGGCAGGCAGGGTATCCGCCACCCGAAGAATAACTGTTTCGATGAAGTCCGGATTATTTTTTGCAATCCTGTTGAGATAATCCATATCAATCACGGATCCTTCGCCCCCTGCACCGCGATGCGCGGGGTGAAATTGCTGCAGGATATTAACCAGGTCGCCTTCCTGTATGGGCTTGGTGAGATAAGCGTTCATGCCGGCTTCCAGGCATTTTTGTTTCTCTGCCGATTGTGCATAGGCGCTGAGCGCAACAATGGGTATGTTGATGCCCAGCCCTTCCCTGATCTTAACGGTGGTTTCCTTCCCATCCATCGTGGGCATTTGGAGGTCCATAAAAATGATATCAAAATTCTCTTGTACCAGGGTGTCCAGGGCTTCAAATCCGCTGGATACGGTCTTGCAATACACCCCCATGTCTTTGAAAATATACCCGCTCAGCTCCCGGTTCATCACGTTGTCATCTACAACCAGCACCCTCAATGGTTTCCCACTTCGATGGTGAGCAATTGAATTTGTCATATTCGGCATGCTGGTAACCGGCACCGTTAGTCCGTTTTCCGTAGTCTTGAAATCTTCCGCGCTGGCAATGCCAAACGGAATCTGGATATCAAACTGTGTTCCTTCTCCCACCACACTGTCAACGATGATTTCACCATTTTGCATCACCACCATTTGGTGGGTAATTGACAATCCCAGTCCTGTACCCCCATGCTGGCGGGACAAACTGTTCTCAACCTGGTAGAACCTGTCGAATATATGGGCGAGTTTGTTGGACGGGATGCCAATACCGGTATCGCGTATGCGAAAAGCTATCGTGACCTTCCCTTCTTCTTTTTTTGTTTTGACAACCGAAACCTGCACCGTGATGCTACCCTGCTGGGTAAACTTCACCGCGTTACCGATAATGTTCAACAATATCTGCAGCAATTTACCCGAATCTCCAACCAGGTTATCTGGCACATCTTCACCCACTGTACAGGTGTACTGAAGACCCTTCGCACTCATTCTGTCTGAAACAATGTCAGCAAGCGCATCTAACTGTTCACGGAAATGAAATGGATGGTTGTTGAAATGAATATGGCCCGATTGTAATTTCGAATAATCCAACACCTCGTTGATGACATTCAGCAATAATTCGCCCGAAGTTTTGATCGACTTTACGAATTTGACCTGCTCTCCCTTCAATGGCGTTTTCATCATCAGGTTTGTATATCCTAAAACAGAATTTAACGGGCTCCTTAATTCGTGTGTCATGTTGGCCAGGAATTGATCCTTGGTTTGTTGAGCCTCCTGTTCTTTCCTCACTGCGATATTCAACCATCGGTTCAAATCCCATACCTGCAGGATCTTGTACAATGTGTAGCAGGCAATGACCAGGAAGATGAAAGAGGTAAGAAACGGGATGGCATAATCGAGGGAAATAAAATCGAGTCGATCCTTTTGCTGATTATTGCTCAATTGAATCGCTTCCTTATTCAATGCTGTCGTGAGCCGTAAAAAATTATACGACAACATGCTGTTCACCTGGATGGACTCAAAGGATTCAATGGCTTTTCTCAGTTCGTTGCTGGTGGGATCTTCAATGGATATTTTAAGCAACTCATTTTCATATTCCAGTTTCCGCTGAAGCGCTTTTCTCAATTCAGAAAATTCGGAGATATGGCGCCTGGCTTCACTCTTGGTCGTATCAGTGACCAACACTACATCCCTGGACAAGGAAATAATTTCAATGTCGTATGCCTTCAGGTAATCGCCGTCCCTCGTAATTGCATAGTTGCGGATATAACTTTCTATCACGTTTACCCTTCTCCTCAATTGCTCTAACTGATCGATTGTCTTTAACCGGGATGCCAGCACATCTTCATTTGCAACGAAATGCTTCAGGGATTTGTTGACCTTCATTTCGAAATAAAAATTCACCGCAATACCCGCGATCAGCAGGAACATGAAGAAGTAGTCTGCCAGGAACTTCCAGACAGATTTTTTATCCAAACCTTTCAAATGAAGCATGTTCATTGGGCGTAGAGCTTAAGTTGAAATTGGGTTCTTACAAAGGATAAAATGGATGGGATCTAATCCTTTTAAAACGTGCAAATGGACATAATATTGGAATGTGGGTATTTTATAAAGAACTTGTTTTGAACATTTTACTTCGAAATCTGGACCTGTTAAGCCCTTCATTGGCGATTTGAGACCCAAAAGTTTATGTAATTATTTCTTTTTGTATTAATTACGAATTGGCAGGAATTTGCATATTATTCCGCAGTGAGGAAAAATGTTGAAAAAAATGTCCGGGAATGAGGATTGGAAGAATCCTAAAAGAAGCTGTGGAGCCTTATTTTAGCCAGTTGCTGCCGAAGACAATATAGTAGGCCCATTCTTCTGGTCCCCTCGCAACGTCTATACCCACGCGAAGTTTGAAACTGCGGGCCAGCAGGTACCTGAACCCGGAACCAACGCTGTATACGAGTTGTGCATCACCAATCTCACTCCAGTCGTTAAAAGCCTTGGCCACACCGCCATAACCCATAATGCTCCATCGCCTTAAAAAATCCCATCTCAATTCGCCTTCCGACACCAAAGTAGCTTTGCCCTGGTAGCGCATAACGGGAACGCCACGCAGGTTGATATAGGGTATTAAATAAAAGGGAGGGCTATCAAACACCTGTGATCCATCAAACCTGAAGCCACCGATCAATTTTTTTGTCAGCGGCTTGTACATAAAAGTGTAGTAGTCCATCCGCCAATAGTTGAAATCACTGCCGAATATTTTATCCGAACGGATTCCATCCACGTGAAACTTGAGACCTTTGTTGGGCGCAAATATATTGTCACGATTGTCGAACTCCACAACTGCACCAAGCTGGCTCACCATGCTTTCCATTTCAGATGGTTTTACCCAATCCGGAATTGATCCTTCGTAGTTGACGTCTGTCTTTAAAAACAGGTATTGCATCCCCACATACCAATGAGAGACCGAGATCCTTTTTGTGGCCTTAAGCGAAATCGGCAAGGTCCTGAAATTGAACGGAAATTCCTTTTCTCCCAGTTGCGGAACGTTTCGATAGAAAGACATGTTCACGTTTGCATACATGCCTCCGATGGTATATTTAATTCGCTGTTTGATCCAGGTTCCGGATCGAAAGCCTCCCACGATCCAGGTCTTGTTTACAGTATAAGCTGCCAAACCGCCTGTAAGGTCCGGGGCAACCGGCGTGCGTATTAATTTGCCCTTAACAGAATCAAGGTAGGGTGGTCGCTTCTTTATAAATATTGGAGCAAGTCCAAATCCAAAACCACCGAGAGCTGGCTCGGTAATGATGATCGGCATCGGCACAAAACCATTTGCGTTAATAATGTAGTCACTCAAATCGAATGCCTGATCTAAGGAATCCTTAAACGAAATTTTCTTTTTCTGCGCAAAGCACGCTATCGAAACGAATAGCAAAAGCAGGATAAATAGTGCGCGGTGTTTCATGTGTTCGTTTTCAAAACAGGCTCTATTATTTTTGCTGAGCAGCCTCAGCTGCTTTCTTTTGTGCCTTGCCCGCACCGACGGGAATAAATATATTGAGAAACAAGCCGCGGTTCAATTGGCTTCCGCCATTCGTCTTCATGATATCCGTCAGGCCTCCGTAATATCGAATGCCAAAGGTCATTCCTTTTACGCCGGGAGAAATTTTGTAGGCCAATCCAACGGCATAACCAACATCAAATCTTGTGTAAAGCTCCTTATTCTTCACCTCGTAACTGAGTTTGTTATCGTCTATTTTATTCTGGAATTCGTCATACGTGTTCGTGCGCAAATTGATTTGCGGGCCCAGTTCTGCGAAGAATAATCCCGTAATCCTGTATCTCACCAGCAGTGGAAGACCGATGGCCTTGATTGTTCGTTTGACGGATCCGGTAGCGAAGAGTGAATCAAGGTGGGTGTCATTGAGTGGATAGACGGGCAAGTCCTTTGCGCCGAAACTAAGTTTGGGCAGGGCTTCCGGATGAAGGTAGAAGCGGTCGTTGAGTTTGATGTTGAAATAAAGTCCCAAGGCCAATCCTGGTCTCAATTCGCCGTCAACTCCCGTCAAATTCGAAAATTCAGGGCCCACCATCAATCCAAATTCGAGTTTTCCGGAATTTAATTTGTCGCCAAACAGCAGGGCAATTAAGATTTGCGATTGACTTAAATGAAAGAAAAGGAGAAAAATTAAAGTGCCGGTCAATTTTTTCATCACAGTCATTTGGCAGTTCCAGTCTTAATTTACGAAACTTAGGGTCTGTAATATCTAAAATTGTCTTACAAATCAAAATTTGCCGGGATCAACAAATCCCGGCAAATTGATTTAGCTATTTCTTCTTCGGCTGTGCCTTGGCAGGTTCCTGCTTTTGGCCATATCGCGCATCTAGTTTGATTTCCCTAAGCGTTTCCTGCATAATTGTGGTCGGATTAAAGCTTGGAGGTATGGATCGCGGTGGATACGCCTTAAACGTTTCTGCGAAGCTGACGATCTCCCCTATGACACCATAGATAGAGCCGACATGGTTGAGTACATAATCCCAGTAGGTATTAGACGTAAAGTCTGCCCGCTCATAAGGATCCTGGTAAAGATTATAGATTTTTTGCAACCTTAATTCAGTGAACGGCTCCGCCCAAACGCCCATTGTTCCGGCGAGCCTTTGTTCGGCAAAACTATATTTGTAATCGCCTTGCCTGTATGCAACCAACAAACCGTCATCGTCTGAATAGAAGAACTCATTTCTCGCGCTCTTTATTCCATTATTATTGTTCGCAGTGCCAGTGACATTCCTCAAGAAATTTGACTGGTCATATCCGTCCAGGTGCACTTTATAGGTCTTTCCGTTTGCTACATAACCCTTCAGCAACTTTCCCTTTATATCGGGCTCTCCTGCAATGGCACAAAGTGTCGGAACCCAATCATTGTGGCTCATCAGTTCATCAGAAACAGTACCCGGATGAATCACACCGGGCCAACGAACCATACAGGGTACTCGAAATGCGCCTTCCCAATTGGTATTTTTTTCGGAACGGAAGGAAGTCATCGCACCGTCCGGCCAGGTATTCATGTGCGGACCATTATCCGATGAATACACAACAATTGTATTGTTGGCAATTCCCATATCGTCGAGTGCTTTCAGAATTGCTCCAATCGTTTCATCATGCTCTATCATTCCGTCGATATATTCACTGTCACCATGTTTATACCTTCCCCGGTGTTCTGCCCTTACATGGGTACGGAGGTGCATGCGTGTGGAATTGAACCAACAAAAGAAAGGCTTGCCGGCAGCATGCTGACGTTTCATAAAATCTATGGCTGCGTTAGATGTTTCATCATCCACTGTTTCCATCCTCTTTTTGGTGAGAGGGCCGGTATCTTCAATTTTCTGTTTACCTATTTTCCCAAATCTTGGATCCACGGTAGCATCATCCACGTTGGTTGCCGTACAACGCAACACACCTCGGGGTCCGAATTTTGCCAGGTACGCGGGATCCTTGGGATAATCGGGCAATTCAGGTTCCTCTTCTGCATTCAGATGATATAGGTTGCCGAAGAATTCGTCAAATCCATTCACCGTTGGCAGGTTTTCGTTGCGATCGCCAACGTGATTTTTGCCGAACTGCCCTGTAGCATAGCCCAGATTCTTCAAGAGACCACCAATAGAAGGATCCATTGGGTTCATCCCCATCGGCGCACCGGGGTATCCAACTTTTGTTAGACCTGTGCGAATGCCGTGCTGGCCCGTGAGAAATGCTGCGCGTCCTGCTGTGCAACTTTGCTCGCCATAATAATGTAAAAAGCGAATGCCTTCTTTTCCGATACGATCAATGTTTGGCGTTTCGTAACCCATTAACCCATCGCTGTAAGCGCTGACATTTGTGATCCCAATATCGTCACCGAAAATGACGAGAATATTGGGTTTTGAATTTTGTTGTCCACTGACTACGAGCGCCATCGCGCACAAGATGGCCACAACGGCAAGATGAATTTTCATTTTCCCCATAAGATTATATTTACTGGTTTACAAAAAGAATACCATTGAGTTGATAAAGAAATCATCTCACTAATCAGTAACCTTAAATATTCCAGTTTGTAATCTGTGGGGTAAGGATTGTGTTCGGATCGTTTTATTTGGGAAACACAAATGTCAGCACGCCCCTTAATCCCAATTTTGCCCGGCTTTCATCGGGTCCCGAAAGCGGAATCCTGGGGCCCACGGCCATTGAAATCATTTGCCCGCCAATTTTGGTGACCGCCGTCATGATGGGATTCAGTGTCGCAAGCGTCGTGTGCGCCTTCCAGTTAGACGTAATTTCTGCATTTACGCCCAAACCAGCGCCGCTCTTGAAGTTCTTGGCAAAAAAAGGCTGAAAGAACATCTGGTTCACGTCGCCACGATTTTCATCGCCAGCAAAGGACCAAATCTGGTTAACCAGAAATCCGAAAGTCAGTCCTGACACCTGCTTGATCACTATCGCAGAAGGACCCGCGCCCCATTTCTTAGTTGTGAGAAAATCATTTGTTCCCGTGGGGACAAGAAATGCAGGACCAAGGCCCCACATGAATCCATTTTTTGAATTCGAAGGAGCTAAAAATCCGGTCAGCGTAGCATCACCCAATCCAAATTCATGTGTACCCTCTCCTGTCACATCCCGCTGATCAATGACTGGTAATACTACACGCGCAATCAAATTCAAATTTGACGTAAGGTGAATCGGGATAACCGGTTGCACATTCAGCGTGTATTTGGCTCCGTTATGCGTGCCAATCCCATAGTCGACGTTGCTCTGAAGGGGAACGCTAATGAGATTAGCGACGGGATTCGATAATTTATCTGCAATTTCCTGCGCGTTGCCCCCGGCTGGTGCAGGCTTCTCCTGGGCGTAAGCAATTTGAAATGCAATTGCAGCCAGGAACATTAAGGTCAGCTTTTTCATTCGCGGGTGTTTGGTAATAATTCGGAATGAATGAATTTCAAATTACACAAAAAACAGACATAACGGTAAAGGTCATCTCAAAATTAAATTTGAAAAATCGGTTTTCCCGGACATAAAAAAGCCCCGGATTTCCGGGGCTGCAATTCGGTTATTTAACCTTTCTTCTCTTTCATCTCTTTCATCTCTTTCTTCATGTCTGCTTTCTTGGTTTGCCATGAACTATATTGTTCTGGCGTGAGCACAGCCTTTAGTTCGGCGTCTTTTGCTTCTTCGTCAGCTTTCATGGCGGCCATTTTTGCATTTTGATCCTGTGAGCTGTTTTTTGTATCGGCCATTTTTTGCGCATATTTCAGGTTGATGGGTTGAACTTTTGCAACCTGGTCATCAGTAAGCTTAAGACTGGTCTTCATCCAGTCTGTCAGCTTTTGTGCTTTTTCCTGGGGGTTCATAGGTTGTTTATCCTGGGCGTTTACACTCAGAACAAGACTTAATAGAGGAACTAGTAGAAAACTAAATAGCATAATCTTTTTCATACCCTGATTTTTTAAATGGTTAACAAATGATGGGGAACCCATCTCAGGGTTACTTATCAAATAGCATGCCTCGTAAAATCAGAGCCTGATTGTTAACAGAAGGAGATTGTTTGTTATGGAATGCAATTGAATTGTTAAAAATTAATTTGGGCATGCAGGATATCCACAAAAGTTCCTGCGGGGCGTTGATACCCGTAGTTCGCCTCCTCTACCGACCACTTTTACACGGTCTTTTTACTTTTTCACCGCCTTCAATTTGTTGGTCACGTACTCAGCATATTGTTTGTGCTTTTCCGGACCCATTATGGCGTCGAGCTGATTCCAGCGAGCTTCACTTACTGCCTGGGCATATTTCTCTTTCGCAGCGTCATCTTTTGCGTAACGGTCAATTCTGTCGAGGGTGCCCAGGTAGCAAAGGTTGACATTGTCGATATCAGCCATTTGATCCTGGGTCATGCCGAGTTTCTCTTTCAGATATTTCTGATTGTCTGCCCGGAATTCCTTCGCCTTCATGAGCTTTTGTTCGTCGGAAAGTTCACTCCACTTTTGAGCATGAACTGCAACAACAGCAAACATGAGTGTCAACAGCAAAAAAACCTTTTTCATAATTCTTGTTTTAAAGTTTAATGATCAGGTTTGATCAAGTTTAAAAAGTTGCGAGGGGCACTCGCGCCTTTTTAAATCGTCTATTGCTTTTGTGCTTTCGCTTCCTCCCAAATTCTATCCAAATCAGGATTCAGAATAATATCCGTCCTCCTGTTCTTGGCCCTTCCCTCAGCTGTTTCATTGCTTTCGATGGGATCAAATTTGCCATGACCGGCAGCAGTGAGCCTTGCAGGATCCACAGCATATTTGTCTTTCAAAACCCTTACCACACCATTGGCTCTTTCTGTGCTGAGGCTCCAGTTGTCGGCAACTCCTTTCACCTTCATCGTGTCCGTATTACCCACGACAATCACTCTTAATTTCGGATATTCATTCAACGCAGATGCCAACTGGCCAAGGGCCTCGATGCCTGCAGCCCCCAGTTTGGCGCTACCACTCTTGTACAACAGGCCTTCAGACATGCTTACGTAAATCATTCCATTGCGTGAATAAAGCTCCACGCCCTTGTCTTTGAAGTTTTGCATGGCAGCGGTAAGCTTTTCCATTACCTCCGCCATGGTGTTCACCTCCTCAGCAAGTACAGCGCGAACATGAGCCAATTGTTCCTGGCAATCGGCACAGCTGGTCTTAAGCTTGTTATAATCTGCAGTCACAGCGTTGTTCTTATTGTTAAGATCCGTCACCTGCTGATTAAGCGAATTTACCTGGTTGGTGAGTTCAATGTTTTGGGCCTTCAATTGGTCCGCCTGTGCAACCGCGCTCTTATATTTTTTTGAACTGACACAGGAAAACAAAAATACCGTCGCCAATAGCATTGTGCAGATGTTTAGCATCTTTTTCATACGATTAAGTTTTATTTTTTGTCAAAAGGATAAACTACGTTCCAGTCTTTTTGCATGTCCACCAACACCCATCCATACTTGCCGGCGTCATCCAGGCCCCTTTCCAATTTTCCAATGGGTGATTTTCGGTCGTACGACCATTCGCGCGTAGAATCGGTGTGATGGACGATGATGCCCATGCGCGGGCCCGTGCCATTCGTCACATATCTCAGCATTTCATAATCGCCATCAGAATTGCCGGCGGCGAATATGGGTTTCATGCCGATGTTCATCTGGATACCTACCGGTTTTCCCGGACCATCATCTATGCGGTTGATGGCAGGCAGTCTTTCCACCACTGCGGTATCCCTAACCACATCATATTTTAGCTTGAATTCTGTTCCAATGATTTGATAGGGCGGAATTCCGTACGCATCTTCGGCCCAGGCCCGCATAAAACTGACCTCACCGCCCGATACAATGAAGGTCTTAAACCCATTGGCGCGCAGGTAGGTCAACAGCTCCAACATGGGTTGAAACACGAGTTCGGTATATTTTTTCTTTTTAGTTGGATGCGTTGCAACGCCGATCCAATCTTTGACTATGGATTTGAATTGAGATTCCGACATGCCTGTATGGGTGGCCAGCAGCAGCGGTACTAATGTCTTCTCACCACCGGCAAGCACTGATTTTACATCTCCTTTCAAAAGGGTCTTGTAAGGTTCCTTGGTTTTCCATTCAGGATGTTGCGGCGCCATGGCCTTGAACCTGTCCAGCACGAATAAAAATTGAAAATAGAGCGGTTGCTCACTCCAGAGTGTTCCATCATTGTCGAAGGTGGCGATGCGATCCTTTTCAGCTACGAAATCGGCGCCACCGGCTTTGGTAACCCTGGCAACAAACTGAACGATCGCGGTTTTGGTGGGACCTTCATTCCAGCCTGGCAATGGATCAACGGCGACCTTAGCGGTTATTGCAGTATCCGAAGCCGTCTCTTTCGTTTCAGTTTTGTTTTGTCCACATGCAACGAAAAGTGCCCAGGAAAAGATTACCAATGAAGTTTTGAAACCTCTCAACAAATTCAATTGTGCTACCAACAGGAGGGGATTCAATAGATTTTGAAAGAGGGTATTTTTGTCCGCAGTGATTAGCATAATATAGAATTAAAGCCTTGTGCTCAAACAAATTCAACCATCGGTTTGAAATACCAATATGTTTCAGGGGTGGGGTACTCCAGGGCAGGAGCTACAATAATCTGAGCCGGACTATAAATTCCAGGGAGGGGGTCGACTAATGTTGAGGAATCAATTGCTCCATCTGCTTAAGCTGTTCAGATTTCATTTCCAGTTCCAGGGCAAGGTTCGCCACAATTTTTATTAACCTGAGGTTTTCAGCCTCCAGCTTTTCTAAGTCACGCAGTAAAGGATTTGCCCGAGGGGCCGAACCATTGGATTCGCTTTCCAATTGTTTTTTCCATCGGGCAAATACGCTATAAGATAGTTTGTGCTCCTGCAGGATCCTGGTTACGCCATTATTCCTGGCTTGCAGTAGTATTTTCATCTTTTGTTCGGTACTGAATTTTCTTCTTTGCGCATCCATATACCTCAATTTTACAGTTACAAAAGAATCAGGAAATACTATTTCTTGGCCGCGCCTGGAGGATAACCCGCCAGGATCTTTGCAACTGCGTCTTTAACAGCGGCGTCGAGATCTTTTGCAGGTTTGTCAATTTCCTTGTTCCCAATTCCTTCCCACAAAAGATTTTTAGTTTTGGCATCTACCACTTCAATGATCAATGAGCCATCTTTATATTCGTCAACACTGTATGTGGTATAACCCGTTGACATGCCACCACCCCAACCATAGGGACGATAATACCCTCCATATCCATATCCACCCGTATAAGTAGTGTTGGCACTTACAGACTGCTTATCTTTAATAATTGCTGTAGTGTGAATCAGCAAATCAGGATTTGAACTTACTGCCAACAAACCCTTTTTCTTAAATTCATCCGAAATGGCATTCATAATTCTGTTTTGGTTTAGCTGACTCATTGAAGAACTTACCCTGAAGGTATCCATCGCAAATGTTTTGTACTGGGTGAAATTGGCGCTCTTGTCATAGTCCTGGGTCACTTTCAATTGGGGCGAACATGAACTGATTAAAAAGGCTGCAACTGCGCAAATAGAGAAGAAACGGTAATGAGCTCTCATAACTGTTGAGTTTTGTTAGTGAATATGAAAGAATTCAGTCTAGAATACAATTTCGTTTTTTGACGACTTAGGCAGTTCTTCAAAGAAGAACAGGATCTCAATGCAGGGTGGGAATGAAATCTCGTGGTCTACAAGCAGAAAAAGCGAGGTTTGCAAGGGGCGGGATCAGAAAATAATACAGGCATGATCCGGGGCCGAATGATTGAACAAAACATCAAAAAACGCTCAAAAATAACGCCACTAAATGTTCAACAATCAATTCAAAGGAAAGATAGTCATCTTTAGCAATTTTCAAGCTGGTTTGTGCCGTATTTATTCTACAGGCTAAAAATAAATGCGTTACGTATTTTAATTTGATGGGCTAATCTATCTTTAATCTCTTGCAACAAACGCATCATGCGACCAGAACGCCGCTATTACATGAAGATTTTCCCATTGGTCATACTGTCTTTTTTTGTGCTGATCGGCAAAATAAATGCGCAGAAGGATACGCTTATGCTTTATAACGGCCAAATGCTCGTGGGAGATTTAAAGGATGCAAAAACAGGAATCATTACAATTGATGACATAGATCTTTCGCTTGTGAAGGTAAAAATGTATAAAATCCGAAGGATGGTTTCTTTTCATCCCTATCGAATCGAAACAACAGAGAGGAAAATCTATATTGGAACAATCACACCGGGCGAAGAAGACGGCAAGGTAATGTTGTTGGTTAATGACAGTACCAGACTATTGTTGTCTTTGAACGAAATCAACATCATGATTCCCCTGGAAAAAAGTTTCATACAACGGCTTACGGGAAATGTAAATGCCGGCTTCTCTTTCGCTAAGTCAAGTGGTGTAGGCCAAATTAACTTCAGCGGCCTCGTTCAATACGCAACCCGCAACTGGACTTACCAGTTAAGCGCTTCCGAAATTGCCAGTATTGATTCCTCTAATGTTTCGCGAGACAACGAAAACCTGGAATTGTACGGGTCCTATAACTTTAATCCAACATGGTTTGCCGCTTCAACATTTTTATACCAAAGAAACCTGGAGTTATCGATCGCACGAAGATTGCAGCAAATGATTGGAGGAGGTAACAAGCTCTTTGTAAGAAGGTATTGGCAACTACTGGCGATTTCAGGTCTGGCATTCAACCAGGAACTCAACACTGATGGTGGAACCAGCGGATTGTTGCTGGAAATACCTTTCATGCTGAGATTCAATTTTTACAGGTTCAATCATCCCAATCTTCAAATCAACACGAGCCAGGCACTGTTTATTGGTTTGACGCAACAGGGTCGTGTTCGTTGGTCGGGTTCTACTAGTTTGTCCTACCAACTCATCAAGAATTTTTATGTCACGCTTACCCCCTACACAAACTACGACAACCTGCCTCCCCTTGGCGGCAATACGTTCGACTTCGGTATCGCATTTAGTCTCGCCTACAGGTTTTGATAATGAACAGGTTTAACTTTTTATTTGCTCGGTTGTTTCGCTGAAACCGATCAGAATTATTTAGCTTTTGTTGTTCAAATTCATGGCCATGAAGAAATTATACCCGATCCTTTTCCCGCTCGCAACGTTTGTTATGGCATGCCATAGCGGCAATGAAAAGAATGATTCTACATCAGCCACTCATTCATCCGTTTCAAATAATGGCGTAAATATTTCATTCACCGATACCGGCAACGGCGATACGGCATTGCTTTTCGTGCACGGCTGGGCAATCAATAAGAATTATTGGCAGGACCAGGTTAATCATTTTAAGAAACGATTTCGTGTGGTAACCGTCGATCTTCCTGGATTTGGAGAATCCGGAAAGAACAGAACTAACTGGAGTGTTGCCGAATTTGGCCGGGATGTGGATTCCGTGATGCAACAATTGGATCTGAAAAATGTGGTTCTAATTGGCCATTCGATGTCCGGAAATATTGTTCTTGAAGCAGCTCTGAATGCGCCTCAACGGGTGATTGGGATTGTTGGCATAGACAATTTCAAAAACTTCGGCGAAGTGCCCGACAGCAATTTTAAGAAGGTTTATGCGCAGGTGATTGACTCCATGCGGAAAAATTATTCAGGTGTTGTAGTCGAATATTTCGGCCAACGACTTTTTTCGAAATCCACCGACCCTGCTACCAGGAAAAGAATAATGAATGATGTACTTCACTCGGATTCTACGATTGCTGTCGATGTAATGGCCCAGATGGATTACGATGAAATCGGCAAGGCAAAATCCTATCGCAAGCCCATCTTCCTCGTCAATAGCGATTATACGCCAACGGATACCCTGGGATTCAAAAAGGCAGGCGTTCCCTTTCGCCTCTATTTCGTGAATGGCACAGGTCATTACCCCATGATAGAAAAGCCTGAGGAGTTTAACCGCCAATTGGAAGCGGTGATAAGAAAGATTGGGGATTCTGATTACTAGATTTTGGATACCGGATACTGCCCGCCCGAACGTTCCGAACGGAACGTTCGGGCGGGGATACTAGATTTCGTTCAACTTATACCCAATACCCAATACCTATTCTACAAAGAACCAAGTGCCTTTTCAAGGTCGTCTATCAGGTCTTCCACATTTTCAATGCCCACTGAATAGCGAATCAATGCTTCGGGTATCCCCAACAGTTGGCGTTGGGCTTCGGTTAATTCAACATGACTGGTTGTGCGAGGCGGGCCCGCGAGGGTACTTACAGAACCCAAACTGGCCGCGAGATGCACAAGTTTCAATTGCGGTAGGAATTTTTTTACGAGTTCATATCCTCCATCGAGTGAAAAGCTCATGACACCACCAAAACCCCTCATTTGAGAACTCGCAATTTGATGTCCCGGATGTGATTCCAGCCCGGGATAAAAGACATTCGAAACTTTGCGATGGCTTTTGAGATAGTTTGCAATTTTCAGGGCTGATGCATTCTGTCTTTCGATCCTCAACTCCAGCGTCTTTATTCCGCGTGCAATCATATATGCGGGGTCAGCCTGCAAACTGGCTCCATTGATTTCCCTGAATTGATATACCTTTTTAACCAACTCGGCTTTACCTGCAAGCAAACCGCCCATGGCGTCTGAATGCCCACAGAGAAATTTTGTCGCAGAATGCACGACCAGGTCGGCGCCCAGTTGCAGGGGATTCTGGTTGATGGGTGTTGCGAACGTATTGTCTACTACCACTATGGCCCCCACTTTCTTCGCAGCCGCAGAAAGTCTTTTAATATCAACAACCTTTAAAGTAGGATTGGTGGGCGTTTCGAGATAGACCAGGTCGCATCCATTCGCAATTTCAGATTCCAACATCTCATGATCGGTCGTATCGCAGAGGCGAACGTCCACATTGTAATTCGGCAAAAAATCGAGAAATAATTTGCTCGTGCCTCCGTATGTGTCTTTAATAGATACCACACGCTTGCCTGCCGTGAGAAAACAAAACAGGGTATTGCTGATGGCCGCCATGCCCGTTGAAAAAGCAATTGCAGTTTCGGCATTTTCCAGTACCCTGATTTTCTCTTCCAACGCCCCAACGGTTGGATTGGTATTGCGACTGTAAATAAAACCATCGGCCTTTCCCGTTGCAACGTCATACCATTCTTCCGTATCGGCATAAGAAAATGCAACACTGTTCACGATCGGGCTCGTCACTGCACCCTTTGTGTTTAGGTTTCCTTCGCCCGCCCAGACCGCGGCTGTTCCTTTTTTCATTTTTTTAATTTTACCTTTTTTATTTTTAATTGCCTGCGTGTTTCTCCATATAATGTACGGTCAGATAGCACAACGCCCTGACTCCATAAATGAAACTGCTTTCGTCAATCAGGAAATTTGGTGAATGGTGACTCACATCTTCTGGCTTTTTGCCCTGCGGAAGCGCGCCTACCTGGTAATAAAATCCGGGCACACGCTGTGAAAAGTATGCAAAGTCCTCCGCTCCCATGCCGGCAGGGACAATAGCATTATTGGAATTACCCACAATCGCGTTTAACACGGGCGCCATCTCTGCG
>Ga0163161_10000891_pt1 | contig 23193 bp, 19 predicted proteins | sample S45metaG_FD_129847 | JGI IMG/M metagenome (GOLD analysis project Ga0163161, IMG submission 129847) | Switchgrass rhizosphere microbial communities from Kellogg Biological Station, Michigan, USA - S4-5 metaG | ecosystem: Host-associated > Plants > Roots > Rhizosphere > Soil | place: USA... | reverse complement strand
GCCGCTGGCGGCGCATCCGTCGCTACGTACTGTTGGCGGTGGGGCTGGCCATGCTGGTGGCGTTGCTGGTGATGGCGGCGATGCTGCTGCAGCGCCCGCCGTCCGGGCAGGCTGCCAGCGGCGTGCTGGAGGATGGCAGCCGGGTGGTCGGCAGCCCGCAGCGGCCGTACCGGTTGATCACCGCCACCGCCGGGTTCGAAACCTATCCCACGCTGTCCCCGGACGGTTCGCAGGTCGCCTACGAGGCCGACAGCAGCGCCCGTGCAGGCAGCACGGTGAAGGTGCAGACCTCGGGCAACGCGCCGGCGCGGCTGCTCGCCGAGACGCCGGACGGCTATTCCGACCGCTTCCCCAACTGGTCGCCCAACGGGCGTGACATCGCGTTCGCGCGGTTCGGTCCGAACGCCAGCTGCGAGGTGCTGATCGCCAGCGCCACCGGCGGCGCGGTGCGCCACGTCACCCGCTGCGACGGCACCGAACTGCTCAGCTTCGACTGGACCCCGGACGGGCGCGGCCTGGTCTTCGGCTCGCTGGCCGGCGCGCATGCCCACCGTGGCATCCGCGTGCTGGATATCGCCAGTGGCCGTTGGACCCCGCTGGCCTACCAGGTAGCCGAAGACAGCTTTGATTACGCGCCGCGCTACTCGCCCGATGGGCGCTGGATCGTGTTCGTGCGCAACCCGCAGATCGGCGACCTGTGGCGGCTTCCGGCGGGCGGCGGCGTCCCCGAACAGCTCACCGCCGACTCGGCCGAGATCCGCGGCTGGGCCTGGCGCAGTGACAGCCGCCACATCGTGTTCGGCCGTCGCGTAGACAGCGAATCACGCCTGTACGAACTGGACACGCAGAACCGCACGCTGCGCGACGTCGGTATCGACGATGCGCAGTCGCCGGCGGTGTCGCGGCACAACGAGATGCTGGCCTTCGTGCACCGCAAGGCGCAGTTCGGGCTGTTCCGGGTGCCGCTCAAGGATGGCCAGCCGGGGCAACCGCAACGCCTGTTCCCCTCCAACGGCCGCGATGGTCAGCCGATGCTCGCGCCCGACGGCCGGCAACTGGTGTTCACCTCCGACCGGTCCGGCAACTACGGCCTGTGGTGGGCCGACCTGACCCGGCCCGATTCGCTGCGCCCGGTGGAGGGGCTGCGGCCGGAAACGCGGCAGGCGGCGGACTGGTCCCCTGACAGCACGCACCTGCTGGTATCCGGACGCGATGCGCAGGCCAACCCGGTGATCTATGAAGTGTCACCGCGCGATGAGCAGGTGGTGGCATTGCCGGTGCCGGTCGCCCAGCCGTTGCAGGCCCTGTACGGCAGCGACAGCGACCACGTGCTGGTGGTGGATCGCGACGCGCGCGAGCGGCTGCGGCTGTCCCTGTTCGATCGTCGGCAGTCGCCATGGCGGCTGCTGGCCAGTATCGAAGGGGTGTCGCAGGCGCGCTTCGACCGCAGCGCGCAGCGGGTGCTGTTCACCCGGTTGTCGGCCGGTGGGCTGTGGTCGGTGGATGCGCAGCTCAACACCGGCAGCATCCAGCAGGTCAGCGACGATCGGCCATCGCGCTGGCGCTACCGGACCTGGACGGTGGCACGCGATGGCAGCGTGGACTACCTGTCCAACGATGCCGAATGCGCCACGCTGTTTTCGCGCATCAACGCCGGCGCCACCCGCACCGAACACTGCCTGGACGCGGATCGGCTCAGTGCAGGCAACGGCTTCAGTGCGCACCCCGATGGCAGCGCCCTGTATGTGGCGCTGGCGGTGGCCGACGGTGCCGACATCGGCGTGATGCCGCTGCCCGAGGCGCCAGTGCCGGTCTTCTCGGCCGTTTCCAACGCCCTGTTTTTGAAGGGAAAATAGTCTTCGTACTTCCTTCGTATCGGCCTCGTGTCGAATTCGGATGAATCTCGTAGGACTTTCCTGACCCGGCCCGCCTGATTTGGCAAAACGTTTGCCCCACAACGGCAAACACGGTGTGCAGTCATGCGTCAGCTTTCCCTGGCCGATCGCGGCCAATCGCTCTCCCTGGACAAGATCGTCGACGACGGTCCGCTGCCCACCTGCCTGGGCGTTGCCCGGCTCGGCAGCCTGCAGACCGCCGGCGCCACCTTCACCGTGTGGATGCAGCTGCGTGGCAGTGCGTGGGTGGAATCCAAGGAAGGTCGCTTCCGCCTGCGCCAGCGCGAGTGGATCGCCTTCGAGAAGGAATCCAAGCCGATGATCCAGGCCGGCCGCGATGGCCTGTGCATTGGCCTGAGCCTCACCCCGGACGCATTGCGCGCATTGGGCGAGCTGGACGACTGCAGCCTGTATGCCGGCCGCGGCAGCATGAGCCGCGCCGAAGTCCGCGTGGCCTTGCGCCTGTGGCGCGATGCACTGGCCAGTGGCCAGCCGGCGCAGGCATTGCGCCCGGTGCTGCTGCACCTGGCTTCGCTGCAGCGCGTGCTGGCCACCGGCGTGCAGCGCTGCCCGGGCCGTTCGCGCGTGCGCAAGCGCCAGGTGTTCGGTCGCATGCAGCGCGCGCGCCTGTACCTGGAAGGCAACAGCCACCGCGTGGTGCGCATCGGCGAACTGGCCGAGCTAACCAACTTCTCCAGCTGGTACTTGTCCAAGACCTTCCAGAGCCTGTATGAAGAAAGCCCGCAGTCGCTGTCGGCACGCCTGCGGCTGGAACGCGCGGCCGACCTGCTGCGTGATACCGACATGATGATCGGCGAAGTCGCCGCTGCGAGTGGATTTGACAACTGCTGCAGCTTTGCAAGGGCATTTCGGGCACGTTACGGGCAGTCTGCGTCAGGCTTTCGCGAGGCCGGTGGAATGCTCCCGCCAAAGTCGGCAAAGCCATCGGTTGCTTCCCGCAAATAATTAACCGCAACGCAATCGTAACTTTCCGAGGCGGTTTAACACGCTACTAACGTACCTCGGAGAGATAAATGAATTTTCGTACTCCTGCAGTGCGGCTGGGCCTTCTGCCCGCCGGCATTGCGCTCGCGCTGTCGCCGACCTTTGCTTCCGCGCAGGAAGCAAAGGGCGCGACCGACCTGGATCGCATTGAAGTCACCGGTTCGCGCATTCGTGGCGCCAACATGGAGACCCAGCAGCCGATCCTGACGCTGAGCCGTGAGAACCTGGAAAAGCAGGGCTACACCTCGGTGGCCGATGTCCTGCAGAACCTGACCTCGGCCGGTGCTCCGGCCATTTCGCGTTCGGACGCCCTGTCGTCCGGCGAAAACGTCGGCGGCTACTACGTCGACCTGCGCAACCTCGGCGCCACCCGTACGCTGGTGCTGATGAACGGCAAGCGTCTGGGCGCCACCACCGGCGGCTACCAGGATTTGAGCCAGATCCCGATGTCGGCCGTTGAGCGTATCGAAGTGCTGAAGGACGGCGCCTCGTCCATCTACGGTTCGGACGCCATCGCCGGCGTGGTCAACGTGATCACCCGCAAGCGCTTCGACGGCGCTGAAGCCAGCGTCTACTACGGCCAGTACGGCGAAGGCGACGGCGAAGGCACCACCTATTCGCTGACCCTGGGCTCGGAAGGCGAGCGCGGCGGCGTGACTCTGTCGGCCGAATACTCCAAGCAGGATCCGGTCTGGGCAAAGGACCGCTGGTTCAGCCGTGATGGCGGCCGTGGCCCGAACTCGACCGCTGAAGAGTGGAGCCCGATCAGCCAGAACAGCACCTGGTGCAACCCGAAGCTGTTCGGCAAGTGCGAAGGCAAGGATGCGATCTGGCAGACGCTCAATCCGGGCGGCAACCCGAACAACCCGAACGACTACCACGAGCTGACCCCGGGCGAGTTCTCCAACGCCAACCAGCAGATGATGGCGTCGACCGGCATCGAGCGTAAGTCGGTCTACGTCAACGGCAACTACGACCTGACCGATTCGATCACGTTCAACGCCGACCTGCTGTACAACCAGCGCACCACCGACCAGCAGATCGCGGGCTACCCGTATCAGTCGCAGTCGGCCGCGATCAACACCCCGCTGTCCGGTTCGAGCGCGTTCAACCCGGTTGGCCAGGACCTGCAGTTCCGTCGTCGTCTGTGGGAAGTGCCGCGCACCACCACCAGCGACATGAAGACCCTGCGCTTTGCCCCGACCGTCAGCGGCTTCTTCGAGCTGGCCGGCAAGACCTGGGACTGGGACGCTGGCGCCCTGTGGAACCGTAACGAAGTCACCAAGACCGGTCACGGCGACATGAGCCTGATCGCGTCGCGTCAGGCGCTGGGCCCGTCGTTCATCAACAGCAACGGTGTGGCCCAGTGCGGTACCGCGGCCAACCCGACCCCGCTGAGCGCTTGCCGCCCGTGGAACCCGCTGCTGCCGTACGGCGTGGCTGGCCAGGGTTCGTTGGCGGATCCGGACCTGCAGAGCTTCCTGTTCCCGACCTTCACCGACACCGGCATCACCAAGACCACCAGCTACACCGCCAATCTGTCCGGGTCGATCGTTGACCTGCCGGCCGGCGAGCTGGGCATTGCGATGGGCTACGAGCACCGCAAGGAAGACGGCCGCTTCGTGCCGGACGCCTTCCGCCAGTCGGGCCAGAGCACCGGCCTTGCCTCGACCACCACCTCGGGTGATTACAGCCTCAACGAGTTCTACGTCGAGCTGAACATCCCGGTGCTGGCCGATATGGCCTTCGCCAAGGAACTGAGCTTCAACGTTGCCAGCCGTTACTCGGACTACAGCAACTTCGGCGACACCATCAACTCCAAGTTCGGCCTGGTGTGGCGCCCGATCGACGAGCTGCTGGTCCGTGGCACCTATGCTGAAGGCTTCCGTGCCCCGAGCATCAGCGACCTGTACGGCGGCCGCGACGCCAGCTTCGAGCGTTACACCGATCCGTGCGCCGTGGGCGTTGCGGGCAGCGTTGCCGGCAATGCCGCCTGCCTCAGCGGCGGCGCACCGGCTGACTACGTGCAGCAGGCCCAGGGCGGCCAGCCGTGCAAGACCTGGCCGTGCGCGACCCCGGACCAGTTCATCAGCGGCTCCAACGCTGAGCTGAAGCCGGAAACCTCCACCAGCAAGACCGTTGGTCTGGTGTGGAGCCCGCGCTGGGTGCAGGGTCTGGACATCTCGCTGGATTGGTACCGCTACGAGATCAAGGACATGATCATCGAGGACAGCGTCGACCGCATCCTGCGTGACTGCTACGTCCTGGGCAACTCGGCACGCTGCGAAGGCGTGACCCGTGCCGCCGATGGTCACATCAGCGCGCTGACCTACGGCCTGGCCAACCTCGGCTCGATGAAGACCGAAGGCTACGACCTGGGCGTCAAGTACCGTCTGCCGGAACTGGCGATCGGTCAGTTCAGCATCGACTGGCAGACCAGCTACCTGTCCAAGTACGACGAAGCCGGCCAGAACTCCGACGGTGACAACATCATCATCGGTCGCGTCAGCGAAGCAGGTCTGTTCCGCGTGCGTTCCAACGTGGGCGTGAACTGGGAACTGGGCAACTTCGGTGCGACCTACACCGCCCGTTACTACTCGGGCATGAAGGAAGACTGCGTCGACGACCGTTGGTGCGATGCCCCGGACCACTTCGCCAATGGCGAAAGCGCGCCGCTGCGTCACACCGGCTCCAACACCTTCCACGATCTGCAGATCAACTGGAAGGCGCCGTGGGATGCCACCATCGCCGTCGGTGCGAACAACGTGTTCGACCACAAGGGTCCGCTGATGTACTCGGCACCGAACTCGAGCTTCGCCAACTATGGCGGTTTCGATATCGGTCGCTTCCTGTACATGAAGTACACCCAGCGCTTCTGATCCATCGAAGCTCTGTAGCAGTAAAAAAGGAGGGCGGACCGCAAGGTCCGCCCTCTTTGTTTGTGCGGGGGCCTGGGCGTTCTACCCTCCCAGGTATCGATGCTGCGGCCACAAAGAGGTCTCCTCCCATCTGAGGAAAGCACCTTGTTGCAAGGGCCGTCGCAGCGTGAGCACGACGGTGCGCGGGTGGTCGTGTGTGTGCAGAAGCCGTTTGGATCGACTGGCGTCTCCGATTGGGGCGGTCCCGAGCGTGAGGGCCCCGTAGCAGCCGGTAGACCCCTGGCGTAAATGTCCCACGGCCGCGGGAGGCCTCCTTCTTGATTTTGCCCAGGGGCCTACCGGCTGCTACGGGGCTCGGCTTGCGGTAAGCAGGGGAAGCCAGGCCTTTCTGGCGCTGTCGGTGGGTCGGGCGCTGGGCCCCATGCCCTTGGAGGCGAAATAAAGGGGGAGGGGGCGGCCGCAGGCCGACGCCGGGGGACATTCGCCGGAAAGGGCATGGGGCCCGGCGCCCGACCCGCCGACGGCCGCGCCTGAAAAGCGTCAAGGCGGGCTTCTGCATGCGCCCCACGTCGGTCAAGAACCACAAAAAAGCCGGCCACTGGCCGGCTTTTCCGTTGCACGTCTGCCAGGCGTCATGCCGCGAGGCGGGGTCTCAGGCCTCGGCAGCCACCAGACCCATCAGGCCATTGGCGTGGTCCCGCCACTGCGGCAGCTTGTGCAGCACGCCTGCACGCTGCAGGTACTCCTCGTCCACCGGGTCACCGTTGATCAGGGCCAGCGCTACGTGCACCGCACCGGTTACCCAGAAGCTGCGCGTGTTGGACTTCTGCGGCTGCAGGTGGAACGCCACCGCCTCGATGATCGGCATCGGCAGGCCCCACAGGCCCAGCAGGTAGGCGCCGGCCTCGGCATGGCCGGGGCGTTCATCGGCTGCGTCGGTCGGGGCAACGCGCTCGTTGCGCACGCCCGGCAGCAGCAGCCCGATGTCGGCCAGCAGGGCCGCGGTCGCACCCAGCTCGGCGCTGGAATCGGGCAGCAGCTTGGCCGCCAGCCGCGAGGCCAGCAACGCGCGCTGCTGCAGCGAATTGCGTTCGGCACCGGACAACGCCGAGGCGGAGAACACTTCGCTGGCCAGCACCAGGTCGCGCAGGGTCGACAGGCCCAGCCGCGTTACCGCGGTGCGCAGGTCGGAAATGGTGCGGCCGCTGTTGAAGAATGCCGAGTTGGACAACTGCAGCACCTTGGCCGCAATGGCCGGGTCCGCAGACACCAGCTTGGAGACGTCGGCGGTGTTGGTGTCGTCGTCGTGTTCCAGCGCCTGGGTCAGGCTCAGGTACAGATGCGGCGGCGAGGGCAGCTTTTCGATGCGGCCGATCGCGCTGCGCAGATGCGCGCTGTCGAGCAGCTCGCGCAGTTCTTCCAGGCTGGTCAGCGCTTCCAGCAGCACCTCCGGGGCCAGCGGCATCGGCAGGAAGCGGTGGGCCACCCCGATCAGGCGCGCCGGCGGCGGGCGGTTGCCATGGTCGGCATCCACCAGTGCGATCCGGATGGTCTCCGGGCGCAGGGTGCGGATCTGCCCCAGCAGCGTGGTGGCCGTGAGATCGGGCAGGGTAGGGCAGGCGATGACCGCGTCCACCGGACCGGCGGCGACGATGCTCATGGCCGACTGGCCATCGGAGGCCGTCAGCGGCTGCCACTCTTCCCCAAGATCGGCAATGAAATCCATCAGTTCAGCCGACAGGCTGGCCTGGTCCCCAACAAGCAGAATGCGCACGACAAGTCCCCTGGCTGACCACGGTGAAACGCACCGTGGACGGTGTGAAGACGCAATGTACCCAATCCGGCACAAATAGTGATGTGCCGCAGTCAAAAAACGTGATGTCCATCGCTTCGGCGGCCAGCGCCGAAGCGATGCCGTTCAGCCTCAGCCGTTGTTGCTGAGGTAGCGCTGGTGCGCTTCGATCAGGATCTGCTTGGCTTCGGCAGCGCCGGCCCAGCCGTCAAGCTTGACCCACTTGCCCTTTTCCAGGTCCTTGTAATGCTCGAAGAAGTGGCCGATGCGCTCCAGCCAGTGGCTGGACACCTGCTCGATGTCTTCCACGTGGGCGTAGCCGCTGAACACCTTGGAGATCGGCACGGCCAGGATCTTTTCGTCGCTGCCGGCCTCATCGCTCATCTTGAGCACGCCGACCGGACGGCAACGCACCACCGAACCGGGGATCAGCGGCAGCGGCAGCACCACCAGCACGTCGGCCGGGTCGCCGTCGCCGCACAGGGTGCTCGGCACGTAGCCGTAGTTGCACGGGTAGCGCATCGGGGTGGACAGGATGCGGTCGACGAAGATCGCACCGGTTTCCTTGTCCACTTCGTACTTCACCGGCTCGGAATCCTTCGGGATCTCGATGATGACGTTGATTTCTTCCGGCGGGTTCTTGCCGGGCGAGACGAGTTCCAGACCCATGGGTGTACTCCGAGAGGGGGATGTAGGCGGATAGCCCCCCATTTTATGCCTTTGCCGGGCCGCGTGCAGCGGGGGCGGGACCACGGCCCCATGGAGGGTTTCCCCACGGCCCGGCGCGGCCTTGCCGGATGGGCCCGTGCTCCGGGCCAGGCCACGCTGGTTCTCCTTCCGTTGGAGTCTGGCCATGTACCCACGTTTTCGGCCGTTGCTGCGCCTGTTCGCCCTGCTGGCCTGGCTGCCCAGCGCCCCGCTGCTTGCCCAGCCGTTCGTCGACCTGGTGGATTTCCCCCGCAACGAGGCCAACTGGGACCGCTTCTACACCCTGGAATCCCACTTGGCGCGCCGCTTCGACGCGGTCTGCGCCGATACCCTCTGCGAGGGTGATTACAGCAACCTGCGCGCACTGCAGTTGCGCTGCTCGGTCAACGCGGCCAGCGGGCAGGTGCACGCCTGCAACTGGCTGTTCATTGCCAGCGAATTGCAGATAGCGGCAGACACCGGCATGGTCCTGTCGGACAACCGGCGCTGGGACTGCCCCTTGCCGCTGGGCACGGGGGTGGCGGTGGAGGCCTTCCATGCGTCTCTGGAACGCGCCGACGCGCTGGATGTCGTGCTGCCCGGTGCGGCGCTGTCCATCGGCGAGGCGGTGGGCGACTGCCTCCAGCAGACCCGGCAGCCGGAGCGCGCGGTGTCGGCGGCCCGCTACGTGGACGCGCGGGATTATCCCGGCCCGGGCCAGGGTGGGGCGCGTTTCCGTGCGCTGGAACAGGCGCTGGTGCGCGGCTTCGATGACATATGCGGCGACACCTTCTGCGAGGGCGAGTACTACAACCTGCAGGCCATGCGCCTGCGCTGTTCGGTGCACGCCGCCAGTGGCCGGGTGGGGGAGTGCCGGTGGACATTCGCCGGCAGCAACATGAACGTCGACGCCGCCACCGGTGCGGTCACAGTGGATGCCCGCGATTGGGCCTGCCGCCTGCCGCTGGCGTTTTACACCCCCTTGCCGCTGCTGCTGGGTACCCTTCAGGGGCAGGACGCCATCGACACCGCGCTGCCGGGGACCCGCACCACAGTGTACGAAGGGTTGACCACCTGCCTCTGAGCTGCGGCGCGAACACGGCGACGGCTCGGCGGCCGAGCCTCACAAACGTGACTCATTCGCATTTGCGGGGTAGCATGGCGCGCCTTCCGCCCCGGCCCACGCGTCCGTCGCATGACCACCAACGCCTCCGCCCTCACCGAGATGCTGATCCGCGAACGCCCTGCGCTGCTGCGCCTGGTGCAGCGCATCCTGGGCAACGATGGCGGTGCCGAGGACGTGATCCAGGCGATCTGGTTCAAGGCGCGCGGGGTGGACAGCGGCCAGGCCATCGACAACCCGCGGGCCTATCTGTATCGGCTGGCCACCAACCTGGCCACCGACCACGGGCGTGAGCGCACCCGCCGCGCACGCCTGCTCGCCGAGCATTACCTGTGGGGACCGGACGAAGTGCTGTCGACCGAAGAACAGGCGATGGCCCAGGACGAACTGCAGCGCGTGCTCGCCGCCGCCGCGCACCTGCCTGAGCCCACCCGAACCATCTTCCGGCTCAACCGCCTGCAGGGCCTGACCCAGGCCGACGTGGCCAAGCGCCTCAAGGTGTCGGTCACCACCGTGGAGAATCACGTGCGCGCCGCCCTGCAGCGCCTGGCGTGGGCCCGCAACGGGCGCTGATGCCCCGCGCGCGCGTCAGGGCATTGGGGAACCGCCCCCGTCATTCGTCTTGATCATACTGGGGCGTGTCGCGTGCCCCGCTTCCGTCCCTGCGGGTGTCATCGCCCGACCGCGCCAACCCGCCAGCCATGAGCCCGCCGCCCATCGATCCGCTTCCGCCGCCGTCCACATCGTCCGATCCCGTCGCCGTGCAGGCGCAGGCGTGGATTGCGTGGCTGGCCTCCGGCACGGTGGATGACATCGGCATGCAGGCCTTCGAGCGGTGGCTGGCCGCGCCGGGCCACCGGCGCGTGTTCGAACGCGAACGCCAGCTCTGGCGCAGCCTGGGGCCACGGCCGCAGGCGACCCTCGCGCCGACGCGCCGGCGCGCGCGGGTGCGCCGCTGGTCGCTGGCCGCTGCGGCGGTGCTCGCGCTGGCTTGGATGGCACCGGACGCGTGGCTGCGGCTGCAATCGGACCACCGCACCACTACCGGCATCGCCGAGGTGGCGTTGCCCGACGGCAGCCGTGCCGTGCTGGATGCCGAGTCGGCCATCGCCGTGCAGTTCGACGGCCAGGTGCGCTGTATCGCGCTGTTGCGTGGTCGTGCCTGGTTCCAGGTGGCGCCCGGCCAGCCGCAGCGGTTTGAAGTGCGCGCGCAGGGCGGGGTGGTCGAGGACATTTCCACCGCGTTTGCAGTCTCCAGCGACGCCACCGGCGTGCAGGCCGATGTGGAACAGGGCCAGGTGCGAGTGGCGGCCAGCGAGGGCGGCGGCTGGACCTGGCTGCAGGCCGGACAGCGTGCCGCATTCGCGCCCGGTGGCCGCGTGCAGCGGCTGGCCGACCAGGCACCCGACCGGATCGCGGCATGGCGGCAGGGCGAACTGCTGCTGGACGAAGTGGGCGTTGCCGATGCGGTCCAGCGCATCGGGCGCTATCGGCGCGGGCCCACCTTCGTGCGCGGCGACCTGTCGCAGCTGCCCGCGGTCAACGCGGCGTTCCGCATCGACCGGCCCGAACAGGCGCTGGACGCACTCGCCGGCAGTGCCGGCCTGCGCGTCACCCGCCTGCCGATGGGCGTGGCGATCGTGCAGGTCGACGCCCGTCGATAGCCGCGCGTGCTGTCCGAACTGAATTGGTCTTGGGGGCGTCGCCGCCCCAGTCGTCTCACCCCCCGAACGTACCCGCCGCCGCCACGTACTTCGCAGCGCCCGCACACCGTATGCGGGGACGTCGCTTCTGCGATATCGCCTTCTCGACAGGTTCCATCATGCGTATCACCTCCTTCCCGGGCCGTTCGCCGCGTCCGTCCCGTCTCTGCATCGCCTTGCTGGCCGCCGGCCTGGTGGCCGCGCCTGCATTCCCGGCGATGGCCCAGGCCAGCACGTCCGGCGCTGCCGCCCTGCATCGCTTCGATATTCCCGCCCAGCCGCTGGCCGAGGCACTGCATACCTACATGCGCCAGTCCGGCGTGCAGGTGGCCTGGCCGGCCGCGCTCACCGAGGGCGTGCGCTCCAGTGCGGTCAGCGGCGACCTCGACGCGCAGCGGGCATTGCAGCAGCTGCTGCGTGGCAGCGGCCTGGTGATGCGCAGCGTCGGGTCCGATGCGGTGACCCTGGAAGCGGCGGCCACGGCCAGCCGCGAGGACGGGGTGATCGTCACCGACGCGTTGCGGGTGGCCGGCGAGCAGTCCGGCGACGGCGACAGCGATGCCGCACGCGCCCTGGATGTGTACCGCACCACCGGTTCCAGCGTGTACGTGCCGCGTGCCACGATCGAGCGCTTCCGCGGCACCTCCGCGGCCGATATCGTCAAGGGCGTGGTCGGCGTCACCGCCGGCGACCCGCGTACCGCCAACGCGCTGGACCTCAACATCCGCGGCATCCAGGGCCAGAGCCGCATCCCGGTCATCATCGACGGCGGCCAGTCCAGCATGGACACCTACCGGGGCTACGCCGGCCAGTCGCAGCGTACCTACCTGGACCCGGACCTGATCTCCAGCCTCACCGTGACCAAGGGCCCCAGCCTGGGCGCCAATGCGTCCGGCGGCATCGGCGGCGTGGTCGAGATGGAGACGTTGAAGATCGGCGATGTACTGCGCGACGGCCAGGACGTCGGCCTGCGCGTGCGCAGTGGCGTGTCCAACGGCAGCGCGCGCGATGTGCCGGCGTATGGCGCCGCGCCGCGCAGCAACCGTAACAGCCTGGGCGGCCAGTTCTTCAACATCGCCGGTGGCAAGCATTGGGATGCGTTCGACCTTGTCGCCGCCTACGCCTGGCGGGATACAGGCAACTACTACGGCGGCAAGCACGGCTACGACGACTTCCCGCAGACCCGGCGCACGCTGGCCCCGTTGAACCCGCCCAACACCGAAGTGTTCAACACCTCGTCCAAGTCCAACTCGGTGCTGTTGAAGGGCACCTGGCGCATCGACGACACCCAGACCCTGGAAGCCGGCTACCGCCATTACAGCGGTCGCCAGGGCGAGATCATGGCCTCGCAGATCATCCGCGTGGACCGCGACCGCGTGCCGCAGTGGGAGCCGGGCAGCGTCGACATGGATGCCTACAACCTGCGCTACCGCTTCAACCCGGGCAACGACCGGGTCGATCTGAAGGCCAACCTCTGGTACACCGACGCCGACAGCCTGATGTACAACGGCCTGACCGGCATCACCCCGTGGTACTTCGATCGCCGCACCGAGTGGTATGACGGCCCGAGCTTCAACACCGACCCGGGTTACAAGGACGCCTACCGCAACAGCATGCAGCAGCAGCGGCTCGGGTTCGACGTGTCCAACACGACCCACCTGGTGACCGACGCGGCCGGGGTGTTCACCTTCGACTACGGCCTGTCCTTCAGCGACGAGGACGTCGGGCCCGGCAAGAATGCGCCGATCATGCACGACGACCTGATCAACAACCGTTTCCTGCGCAACGCCGACCGCAAGGAATACAGCGCGGTGGCCTCGATGAAGTGGCAGCCCGACGACCATTGGGACGTACTGCTGGGCGGGCGCTTCAACCGCGTCAGCGTGCACGACCGCAACCGCCTGGCCACGCCGGACGGTGAGGACGTGATCGGCCAGTATCGCTACACCCAGCTGCTGGACGGCAACCCGGCGCTGCCGGCCTGGCGTGCCAAGCGCATCGCCATGCTCAACTGGTACCCCGATGCGAACGGCCAGTTCACCGAAGCGTCGCTGCTGGCATCGCCGTACAAGAAGGGCACCGTGGCCGACATCACCGGCTGGAACTTCCACGACATGACCGAGGCCGAGGACCTGATCGTGCCGACCAGCTGGACCTGGTCGCAGCCGATCCGCCGCACCGATCATGCGTTCATGCCCACCGCCAGCGTCACCTACCACTTCAACGACGACAGCATGGTCTACGTGAAGTACGCCGAAGGCGTGAAGCTGCCGAGCCTGTTCGAAAGCACGCTGGGCCTGTTCACCGCCGCCAAGCCGATCGGTGGCGAGCTCAAGCCCGAGCGCGCCGGTACCTGGGAAATCGGTGCCAGCACCGTCCGGCAGGGGCTGTTCACCGACGGCGACACGGCGGCGTTCAAGCTGGCGTACTTCAACACCCGTATCGATGACCTGATCACCCGCGACTACCGCACGCTGTCGGCCGGCTATATCCGCAACATCGACCGCTTCAAGGTGTCGGGCATGGAATTCCAGTCCAGCTACGATGCCGGCACGGTGTTCGCCGACCTGTCAGCGCACTATTACTTCGACGCCAAGACCTGCGCGCCGGACATCGCCGCCGAGCGCCGTGCCTACGGCGTGCAGCGCAGAATCGAGGAGCTGGCCAATACCCCCGACTGCGTCGATGGCGGCTTTGAGGGCTCCTACAGCAACACGCAGAATCCGCCGCGCTACACCGTCAACCTGACCCTAGGTTCACGCCTGTTCGATGAGCGGCTCAGCTTCGGTACCCGGGTGATCCACAACGCCGGTCCGATCAGCACGCTGGACAAGGAATGGAACGTCGGCCTGTCGGCGATCCAGCAGCTGTACCGCCCGGCCACCGTGGTGGACCTGTTCGCCAGCTGGCAGGCCAGCGAGCAGTTCGCGGTGGACGTCAACGTCGACAATCTCACCGACCGCTACTACCTGGACCCCCTGGCGCTGGGCGTGATGCCGGCACCGGGCCGGATCGTGCGGCTGGCGCTGACCTGGCGCTACTGAGGGTGAGGTGATGTACCCCGCGGGGGGCCGGCAACTGCCGGCCCCCCGCGTCCGTTTCAGCCACCGGTCTGCTGGGCGACCGCGTCGGCATGCAGGGCCTCGCCCAGTTCATCGACAATGATCGCCCAGTCCGCATCGGACTTGAGCTGCTCGGCCAGGAACTGGCGCTGGCCATCATTCCAGAATGGCGCCTCCACCAGGGCCACCTCGGCGGGCAGCTGGTGGTCAACGATGAAGCGGGCGATCGCCGCGTCGCTCGCGTCCAGGCCAAGCTGCAGGAACAGGTTGGTCATGCGCGGTTCGGTGGTAATCATCATGGCGGGTCCTCCTCAAGAATGTGCCGCCATTATCGGTGCAGCCGCGTGAGGCCGGCATCGCCGGATCGGGTAGGGGCGACTGGTCGTACAACCAGGCTTGGGGTTGCCGCCGCGGCAGACGTCTCAATCGGGAAACCTGCGCACGGCCTGTTCCCGGGGCCTGCGTGGGCTGCATTCCCATTGCCCAGCACGAGCACCATGACCGTCATCGATACCCTTGAAGCCACCCGCAGCCAGCGCCTGAAGGCCGCCACCCGCGACAGCCACGGCGCGCTGGACAAGCGCATCATGGCCGGCGACATCTTCGCCAGCCGCGGCCAGTTCGCGCGTTTCCTGCGCGTGCAGTACTGCTTCCATCGCGATATCGACGCGCTCTACGCCAATGCCGCGCTCGACGCCCTGCTGCCCGATCTGGAGGCACGCCGCCGGTTGCCGCTGATCGCCCGCGACCTGGCCGACCTCGAACAGATCCTGCCGGCCCCGGTGCCGATGCGGCTGGACCCGGACCTGGCGCTGCCGGCCGCGCTGGGCTGGCTCTACGTGGCCGAAGGCTCCAACCTGGGCGGCACCATCCTGTACAAGATGGCCGCCAGGCTGGGGCTGGATGCCGACTTCGGTGCACGCCACCTCGCCGCGCATCCCGACGGTGCCGCGCGCCATTGGCGCGAGTTCACCGCCGCGCTCGACGGAGTGGTGCTGGATGACGCGCAGGAACAGCAGGTCATCGATGCCGCCGATGCAGCGTTCCGCAGCGTGCACGGCCATGTTGAACGCGAGTTCGACGCGCGCTGATGCGCTGGCTGTGGTTCTGCCTGGGGTGGGTGATGGTGGCGCTGGGCGTGATCGGCGCGCTGCTGCCGGTGATGCCCACCACCATCTTCCTTATCCTGGCGGTGGGCTGCTTCGCACGCAGCTCGCCACGGTTTGAACGCAGGCTGCTCGACCACCCGCGTTACGGCCCGGCCTTGCGCCTGTGGCGCGAGCAGGGTGCGGTGAGCCGCAGGGGCAAGGCCTTTGCCGCCGGCGGCATGGCGTTCGGCTTCGTGATGTTCTGCTGGGGCGCGCATCCGTCGTGGCGGCTGCTGCTGGGCGTGGGCGCGTTCTTCATTGCCAGCGCAGCCTATGTGCTGTCGCGGCCGTCACCGCGCCTGCCGCCCACACCGGATTGAGCCTGCCCCTTCTTGCGGCGCTGGTAGCAGCAACGCCGCGCCTCCTTTCCTGATGAGCCCGACCATGACTGTGTTGCTTCCCTTCGCCATCGCCGCCCCCGCGCCCGCACTGACGCCGTGGGGCATGTACCTGGCCGCCGATGTGGTGGTCAAAACGGTGATGATCGGCTTGGCTGTCGCGTCGGTGGCCACCTGGACGGTGCTGCTCGCCAAGGGCTGGGAACTGGCGCGCGAGCGCCGCCACCTGCTGCAGGCGCGCGCGCTGCTGCTGGAGAGCGTGCAGTTGCCCGATCCACAGATCGACCCGCGCCTGCAGGAAGAACCCGTGCGCCTGTTGCTGGAGGCGGCGCGTACGGAGCTGCGGCTGTCGCCGCATGGGGGCGACCCGGCGGGGGTGAAGGAGCGCGTCGGCTCGCGCCTGGAGCGCATCGAACTGGCCTGTGCGCGGCAGGCGAGGCGCGGCATCGGCGTGCTCGCCAGCATCGGCGCGATCGCGCCGTTCGTGGGCCTGTTCGGCACCGTGTGGGGGATCATGAACAGCTTCGTCGGGATCGCCCAGTCCAACACCACCAACCTGGCCGTGGTGGCGCCCGGCATCGCCGAAGCGTTGTTGGCCACCGCGCTGGGGCTGGTGGCGGCCATTCCCGCCGTGGTGATCTACAACCACTTCACGCGGGTGCTGGCCGGCCTGCGCGCGCTGCTCGGCGACCTGTCGGCGGCGGTGCAGCAACTGGTGTCGCGCGACCTGGACCGCGCGGCAGTGCATGCCGGCCCGGTGCTGGCGCGCGCTGCGCACTGAGGCTCCCGCATGGCACTCCGTACCGCACGCCACGACGACGACGCGCTGGAAGAAACCCACGCGATCAACGTCACCCCCTTCATCGACGTGATGCTGGTGTTGCTGATCATCTTCATGGTCGCCGCACCGCTGGCCACCGTGGACACCGCCGTGGACCTGCCCTCCAGCAGCGCGCGCCCGCAACCGCGCGAGAGCGAGCCGGTGTTCCTGACCGTGCAGGCCGACCTGTCGCTGCGGGTGAACGATGCCGCCGTTTCCGCCGAGGCGTTGCCGGTGGTACTGCAGCGGCTGACCGGCGGCGACCGTGAACAGCGCATCTATCTGCGCGCCGACCGCCAGGTGGCTTACGGTGACCTGATGCAGACCATGAACGCGCTGCGCGCGGCCGGCTACCTCAAGGTGGCGCTGGTCGGGCTGGAACAGCCCGCGCCATGAGCGAAGGCCGTGCAGGGCACGCACGCTGGGCCGGTAGCCTGGGTATCGTGCTGGCCACCTACGCCATCGGCATCGGGGCCACGCTGTGGTGGATAGGACGCGCGCCACCCGCACCGGCCAGCGCGCCGCCGGAAGCGCTGATGGTGGAGCTGGCTCCGGTCGCTGAAGCGCCGCCGGTGCCGCCCACCGACATCGCACAGGGACCCTCGCAACAGGAACAGCACCGCCCCGCGCCGGAACCGCGGCCGGTGCGCGCGCTGGCGCTGCCCCCGCAGCCGCACCCGGACGGCGAAGCGGTGGCGCAGCGCATGCCACCGCCCACCGAGCAGACGCCCGCGGACGCCCACAACGTGGACCAGACCCTCGCTCCGCCGGACGTACAGGCCACCACCGCGCAACGCTACGCGGCGCCGCAGACGATGGCCGGCCAGCGTAGCGACGCGCAGGTCACCTGGCAGGGGCTGCTGCTGGGCCATCTGGAGCAGCACCGGCGCTATCCACGCGGGGCCGAGCGCCTGCGCCAACAGGGCGTGGCCTACGTGCGCTTTGCGGTGGACCGGCAGGGCAATGCGCGCAACATCCGCATCGGCCAGAGCAGTGGGCATCCGTTGCTGGATGCCGAAACGCTGGACACCGTGCGCCGTGGCAGCCCGGTGCCGGCGCCGCCGCCGGAGATCGGCGGCGACCCGGTGGAGGTGATGGTGCCGGTGGCGTTCTTCATCCGCCGGCGCTGACCCCGGTAACGCCCGGCCATGGGCCGGGCGACGGCGTGCCTACAGCAACGGCACCAGCAGCAGCGCGACGATGTTGATGATCTTGATCAGCGGGTTGATCGCCGGGCCCGCCGTGTCCTTGTACGGATCACCCACGGTGTCGCCGGTGACGGCGGCCTTGTGCGCCTCGCTGCCCTTGCCGCCGAAGTGGCCATCTTCGATGTACTTCTTGGCGTTGTCCCACGCCCCACCGCCGGTGGTCATCGAGATCGCCACGAACAGGCCGGTGACGATGGTGCCGATCAGCAATCCGCCCAGCGCGCGTGGCCCCAGCAGCAGGCCCACCACCACCGGCACGGCCACCGGCAACAGCGAGGGCACGATCATTTCGCGGATCGCCGAGCGGGTCAGCATGTCCACCGCGCGGTCGTACTGCGGCTTGCCGGTGCCTTCCATGATGCCGGGGATCTCGCGGAACTGGCGGCGCACTTCCTCAACCACCGCACCGGCCGCCCGGCCTACCGCTTCCATCGCCATTGCACCGAACAGGTAAGGGATCAGGCCGCCGATCAGCAGGCCGATGATCACGGTGTGGTCGGACAGGTCGAAGGCGAACGTCTGGCCCGGATTGGCCGCCTGCAGGTTGTGCGTGTAATCGGCGAACAGCACCAGCGCCGCCAGTGCCGCCGAACCGATCGCATAGCCCTTGGTGACGGCCTTGGTAGTGTTGCCCACCGCATCCAGCGGGTCGGTGATGTTGCGGATGCTGGAGGGCAGTTCGGCCATTTCGGCGATGCCGCCGGCGTTGTCGGTGATCGGGCCGTAGGCATCCAGCGCCACGATCATGCCGGCCATCGACAGCATCGCGGTGGCGGCGATGGCGATGCCGTACAGGCCGCCGAAATAGTGCGCCAGCCAGATCGCCACGCACACCGCGATCACCGGCAACGCGGTCGACTTCATCGACACCCCGAGTCCGGCGATGATGTTGGTGCCATGCCCGGTGGTGGAGGCCTGCGCCACGTGCTGCACCGGTTTGTACTGGGTGCCGGTGTAGTACTCGGTGATCCACACGATCAGCCCGGTCAGCACCAGCCCGATCAACGCGCAGAAGTACAGGTTCAGCGCCCCGTGGCTGTTGTCGGGCATCAGCTGCAGGGTGATCGGATAGAACGCGATCGCCGCCAGCACCGCCGACACGATCACGCCCTTGTACAGCGCGCCCATGATCGAGCCACCGGGCTTCACCTTGACGAACAGCGCGCCGATGATCGAGGCGATGATCGACACACCGCCCAGCACCAACGGATACAGGATCGCGTTGCGTCCGGCTTCGGCGATCATCAGGCTGCCCAGCAGCATGGTGGCGATCACCGTCACCGCGTAGGTCTCGAACAGGTCGGCGGCCATGCCGGCGCAGTCGCCGACGTTGTCGCCCACGTTGTCGGCGATCACCGCCGGGTTGCGCGGGTCATCCTCGGGAATGCCGGCTTCCACCTTGCCGACCAGGTCCGCGCCGACGTCGGCGCCCTTGGTGAAGATGCCGCCGCCCAGCCGCGCGAAGATCGAAATCAGCGAAGAGCCAAACGCCAGCCCGACCAGCGCATGCAGTGCCTGCGCGGTATCCAGCCCCATCCGCAGCAGCAGCGCGTAATACCCGGCCACGCCCAGCAGGCCCAGCCCGACCACCAGCATGCCGGTGATCGCACCGCCGCGGAACGCCACGTCCATGGCGGCACTGAGGCCGTTGCGGGCGGCTTCGGCGGTGCGCACGTTGGCGCGCACCGACACGTTCATGCCGATGTAGCCGGCGGCGCCGGACAGCACCGCGCCGATTGCAAAGCCGATCGCGGTGTACCAGCTGAGGAAGAATCCGACCAGCACGAACAGCACGACGCCGGCGATGCCGATGGTGAGGTATTGACGGTTGAGATAGGCGCGCGCGCCTTCCTGGATGGCGGCGGCGATTTCCTGCATGCGGGCATTGCCAGCCGGTTGCCGGAGGATCCAGCGTGCCGACACGATGCCGTAGAGAATCGCGAGAATGGCGCAGAACAGCGCCAGAGAAAGCCCATAACGTTCCAGCATGTCCCCTCCCGGGTGATGGAATGGCATCCAGTGAACGGATGAACCTCTCCACGCGGGGGCACAACGGGCTGCAACCTTGGACCAACCCGTTCAGACCGTGCCCGGTCATCAAGCGTGTGGCGGTGTTCAGCAATCCCTGGTGGCCGCGAGTATGCGGGCATTCGCCCGCAGACCGGTAGTGCCGAGCCACGCCCGCCAGCACGCGCCCAGACGTGTAGTGCCGAGCCACGCTCGGCAGCACAGCCCGCAGACCGGTAATGCCCAGCCACGCCCGCCAGCACAGCCCGCACACCGGTAGTGCCCAGCCACGCCCGCCAGCACGCGCCCAGACTTGTAGTGCCGAGCCATGCTCGGCAGCACGCTCGCAGGCCGGTATTGCCCAGCCACGCCCGGCAGCACAGCCCGCATACCGGTAGTGCCGAGCCACGCTCGGCAGCACAGCCCGCAGACCCGTAGTGCCCAGCCACGCCCGCCAGCACGCCCCAGACTTGTAGTGCCGAGCCACGCTCGGCAGCCCGCCCATCAAGACCGCACGCCTTGCCACGCCGTTCAGCCATCCGCTGGCAGCCTCGCTCCATCCCCAGCTCCCGGAGTCCTGCCATGTCCACCCGTCACCTGCTCTGGCTGGCGCTGCTGCCCGCCGTCGCGGCCAGTGCCGCCGAAACCCCCGAGCTGCAACGCGCGGCCGGCGCGCCACAGGCGGTGGGGGCGGCGCACACGCTGCGCCAGATCCCCGAAGCCTGCGCACGCCTGGAAGGCATGTTCACCACCAACGCCGCCCAGCCGTACACGTTCGCGGTGGTGCGTACCAGCGAGCAATGCCAGCCGCGCGCGCGCTTCGTCGATTTCGCCAAGGCGCAGCCGAGCGAAGCCAAGGGCTGGAAGCTCAATGACGTGATCCGCGTGCCCAATGCCAGCTGCCGGGCGCAGCAGGCGGTGGTGCGCGTGTGGCGCCTGCCGGTGGCCCAGAAAGCCGAGCTGGACGGGCAGGGCCAGTCGCGCATCTACCTGGAAGAAGCCAAGCAGCAGGCCGCCGCCGGCAAGATCGCGCAGATCCCGATGTTTGCCGCGCAGATGGCGGTGGAAGGCAAGGCCTGCCGATAATCCGTTCCGCCCAGGGCCGTTACCGGCACAAGCACGAAAAAGCCCGGATGGCAGTGCCGATCCGGGCTTGGGTGTCATCCGCGACGGGCCAGACTCAGTTGCCCTTGCAGTCCTTCAGCCACAGCACCCGGCCGATCTGGTCGTAATGGTCCACCACGCCGACCAGGGTGACCTTCTCCTTCGGGCGCAGCGCCAGCGCGAAGGCGGCCTGGCTCGGGGCGAAGGCGCAGGTGATGGCCACGCTCTCGAAATCGATGCCGCTCGAACCGCTCGGCAGTTCGAAGCCGGTGTTGTAGGTGCCACCGCTCTTCAGCACGCCGTTGACCCGCCCGGTGATCGAATACACCTTGCCCTTGTAGCGCGGCTCGATCGCGGCCGGGTTGTCCTTGTTCTGCGTACGCAGCTGGAAGCCGAAATCGCTGGCCGAAATGTTCACCGTCGAGGCCTTCGGCGCGGATGCCGCCAGCTGGTCGCCGGCCTTGCCCGGCTTGACCTGGGTCAGCATCTTGCACATCTCGGCGCGGACCGCGTCGGCCTTGGCGAAGGCGCCCGGATTGAGCTTGACCGTCATCGCCACGGTGCCGGTACGGCCTTCGCTGGTGGCGCTGATGATGATCGGAATGGTCTTGTGCATCGCCGTCTGCGGATCTTCGATCAGCATCGCGCCGTTCTCGGCATCCAGGCTCAACACGTCCATGTTGTTGCCCTTGGCGATCACGTTCATCTGCCCGATCGCGCTCTTCACGGTCAGGTCGGGCACGGTCACCGAGGCGGTGTAGGTGGTGCCCGAAAGGGGATTGCCCTTCTTCTGGAAGCTGCTTTCGCACGTATCGGCGAAGGCGGGAGCCGCGGCGGCGAGCAGCAGCACGGAAAACAGGGTTTGGCGCTTCATCGGTACAGTCCTTGTCATCGCACGCAAGTGCGGAGGTGGGTCGCGGGTGCGAAGGCCGGCATGCCCTGCCGGCTGGGCGCGATTGTATGAGGCGTCCGGGTGCGCCGCAATTGCCGATCGGCGCGGTTCGGCGGTGGCATGCCCGCGGGCGTGCCACCGTCCGGCGCGGCTCAGCCGTCCTGCCAGGCCGGCAGTTTCTTCTTCACGCCCACGTTCTTGAGCGTGACGTACTTCGGCAAGCCGTCGGCGCCATAGGGCAGCGGTGCCTCGCCCTTGATCAGCGGCGACAGGTAGGCGCGGGCCTTGGCGGTGATGCCGAAGCCATCCTTGCGGATGAAACCGGCCGGCATCTTCTTCTCGTGGTTGGCCACCTTGTGCAGCGGCGCCGCCTCGATCTTCCAGCGGTACGGCGCGTCGCTGCCACGCACGATCACCGGCATCACCGCGTTCTGGCCCTTCAGCGCGAACTGCACCGCGGCCTTGCCTACCGCCTGCGCCTGTTCCCAGTCGGTCTTGGAGGCGATGTGCCGCGCCGAGCGCTGCAGGTAGTCGGGCAGGGTCCAATGCACTTTGTAGCCGAGCGCGTCCTTGACCCGGGCCGCCAGCTGCGAGGCCACCCCGCCCAGCTGGGTATGCCCGAACGAATCCTTGCCGCCGCCGGCATCGGCGACGAAGCGGCCATCGGCGGTCTGGATGCCCTCCGAGGCCACTACCACGCAGTGGCCGACGCGCTCGACCACCTGCTTGACCTTGGCCAGGAAGGCGGCCTCGTCATAGGCCCGCTCGGGCAGCAGGATGATGTGCGGTGCATCGTCGGGGCCTTCCCCGGCCAGCCCGGCGGCCGCGGCCAGCCAGCCGGCGTGGCGGCCCATCGCCTCGTAGACGAACACCTTGGTGGAGGTCTCGGCCATCGCGGCCACGTCCAGCGCCGCCTCGCGCACCGACACCGCGGTGTACTTGGCTGCCGAGCCGAAGCCGGGGCAGGTATCGGTGACCGCCAGGTCGTTGTCGATGGTCTTGGGTACGCCGATGCAGGTCAGGTCGTAGTCGAAGGCCTTGGCCAACTGGGAGACCTTCCATGCGGTGTCGGCCGAATCGTTGCCACCGTTGTAGAGGAACCAGCGCACGTCGTGGGCGCGCAGCACCTCCAGCAGGCGCTCGTAGCGGGCCCGGTCGGCCTCCAGCGACTTGAGCTTGTAGCGGCACGAGCCGAAGGCCCCGCCCGGGGTATGGGCCAGCGCGGCGATGGCGGCAGCCGTCTCCCGGCTGGTGTCGATCAGGTCTTCACGGAGCGCGCCCAGGATGCCGTTGCGCGCGGCCAAGACCTTGATTCCCTTGGCCCGGGCGGTGCTGATGACCGCCGAGGCGGTGGCGTTGATGACGGCGGTGACGCCGCCTGACTGGGCGTAGAGCAGGGTACCTTTGGACATGGGTCGACCTTGGTCTGGGGGAAGGACATTGCAGAGACATTACCGGTATGGGGTAAAGTGCGCGTATTGCGGTGCAGCGTGATTGTGGACAATCCCGGGGCGCGCGCCCTTCCATTTT
>Ga0163161_10000890_pt1 | contig 23195 bp, 21 predicted proteins | sample S45metaG_FD_129847 | JGI IMG/M metagenome (GOLD analysis project Ga0163161, IMG submission 129847) | Switchgrass rhizosphere microbial communities from Kellogg Biological Station, Michigan, USA - S4-5 metaG | ecosystem: Host-associated > Plants > Roots > Rhizosphere > Soil | place: USA... | reverse complement strand
TTAACATTTATTCCTGAAATCAGGATGGATAATGGTTCTGGTGCCCAGTTTTTAAAAAACAATCTTGATCCTACAAAAACCGCTTCACAATTCTCACTGGCAGCCGTTTACGCTTTCTAAAATTTACCTGATGATCCTGCAGCATTTTGCTGCGGGTTTCATTTTTATTTTTTCAGTTTGTCTCATTGCATCTGAATGTGAGGTAAAAAATCTATGTTTAACAGCGTTTTGAAGCAATAAAAACAAAAACTGCCAGTTATAGATGTTTTAATTTACCTTTGAGGCAAGGAGAAGAATATGGGATTGAAGATGCGTATTACGTATAAAGACACTGACTATGTGTATGAGATTATCAATGGGGCAGAGATTAATAAAGACACTGCTGAGTTGAAAATAGTCTTAAATGGATCATCTATAACATTATCAAAAGATATCGGTAAAATATGGGTACAACAAGACGGGGACATTACCATTGAGCCCGATTTTGCCCAGGCTTTAGGCCGCTCGGTATCACTGCGCTACCGCATGTAAAAAAGCTATTACTTTTCTTTTTCATAACAGCACCGGATCAACGGTCAGGGTTACCTTTTGCTTTCGGTAAGCCCTTTTTGCTGGAGCGACGGGGCCGTACCTGATCCCGGATCAGCGAAATCTAAACTTCGGGCGGCATTCCGTCAGTAAAGATTTCAACAAAATTGATGTTATCTTTGTATTAGAGAAGGGGAATACCCATAGCAAAGACAATATGAAAGAAATCCTGGATATTATTAAAGCATATGACGTAGCATCAGGTGAAGGAAAAAGAATGGCACTGGCTACAGTGGTTCATGTAGAAGGCTCTTCATACCGCCGGCCCGGGGCCAGAATGCTGGTTACCGACGACGGGATGCTCACCGGTGCGATCAGTGGTGGCTGCCTCGAAGGTGATGCCCTCCGAAAAGCTTTGCTGGTGATCAATCAGCAAAAGAATAAACTGGTTACCTATGATACTTCGGACGAAGATGATGCCAAGTTCGGTGTACAGCTGGGCTGCAATGGCATCGTTCATATTTTGTTTGAGCCTATCCATCCTGAACTGGAAGTTCACCCTATCCATTTGTTGCAGGAATTATCTGCACAACGCCAGGAAGGGGTGCTGGTTACCCTGTTCTCCTTAACGCACCCCCAGCTTACTGTTCCCGGAACCTGTTTACTGGTACTGCCAGAAACAGCCGTTTCAGAACACATATCCACTGATCAGTACGGCCCCGAACTCCTGGCTGATGCAAATCATGCCATGCTGACGAAAAAGTCATTTATCAGTGATTATCTTTTTGGAGAACACCTGCTCACTGCCTTTGTAGAATTTGTCAGGCCTCCTGTGTCGCTGGTTATTGCCGGTGCAGGCAATGATGCTTTTCCGCTTGCAGGAATTGCGGGCATCCTTGGATGGAACACTACCATAGTGGACGGCCGTGCCTCGCATGCCAACCTGCAGCGTTTTCCGGATGTTGACCGCGTGATTCTGGCAAAACCGGATGATGTGCTCAGTCAGGTCAGCATAGATGATCAAACCGTATTTGTGCTGATGACGCACAATTATAACTATGACCTTGCTTTACTGAAAAACCTGCTCAAACAGGATCAGGCCTGTTATATCGGCAGCCTTGGCCCCAGGAAAAAGTTAGAGCGCATGATTGATGAAATGAAGGAAGAGGGTATCAGGATAAGTTCCGCACAGCTGAACAAAATTTTTGGCCCTGTAGGGCTTGATCTTGGTGCCGAAACTGCTGAAGAAATTGCCCTCTCGGTGGCAGCAGAGATTAAAAAGGTACTTACCGGAACTTCAGGGCTTTCGCTCAGGGATAAACAGGAGCCTATACACCAGCATCGCCTGGATAAGAGCATCATTGATATATGAGCGATTTAAAAAAAATTGGCATCATCATCCTTGCTGCAGGCTCATCCTCAAGGCTGGGCGAGCCAAAACAGCTATTGTCATATCAGCATAAAAGTTTGCTTGGACGCACTATTGAGGCTGCGAAAAATACCAGAGATGCCATAGTTCTTGTTATCTTAGGGGATAAACATGCAGCAATTGCAGCAGATATTGAGCCTCATGGTGTCCATGTGGTTTACAATGCCGGATGGGAAGAAGGAATGAGTTCTTCTGTCAGGGCGGGATTACTGGAATTAGCGGCTGCAGATATTGATGGGGTGATTTTAACTGTCTGTGATCAGCCTTTCCTTACTTCGGCTGTGCTTGAAGCTTTAGCGGATCAGGCAAAACATTCCGGTAAAAGTATTGTTGCCAGTGCATATAATGGAATACTGGGTACTCCTGTTTACTTTGGAAGAGCACATTTCAAAGAATTACTGGCCCTGCAAGGAGCAGAAGGAGCAAAGGTGCTGCTCAGAAAATATAAAGCAGAACTGGCATCAGTTCCCTTTGAAAAGGGAGAAATTGATATTGATACAAAAGACGATTATCAAAAGTTAATCGACCAACACCTATAAAATGATTAAAGACTCTTATAACCGTGTACATAATTACCTGCGTATCTCGCTTACAGATAACTGTAACCTGCGCTGTTTTTACTGTATGCCCGAAGAAGAGTATGAATTTACACAGGCATCCAAACTGATGCAGGCCGCAGAAATTGAAACACTGGCCCGCACTTTTGTAGAGCAGGGCGTCAATAAAATCCGCCTTACCGGTGGAGAGCCGCTGGTGCGCAAAGATGCCGCACAAATCATCCGTGCACTGGGCAGGATGAATATAGACCTTTCATTGACTACCAATGGTGCGCGGGTACATGATTTCATTGATGTATTCCTGGAAGCAAATATTAAATCGGTGAATATCAGCCTGGATACGCTTGAGGCAGATAAATTCCAGATCATCACCAGAAGGAACATCTTTCAGCAGGTCAAAGATAATATCAGCTTACTGCTCAAAAACAATATTCAGGTGAAGATCAATGTGGTGGTGATGAAGGGGCTGAACGATATGGAAATAGTCGACTTCATTGCATGGACTAAAGATCAGCCTTTGGAAATCCGCTTTATTGAGTTTATGCCCTTTGCAGGAAACCGCTGGACAAGCAACCAGGTGGTATCACTGGAAGATATACTGAACCTTGTTTCTGCCCGTTATGAATATACAGCGCTTCCCGGCGGGCCCAATGATACGGCCAAACATTATAAAATACCGGGGCATACCGGCTCATTTGCTGTGATCAGTACCATGAGTGCCCCGTTTTGTTCCACTTGTAACCGGATGCGGTTAACAGCTGACGGCAAGCTCAAAAACTGTCTTTTCTCCGAAGCAGAGACAGATCTGCTGGGGCCCCTGAGAATGGGTGAGGAGGTATTGCCGCTGATCCATGAATGTATTGGCAGCAAGGCAAAAGCACTCGGCGGGCAGTTTTCAGGTTTATTTGAAAATATTGAAGCCAGTACCATTCACAACAGGAGCATGATCACCATCGGGGGCTAACCCTGCATGAACTGTCAGCACAGCAAATCTGTATCACCTTAAACCTATCCCTATGATCTCCGTAAACGAAGCAAAATCACTCATACAGGAACAGGTAGTTCCCATGCCTTTACATCTCATGCCTTTAGCTCTGGCCGCTGGTGCCACACTGGGGGCAGATGTGTATGCAAAAACAGATATCCCGGCCTTTGAACAGTCGTCTATGACGGTTATGCCATCCGTTTTGACGAGCGTTCGCTCCCTTTGACGATCAACGGCGAAATGCAGGCAGGTGCAGATCATCAGTTTACCCTGCTGCCAGAACATGCTGCCCGCATCTTCACGGGCGCACCGCTGCCGCAGGGAGCAGATACGGTAGTGATGCAGGAAAAGGTGGAAGTCAGCAATGGCATCCTGACGGTTCTTGACGAGCAGCTGTCCCCCGGGCTCCATGTCCGCAATAAAGGGGCAGAGGCTGCGGCCGGTACACTGGCGATGCAAAAGGGGTGTAAACTTACGCCTGCCGCTATCGGCTTTCTTGCCGGAATAGGTGTTACCGAAGTTGAAGTCTGCCTCAGCCCTTCTGTCGCTATTATCGTCACAGGGAAAGAGTTGCAGAAACCGGGCGAAGTACTTGCTTTCGGGCAGGTATATGAATCCAACTCCTATTCACTTACTGCCGCACTGGAACTGGCACAGGTCACCAAGATCAATTTTTACAGTGCCGATGATGCACTTGATGAACTTACAGCGGTGCTGAAAGAAGCCCTCTCTATCAACGATGTGGTATTGCTCACCGGCGGGGTCAGTGTGGGGGATTATGATTTTGTACTGCGTGCTGCAGCAGCTTCAGATGTGCGCCAGATCTTCCATAAGGTCAAACAGAAACCGGGCAAGCCGCTATATTTTGGTAAAACCGATAAACATCTTGTTTTTGGCCTTCCGGGCAATCCTTCTTCTGTGCTCAGCTGTTTTTACCAGTACGTATTGCCTGCACTGGAAACAATGATGGATTACAGGAGCAACCTGTCAGAGACAGTGGAACTGGCCGGGAGCTTAAAAACACAGGAAGCTATATTAACCCATGAATATACCAAGGGAGCCGGCCTTACACATTTTTTAAAGGCCCATTTTAATGACGGAAATGTTACTCCCCTGAGCGCTCAGGAGTCCTTTAGAATGAGTTCATTTGCACAGGCAAACTGTATGATAGAACTGCCCGAAGAGGAAACGGTTTTTGCTGCCGGTACGAGGGTAAAGATTTACATTTTCCCTGAGTAAAGGGGCCGGTAAAGGAACATTTAACAATGAACATAAAGATATTACTATTCGGACGGTTAACAGATCTGCTTGGTCAGAGCGTTCTCCATATGGAGGACGTGGCAGATACCGATACGCTCAGCCGGCGCCTGTCTGGTCAGTATCCGGGATTAGCGCAGATCAATTATCAGATCGCTGTTAACCAGGAGATCATTCATGGCAACAAGCTTTTAACAGATGGTGTGACAGTGGCTTTAATGCCCCCCTTTTCAGGAGGTTAAAATGGAGATCAAAGGTAAAGAACGTTATGCACGGCAGATGATCCTGAAAGGCTTTGGCCCTGCCGGGCAACAAAAACTCTACAAAGCAAAAGTCTTGGTGATCGGTGCCGGCGGACTGGGATGCCCGATCCTGCAGTACCTTGCTGCAGCCGGAGTAGGCACACTGGGGATTGTAGACCATGATACGGTGGAACTCAGTAACCTGCACCGACAGATTTTATACAGCGTCGCAGATGTTGGCCGTTTAAAGGCCGATTGTGCCGCTGAAAAACTCAGTCTATTTAATCCTGATATCGAGATCATCTCTTATCCCCTGCAGCTGAGCAATCAGAATGCGGCACTGATCATGAGCAAGTTTGATATCGTGATCGATGGTTCTGATAATTTTCCTACGCGCTACATGGTCAACGATGCCTGTGCTTTGTTAAACCTGCCGCTGGTTTATGGTGCCTTGTCTGAGTCTGAGGGCCAGGTCGCGGTCTTCAATGTAAGCGATGCCAATGGCAGGAAAGTCAACTACAGGGATATTTTCCCTCATCCTCCGCAACCCGGCGAAGTGCTCAATTGTGCCGAAGCCGGAGTACTGGGGGTACTGCCAGGCATTATCGGAACGATGCAGGCCGCTGAAGCGATCAAGCTGATTTCCGGTGTCGGGGAAGCCCTGATCAACCAGATGCTGATCTATAACTTATACACCAGCCATACCTACAAGATCAATCTCACCGCTGCTGAAGCCGAAGAAAATATAGTGCCGCCAGATCTGGATGCATTTATGGAAACTGATTACAACTGGTTCTGTGGGTTCAGGACTGCTGCTTCGGAGGTTCAGGAACTCAGTGCAGGAGAATTCAGGGAGATCATGCTCGATGAAGATTATGAAATCATTGATGTGCGTGAACTTGCCGAACTTCCCCTGGCGCCATTTGACCATATCCGCGTACCTTTGTCAGAGATCAGGAAAAAAGTGCCTGCTATTGAAAAAGATAAGGTAGTCCTTTTCTGCCATTCGGGCGTAAGAAGCATTATTGCCGGAGAGTTGTTGCTGGAAAAATATCCCGCGAAGGAGTTCTACAGCTTAAAAGGTGGTATCTTACGCTTAAACTAATTTTGAAATGAGAGAGAAGAAACTGAGAAATATATTTGTTAACGGTGCTATTCAGGCTGATACGATCGCTGAAAGTATCCGGAAACACCATACCAAAAAAGATATAGGTGCACACAGTATTTTCTTAGGGCAGGTACGGGCAGATGAGATTGGCGACCAGCAGGTAGCGGGAATCAATTACACGGCCTACGAAGATCTTGCACTGGAAAAGATGTACGAAATCCGGGAAGCGATATTTGAGAAATATCCCCTCACCTGTATGCACATTCACCATAGCCTGGGCCTGGTGGCTGCGGGCGAGATCTGCCTCTTTGTATTTACCTCATCACGGCACCGCAAAGCGGCAATGCAGGCATGTGATGAACTCGTAGAGCGCATCAAAGCAGAACTGCCCATCTGGGGCAAAGAAATTTTAACAGACGAATCTCACCAGTGGAAAGAAAATAAATAATGGTCAGCATCACCCATAAATCGAATACCCTCAGAAAAGCCGTTGCCATTGCTACCGTAAAAGTCTCCGGTCAGCATACGATCGATGCGATTGTGCAAAAGAAAGTGCCCAAAGGCGATGTCTTTGAATTTTCACGCGTTGCCGGTCTGTTTGCAGTAAAGAAGACCAGTGATATGATCCCTGACTGCCATCCTTTGCCGATCGAGTATACTGCGATCACTCATGAGATAGAGGGACTGAACATTATCATTCATGTAGAAGTACATACGGTATATAAGACCGGGGTAGAAGTAGAGGCCATGCACGGTGCTTCAGTAACAGCGCTTACCCTGTACGATATGCTTAAACCGATTGATAAAGGGATAGAGATCGCAAACATCCGTCTGGACCATAAGTCTGGCGGTAAAAGCCAGTATCAACTGCCGGAGCAGGGCAGCCTCAAATGCGCCGTAGTGGTGTGTTCAGACAGCATTGCCAGAGGCGAAAAAGAGGATGGGTCTGGCAAAGCGATCATCAGTAAACTGGAGCAGTTTAAACTGGAAACAAACCATTATGATATCATTGCTGATGATTTTGCAGGCATTCAGCAAAAAGCACTGGAACTGGTAGCTCAGCAGTATGACCTGCTGATCTTCACAGGTGGCACCGGCTTGTCGCCAAGAGATGTTACGCCGGATGCGATTGCGCCATTGCTGGACAAAGAGATACCGGGCATCATGGAAAATGTAAGGAAATACGGGCAGGACAGAATGCCCTATGCCATGCTTTCCAGAGGTGTAGCAGGCTTTATTAAAGGTACCCTTGTCATTACCCTTCCTGGATCAGTAAAAGGCGTCGAAGAAAGTATGGATGCTTTGTTCCCTGCAGTACTGCATGTGTTTAAAGTGCAGGATGGTACCAGGCATGATTAAACTTTAACGGCCCGGCTCATGGGAACCGGACCGTAGATATGAGAAATGAGAATCTTTATGCGCACGATAGTGCTTCTTATTCGTACCGCAGTGCTTCGATCGGATCAAGTCCTGATGCTTTCATTGCGGGATAATACCCAAAAAATATACCTGTAACCGCACAGACCAGAAATGAGATCACAATTGAAGATTCTGAGATGACTGTCGGCCAGTTCAGCATGGCAGGGATAATAATCGCTGCGGAGATTCCCAGCACCACGCCAATCACACCGCCTGTAACACTGATCATCACCGCTTCAATCAAAAACTGAAGCAGGATATCAATGCCCCGGGCACCGATAGACATCCTCAATCCAATCTCACGTGTTCTTTCCGTTACAGAAACATACATGATGTTCATGATGCCGATCCCCCCGATCACCAGTGAGATACTCGCCACGGCAGTCAGCAGTGCAGTCATCATGCTGCTGGTAGAATTCAGCATCGTCATCAGCTCTGCCTGTGTTCTGATCTGAAAGTCGTTTTCCTGGCCTTCCCTTATTTTGTGCGTTGCCTTTAAAGCAACTGTAGCTTCATCAACAGCCGCGTCAGAATCATCTTCTTTCGTTGCTGAAGCATAAATCTGGCTAAAGTAGATCGATGACAATACCCTTTTCTGAATGGTGGTATAGGGTGCAATGATAATGTCATCCTGGTCTTGTCCAAAATTGCTTGTTCCTTTTGGGGTAAGCACGCCAATTACCTGCAGCGGGATTTTTCCGAAACGGATCACCTTGCCCAAAGGGCTTTCCCCACCGGGAAAAAGATTGTCCACTACCGTTTTGCCCAGCAGGCAAACCTTGGCAGAAGATTTCACATCCTGATCAGAGAAGATAATCCCATCCTTTACTGACAGCTTGCGGATCTCCAGGTATTCCGGGCTCACGCCCTGTATAGTTGTGGGCCAGTTGGCACCGGCATTGATCGACTGCCCCGAGGAGGATGCCAGCGGAGAAATCATAGCAATGTGCGGCGCGTTCTTTTTCAGTGCCTCCACATCTTTGATCGTCAGTGTTTTAAAACTGCTCCCCATGATCCTTGCACCTCCCGGTTCGTTACTTTGCGGCATGATCGTGATCATGTTGGAGCCCATACTTGATAAGGAGTTGTTGATGCTTTGTTTGGAGCCTTCCCCGATAGACATCATCGTGATCACCGAAGCCACCCCGATAATGATGCCCAGCATCGTCAGCAAGGCGCGGAGCTTGTTCCGCTGCAGTGCTTTAATGGCCAGAAGTATAAGATTGATGATCTTCATATCTATTTTTTTAATAATCGTCTGTTTCCGGCAATGATGCCAGTGCCTCTTTTGCAGAGCGGCGGTTTTCATTCTGTGTATCCTTCTGCACCTTTCCGTCCCTCAGCATCACCGTTCTTGTACTGAATCCGGCGATGTCCGGCTCATGCGTCACAAATACAATCGTTTTTCCATTGCCATTCAGTTCCTGCATCAGGGACATGATCTCGTAAGAAGTACGCGTATCCAGGTTGCCCGTAGCCTCATCCGCAAGGATCATCACCGGTTCATTCACCAGCGCCCGGGCGATCGCAACACGCTGTTGCTGACCGCCGGACAACTGATTTGGTGTGTGGTCAAACCTTCCGTCCAGTTTGACTGCCTGTAATGCTGCAATGGCCCTGTCCCTGCGTTCCTGCGAACTGATCAGGGGATTATATAATAAGGGCAGCTCCACGTTTTCCAGTGCCGTTGTTCTCGGCAGCAGGTTATAGGCCTGGAAAACAAAACCGATCTTTGTATTTCGCAACTTCGCCAGCTCGTCCTTCGACAATTCCTTCACGTTTACATTATCCAGCATATAGGTGCCTTCAGTGGGTTTGTCCAGGCAGCCCAGCATATTCAGCAGCGTAGTTTTGCCCGAGCCGCTGCTGCCCATAATGGTCACAAACTCTCCGGCGTTCACGTCAAATGAAACCCCTTTAAGCGCCCTTACCGTTTCAGTGCCCATGATAAACTCACGCTTCACGTCTTTTATTTCGAGGATCTTGCTGCTCATCGTCTGTTTCCTCCCGGTCTTTTCGGCATAAACGGACTGGATGCTGCTCCTGCCGGAGCTCCCTTTGCCACCTGCTCAGCGCCGGATGCAATCACATCATCTGCTGTTAATCCTTCCAGTACCTGCACATGCGTATTGTCATTCAGACCTGTTTTAATCTGTTTTTGTACCAGCTTTTTACCCTTTAACAGCCATACAAAACTCGGTTCGTCTTTCACTACCTCCGTCTTCTCGCCGCTGGCAGCAGTTACCGTCTTTTTCTGGTCTGCTCCCGATCCTGCACCGGTTTTCATAGTTGATTTTTTCTCTCCCAGGCCTTTGATTGGCACAATTTCGTATGCCTTGCCCAAAGTAGAATCCGGGCGGAACTGTAATGCTTTCGCAGAAATCAGCAGTGCGTCTTTGATCTCTTTCGTATAGATCACGATGCTGGCCGTCATTCCCGGTTTCAGTTTTTTATCATCATTCGGTGCATCAATGATCGTTGTGTAAGTCACCACATTCGAAGATATGGCTGGTTGTAAACGTATTTCTTTCACCGTACCATTAAAAGTATCATCGATAAAAGCATCCACGGTAAATGTAGAACGCTGTCCTTTTAACACGTTACCGATATCGGCCTCATCCACTTTCGCTTCCACCTGCATTTTGGTAATATCCTTTGCAATGGTAAACAGCGTTGGTGTACTGAAACTTGCTGCTACCGTCTGCCCGATACTTACGCTTCTGCCCAGCACCACGCCGTCAATCGGAGAATAGATTTTGGTGAAGGAGAGGTTTCTTTCTGCCGAACGTAACTGTGCTTTGGTATTGTTCACGTTGGCTTTCGCTACCTGATAGGTGTTTTTTGCCAGGTCGTATTCCGCCTTGCTGATCGCATCGGTCTTGTACAGCAGCTCCTGGCGTTTGAAATTGGCCTGCTGATAGATTTCGTTGCTCTGTGCCTGTGCAAGGCTTGCCTTTGCCTGGTCCACAGTTGCCTGCAATAATATAGGGTCAAGTTCAGCCAGTAGCTGACCCTTTTTAACGGTCGAGTTAAAATCTGCATACATGGCAGATAAAGTTCCCGAAACCTGGGTACCCACGGTTACCGTATCCACCGGCTGTATTGTACCTGTAGCGGTTACACTGGTGGATATCGCTCCTGTTTGCGGTTTTTCAGTTGTCACCACCGCAGGCTGCTCCTTGTTCCGCATGAAGAAAAACCATATCAGGCCCAGCACGACCACGATAGTAACAATAATCAAGATAATTTTTTTAGGCTTCATGTTTTATAATTTAATGGGTACTCCAAGGTAAAACTCATATATTCTCACTGCCAGGGCAGCATTGTATTTTGCTTGTATAAAGCTTTGCAGGGATTGTACATACAGGTTCCGCTGCTGATAGAAATCGTAGATATTTGCCGTACCTATACTTAATTCTTCATTTGATATCCTGTACAGTTCCTTGTTATAGGTCAGGTTTTCGGAGGCCGATGTAAACTGTGTCTTTGCGTTCTGCACCGTGATAAAAGCCTGTTCTGTGGTTAGCGCCAGTGTCGTCTTTGTGTTTTCGAGTGTATTTCTGCTCTGGTCTATCGCAATCCTGGCTTTCGCTACATTCGTCTTGTTCTGCCGCTTCGTAAAGATCGGCACCGACAAGGTTAAGCCTGCCTGCTGATAAAAATTGTTATCAAACTGTCTGAAGGTATTATAGGTAGGATCATTTGCAAAGCTGGTTCCTACACCTGCACCCAGAGAGAGCGTTGGCAAATAGCCTGATTTAGCTTTCGTCAGGTTCAGATCTGCAATGCGCACTGCCAGTTCAGCGCCTTTGATTTCGGGGCGGTTTTCCAGTGCATATTTCTGCACCGTAGGGAGGTCAGGTACTGCCGCATCAGATAATACCGTATCTGGTTTTACCACGTCAAAGTCCGGTGTCTGGCCCAGCTGAAGCAGTTGTTTCAGCGTGATCTTATCCTGGCGTTCTGCGTTTTCAGCAGCTGTCAGGTTATAGCGGTCGCTTGCCAGCTGTGCCTCAAACTGTATCACCACCTTCTTTGCAACGGTGCCCGCATCAAAACGGCGTTTTGCCTGCGCCAGCTGGGCGGTAGAAGTTTTCACCAGGTCTTTATTATAAATGATACTTTCCTTATCCACCAGGATATTCAGGTAGGCCTGTGTGATTTGCAGGGTGATATCATTTTCGCTCACCAGCACATTAAAGTTGGCAGACTGTACCGACAGGTCTTTTTGTATGATGTCCGTTTTGAGGTATCCGCCCTGATAAAGTGTCCAGGCAGAGCTCAGGCCATATGATCCTGAAGAGTTAATGGCCGTTGTAGTACCATTGGTATTTCTGTTATAGTGGTTGTACGACAGCGAGCCTGATCCGTAAAGATCCGGCAGCAGCGCCGATTTTGCCAGCAGCTTGTCCTGCTCGGCACTTTTGGTATCCAGCCTCAGGTTCTTTAAAGTGATATTATTGGTCTTTGCATATTCCAGACAGGCAGCCAGATCCCAGACCGGCGGAAGGGATTTTGCCGTGCTATCCTGGCTAAATCCTCTGAGAGAGGAGAAGCCCAGAAATATCAGGAGCAGACTTTTAAGGGTTAGTTTTAACATACATATATGATATTAATACCCAAATCAACAGTTCTTTAGGGGTTTATAAAAACACAATAGACCGGGCATACCATTACACCGACGAGAGCATGAAAGCAGCCGACGTAAACATTTGGACATGTCTGCGAAGGTTGACTACCTTGTACGCTTTATCATACCTGATTATGGAAAAGTTAAATCCGGTAAAAAGCCGTGCCTATATTAATATTCTCCTTCATCTGCTCGTCTGGATGCTTTTTGCATTTATCCTGCTTTTTTATCAGCCCCTCGGCTGGAATATTACCCTGCCTTACCAGTTCTGGATCAAACAGATCGGGGTGCTGGTGATGCTGGTTGCCGTGTTTTACGTCAACAGCAATATCCTTGTCCCGCAGCTGTTGATGAAGAACAATAACCTGGGGTTTATACTGGTTGTCCTTGCGATCATTGCGGCGGTCAGCCCGCTGGTGAATACCCTTGACAATGCACTGTACCTTCCAGAGCTGATGGAGAAGGCATTCAATGCTTCCGGGATCGTCAGGCCCTTCAGAAAGAAAGACTGGCTGGATATTTTCCAGATCATGATGACGCTGATGATCCTGGGGATCAGCACCAGTGTGACCCTGATCCAGAAATGGCAGGCAGATAAACAGCAGCGCGAAGCACTTGAAAAAGAAAGGATCGGCTCAGAACTCTCCTTTTTAAAAGCACAGATCAATCCGCATTTTTTCTTTAATACACTCAACAATATCTATGCGCTTACCCATGTAGATGTGGAGAATTCCAGAAGGGCACTGCATAAACTGTCCAGAATGATGCGCTATCTGCTGTACGATACCCAGGCAGGAATCACTCCGCTCAGTAAAGAAGTATCTTTTATTGTGGATTACCTGGAGCTGATGAAACTCCGGCTCAACGATACCACCAAAGTCTCCTTTGAGGGGCCGCTCCTGAGCCAGGATATCAATATCGCGCCCATGTTATTCCTGCCCTATATAGAAAATGCCTTTAAACATGGTGTCAGCGCTGTAGAGCCTTCCCTGATCCGGATAGAACTGAGCATGGAAGAGCAGGTGCTGGAACTGAAGGTAACGAATACGATCTTCAACGAAAATGCCGAAATTGTAGACAGCTATGGAGGAATTGGCCTCAGCAATACCAAGCGGCGCCTGGACCTGTTGTATCCGGGAAAACATACTTTTTCAGCCATAAAGACTGAAGACACCAATGAATTTGTTGTTCATTTAACCTTAATAATCGATGATCCTGAATTGTATAGCCGTTGATGATGAGCCCCTGGCTCTGGGCCTGGTTTGCAGCTTTATAGAAAGTACCCCCTTCCTTCATCTTGCCGGAAGTTTTTCCAGCGGGGTAAAAGCGCTGGAGATGATCCACGATCAGCAGATCGATCTGATTTTCCTGGATATCCAGATGCCTGATCTTACCGGGCTGCAGCTGGCAAGGATTCTCGACCGTCAGCCGGGGAGTGCCGGGCCAAGGGTGATCTTTACTACTGCCTTCAATAATTTTGCTTTGGAGGGATATAAAGTAGATGCACTGGATTACCTGCTCAAGCCTTTCAATTACGAGGAATTTCTTACTGCAGCCAATAAAGCGATGGCCTACGCCGATCTCTTAAAACCAGCTCCTGTACAGGCTGCCGCTGTTCAGCCGGCAGAGGATGACGAGTATATCTTTCTGAAGGTAGAGTACCAGCTCGTCCGTGTTTCTACCCGTGATATCTTGTATATTGAGGGATTGAAAGACTATGCCAAGGTATATCTGGAGAGCACGCCCAAGCCGGTATTGTCCCTGATCACCCTCAAGGCACTGGAGCAGAAATTATCTCCTAAATCTTTTATGCGGGTACACCGCTCTTATATTGTTTCACTGGACAAAGTCAACTCGGTAACCAAGAACAGCCTGAACATAGGGGAGCTGACGATCACGGTAGGGGAACAGTACAAGGAAGCGTTCAGCGCATATCTGAGTAAGTGGATGTAGTTATCAACAATTTTACTCACAGTGTTAATAAGGCGGTTAAGTTATTAACACTGTTTTTTGTAATCTGCTGTTTATGATTTGTTTGGGTTGTGAATAACGATGTGCATAAGGGAGAAATTAAAACCACCCGTATCGGCATAAACTCTAATTGCCCTTTTTCCCTTCTTCAGTTGAATGTTTTTGATCACCAGCTGCCTGAAATCTGTCATCGTACCGCTTACAGGAACACTGATTCCTCTTGCCACCACAATTCCGTCTGTCCAGAGGGAGATCTTTCCGCCTGCTGCTGCTGCGGCCAGCTCCAGTTCGATGTTGTAATTTCCTCCCTCTTTCACATCTATTGTATACTGCAGCCATTCGCCGCTTTCCATATTGTCCACATAATAGTCTCTCTGTCCAGGGCCTGAACGACTAATATCTACCCCATCATTCCGGTAAACGCGGCCCCTGTTACCTGCTGTGGTTTTCCCTGTTGCAACATGATAATCCGCAGTATCCTTATCACTGTAAGCCGCACCGCTGATGCCGAGATCATAATCCACTGCCAGGACCACCGTATGATTACTTACTGTGTTGTTTCTGAAGGGGAGCGTCTCCCTTGAAAAAGGCTGACGTATCATCGCGTCAATCACATCCCTGTGGATGATGGTGTTCTCAATTTTCAGATCGGTTGCCAGTTTCATCAGGCCACGGTAGGCTTCATCAGCCGATGGCTTGCTGCCCTTACCGTTCATGTAATCGGCAATGCTGTTATATTCAGGATTAGACCTGATTTCTGAAGGGTTATTGACACCTATTTTCTTTAATGGCCACCATGACCATCCGATATTGTTCTTCTCCAGCAAACGGATGGCATCCGTAAACCAAACATTAGAATTCTCACCGGTCTCACCCAGCCAGGCTGGTATATGATATTGATCCCTCATTTTCACTATGTGCGCTACAGATGCCTGATCATTGTAATTCCAGTATTTATGGAAACTCAGCACCATGTTTTTGTCCCAGGCCGGCATAATGCCATTGTAGTTATTGCCCCAGCCATTGCCTTCGATGATGATCATGTGTTTCTTGTCCACAGAGCGGATGGCTGTGGTAATGTCCACCATCAATTTTCTTAACGGAATGTTTTTTTGCTCTTTTAGACCATGCTCATCCAGCGTGTCTTTCCCGAAACCCCAGTTCGGCTCATTGATGATATCGTAACCGCCAATCCAGGGTTCATTCACGTATCTTTCTGCCAGTTTCTTCCAGAGGGCGATGGTCTTTTGCTGGTTGGCTTCGCTATCCCAGAGAGAAGGCTTCGAAGGGTCGCGGTCTGCAATGTTCAGATCTGATCCCTGTCCTCCGGGGGCGGCATGGAGGTCCAGGATCAGGTACATCTGGTTCGCTTTGCACCAGGCGAGCAGACTATCCGTCATGGCAAAACCTTTTTCGGTCCAGGTGTGCCTGCCTGCTACCGGTTCTTTTTCAACGGGAAGCGTATACAGGTGATAATGCATCGGCAGGCGCACAGCATTAAAACCCCATGCTTTCAGCGAATCGATATCTGCTTTTCGCGTATGGTTTTTCAGCCAGAGGCTGTAAAATTCTGCTGTTTGCTGCGGACTGGTCAGCTCTTCCAGCCTTTGCCGGATGCGGTATTGCTGGCCTTCTCTGTTGATCTTGAGCATATAACCTTCCTGCAGCATCCAGCCGCCCAGGCCCATCCCCCTTAAAACCACATTTCTGCCCCGGGCATCCACTATTTTCGTTCCTTCGGCATGCAGGCCCTGAGCGGCAGCTGCGAATCCTGTTAAGGACAGACAGAGCAGGATCAGATATTTTTTTGTTTTCATCATCATAATGAACCGCCCCATTCCCTGCTTTGTTTGAGTTTGGTATTGTCCAGCTCCTGCAAAGGAACAGGAAGGATCTCATGCTTTCCGGTCACGAAACTTTTCGATGCCAGTGCCTGCCCTGCAATTCCCCATCTGATCAGGTCAAACCAGCGGTGGCCTTCAAAGGCAAGTTCCAGGCGGCGCTCATGCTGTATGTTTGCCAGTGTTGGTGCCACCGGATGCTGCATCCCGTCTGCAAAAGCCCTGTTTCTCACCGCAGTGATCAGCGCCGTAGCCCTGCCGATATCTCCGCCACCGAGGACAATTGCTTCTGCTTCCATCAGATAAGTATCTGCCAGGCGGATCTCATACATATCCTGTGGGTAATTCAATACCGGCTCACCTCCACCGGTAGTCCTGTCGGATTGCCTTCCGGCAAATTTCTCGATAAAGTAACCTGTATTCTGAAACGCCTTTTCATAAGTAACAATGCCATTTTTCTCCAGGCTGTCCAGGTTGGCAACCGAGGCCCTGAAGCGCGGGTCGTTGTGAGCCAGGTCTACGAAATTTTGCGTCACCGTCAGGAAGCTGTAGCCCGAAATATAATCAGGTGCAGTTTTTCCCGCCAGGATATTATAGTTCCGGGGGCCAACCATGATATTCAGGATATTGCCCTCACCGCAGCTTACACAGTCCCAGGTCACATTGGATTTACTGGTATGCGTAATTTCCAGGATGGCTTCCGTGTTAAACTTATTGGCGTTCTTCCAGAGCGAGGCAAAACTGGCCACCAGGTTATAGCCGTAGGTGCCGCTCGGCTGTCCTGGCGTGGCTCCGTTCACCTCCCTGAGTTCTGCTGCCGCTTCCGTATATTTCTTTTCATACAGCAAAACCTTGCCGAGTAGCGCATGTACAATTCCCTTGTTGAACCTGCCTGCTTCTGTAGCCACAGGAACTGTTGCCGGGAAATTGGGTTCTGCAAGTGCCGCCTTCAGATCAGCTTCGATCTGTGCATAAATAGCTGTTGGGGCCACCTGCAGCACCTCATAAGCCTGACCTTTTGATACAGGTTCAAGGATCAGGGGAATATTTTTAAACAAACGTACCAGGTCAAAATAGAAATAGGCGCGCAAAGCTTTGGCTTCAGCGGCATATCTTGCTTTGAGGTTGGCGTCCATCGTTACTCCCGGTAATTTTGAGAGGAGGATGTTTGCACGGTAAATTCCCTGGTAGCCTGATGCCCACAGGCTGTCCTGAGGCCCAAGGGCCGGGCTCAGCCTGTAATCAGACATCACCTGCAGTGCCGTTACGTCGTTCGGGCCGCCACCACCGGGATTATTATCATCAGATGCGGCATCGGCAAAATTCACTTTCGTCACCAGGTTATTTCCCTGGTATCCCAGCAGGTCATAAGTGGCCACCAGGCCGTTAAATGCTTCAGCAGCATCACGGTAGTATCCCGTTTCGGTAAAAGCACCTCTTGGATCTACCTCAACAAATTTCTTACAGGCGTTCAGGAGCACCATGCCCAGGCCAAACAAAACTGTATATCTTATATATTTCTTCATCTTATTTCTTTTAAAATCCAACACTTAAACCGAGCATGAATGAGCGTGCCTGAGGATAGATCCCCCTGTCAATGCTCAATACGCCACCGCCGATCTCAGGATCAAACCCCGTGTATTTGGTAATCGTGAACAGGTTTTCTGCTGTTGCATAAATGCGCGCGCGCTGCATACCGATCTTCGAGATGGTTGTTTTTGGGAGGTTATACCCTAACTGAACCACCTTGATCCTGAAATAACCACCATCCTGCAGATAAAAATCAGAGGGGTTGGTAAAATTGCCATTGGGATCACTGGTGATCAGCCGCGGAATGGTGTTGCTTGTTCCCGGTCCTGTCCATCGTCCCAGTATCGAAGTCTGGTAGTTTGCATTCAGGATATCCAGGCGCCGCAGTCCCTGGAAGATTTTATTGCCGCCCACGCCCGTTCCAAATACCATCAGGTCAAATGCTTTATAGGCCGCATTGAAGGTGATGCCATAAGTATATTTGGGGGTTGGGTTGCCGATAAACTGGCGGTCGGCTTCAGTAATTGAGCCATCACCATCCGTATCCTGATACCTGAAGTCCCCCGGTTTTGCATTGGGCTGTATTTTCCCGTTTCTGCCGGTATACGCGTCTACTTCTGCCTGTGTCTGGAAGATCCCCTGTGTTTTAAACCCGTAGAAAGAGCTGTAGGGCTGCCCGACAGCAGTACGGGTAATCGGGTAGGAGGCAGACTGGAAGGTCTCCCCGCCAGAAAGGTATTGCACGCCCTCACCAAGGCTGGTTACCTTGTTTTTCAGGAAAGAGATATTACCGTTTGCCCCCAGTGTCAGGTCGCCCAGTTTTTTGCGGTAACCCAGTTCAAATTCCACACCTGTATTTTGCATATCGGCAACATTTGCCGGCGGGTTTTGTACACCACCAAGGTATAGCGGGATACGCGGTCTCTGCAGGATATCTTTGGTTACCTTTTTGTACCATTCTGCAGTGAAAGTGAAATCCTGCAGGATCGTGGCATCAAAGCCGATGTTGGCAGACCTTGTTTCTTCCCATTTCAAATCCGGACTTGGGAAGGGGGCTACCGGGGCATAACCCACATTGTAGTTTCCGGAGTTGCCGAACGTATAATTACGTCCGCCGCCCAGCAGGGATACATAACCGAAGTCGCTGATGTTATCATTACCCACCACACCGTATCCAGCCCTTAGTTTCAGGAAGTTCAGCACCTTACTGTCTTTTAGAAAGCCCTCGCGCGACACTACCCATCCGCCCGAAACCGAAGGGAAGTAACCGAACTTGTTATTAGCACCAAAGCGCGAAGAACCATCACGGCGAAGCACGGCTTCAAAGAGGTACTTCTCATCAAAGTTATAGTTCACACGCCCAAAGAAAGAGGCTACTTTATGGAGCTGGCCTTCAGAGCCCGAAGCCGTTCTCAGGTCGTTAGACACATTGAAGTTCAGCGAAGCTTCCTCAAAGGTGCTTGCAGGGATGTTATTGTAAGTAATATTCGTGCCCCTGACATTGTTATCTACATAAATGCCCTGTCCCAGTAAAACACTGAAACTACTTTTGCCTATTGATTTGCTGTACTGCGCCGTATTTTCCAGGTTATAATTCACCTGGCGGTTTTGCTGGCGGTTAAATGAGGTCTGCCCAACAACGGTTGAAGAGTTCAGGAAAGACACCGGAGTAAAGGCTTCTGTACCATAGTAGGAGAGTTTCGTGCCCAGGGTAGATCTCAGGGTTAACCCTTCAATTGGTTTCAGTTCGCCAAAAACGTTACCTACAAAGTTATCTGCCCAGGTATAATTGCCCCTTCGGGTCTGGATATAGGCAAGGGGATTTGTGATCTCCTGTCCCACGTTACCGGATATCCCATATGGGTTGCCGTTCGCATCCCTAATCACTTTGTTCCCGGCATAGGGCGCGCCTGCTGCCAGGCCCGGGTCTGTCACTACGATAGGTGTAAGCGGGTCCAGGTTGATTGCCGAACTTAAGGGGCCGCCAAACTCAGAGTTTGTATTTCCCAGCCCGGTGGATTTTTCATGAGAAAAACCCAGGTTTTCTCCGATAGTAAAGAATTTGGCCAGTTTATGTGTAGAGTTCAGGCGGATATTCGTCCTCTTGTATTTAGAGATGTCAGTTGTCACAATACCATCCTGCTGCAGATAGCCTACAGAAGAATAGAAAGTTGATTTATCGTTTCCGCCACTGAGGCTGAACTCCTGCGACTGTCTTTTGGCGCTGTTGTTAAAAATTACCTCCTGCCAGTCGGTTCCCTTTCCGAGTGCTGCCGGGTTGGCAAAAGGAGGGACGAACGCCGGGAGCGAAGGGTCTGCTGCCCTTTTTGCAGCATCTTCATTAAATGCGGCTTCATTTCTGATCGTCGCGTATTGTGTTGCATCCAGTAAATCCAGTTTTTTAGCCGGGCCGGAAAAACCATAGTAGCCATTGTAATTGATTTTGATGTCTCCTGATTTCCCCTTTTTAGTAGTCACCAGGATTACCCCTGCTGCAGCCCTTGCCCCATAAATAGCCTGCGATGCAGCATCTTTCAGCACTTCAATGGATTCAATGTCAGACTGGTTGATATAACCGATGCCCCCATTATCCACCACAACTCCATCTACCACCCATAAAGGCTGGTTATTGTCACCTGCACCGCTGCCGGAACCCCTGTTAAAGGTCGTAATTCCACGCACCCTTACGGATGAAGCTGCCCCCGGCTGGCCTGAGCTGCTGGCAATGGTTAATCCAGAGCTTCTGCCCTGCAAAGATTGTTCTATACGTGTTACAGGCTGATTTTCCAGGTCAGCTGCTTTCACACTTGAGATGGCTCCGGTAACCACGCTTTTCTTCTGCGTGCCATAGCCCACCACTACCACTTCAGACAGTGCTTTAGTGTCCTGTACGAGCGTCACATTCATGGGGCTGGTACCCACAGGTACGGTTTTGGCCACCATTCCGATTAGCCTGAATACCAGATTGCTTCCTGCCGGGGCAGAAATCACAAAGCTTCCGGAAACATCTGTTAAGGTAGCACGGTTTGTGCCTTCTACGGTTACTGTAACACCAGGGAGGGCCCCTCCGTCAGTCTGGTCTGTTACTTTTCCTGATACGCTGATATCCTGTGCAAATAATGCAGCGGGACAAAAAAGCATACAGGAAATCAAGAAAATAAGAGTAAATCTTGTTTTCATACAATGAAATTTAAATCAGTGAATACTTGGTTATTTTTTCAATACGAGAGCGTAAACGAGGCTGGTCTACTGGCTTGAAAAATGAGTCATACAGGTTATATTTGGTTAGAATATGTTATTGTGTTTTTGACACTAAGCAAATCTATAAGTTATATGAATTGCCTGTATGTAAAATATTGCGAAACATCGAAAATTATAATTAACAATTTGAAAATCAAATTAATAAATTTACAATACCATGGTCGGTTTGACTAAATTCACTTGTTTCGAGCTATAATTTTGAGTGTTTTAGAAAAATATTTATTTTGTGTTAAAATTACACTATGATAAAATAGTATCAGTGCAAAATACAGTCATGTTGTGCTTCATATGCATAACCCTTGCTAATTTGTTTAAATGTAAAACTAACGGTTAATATCACATCCGGATAAAATCGTATCGAAGAGAGGTAAATCGTATTAACTCAAATATTTTTATTTTTTTGTGAATTTTGGCCTTGTTTTTAACGGGTATAAAAGAAGTCAAAAAGCGAAGGTGCTTTGGGATCAGGTTGTTGCTTCATCCTGAAACCTGTTGATTGTTTATTATTTCTGAATAACTTTATCAAATGTTAAAACCATTTAAATTAATCTCTTGTGCTGCCCTGTTGTTTCTCTCTTCCTGTTCATCAGTTTACGTGCCCAATGTCCCGAATACGCCAATGTTAAGTGCGCAGGGAGAATTCAGCGGCGGCGCACATATTTCTCTCAGGGGCAATGCCAATTTTAATGGTGCTTACGCGGTTTCCAATCATATCGGGGTGCTCATGGGAGGGGCATATATGAACAGTGAACGCAGGCGCAAGGATTTTAACCATAAGCAGATAGAAATTGGCGGAGGATACTTTACCACCTTTGGCCCTGAAAAAAACCGGATACTGGAAATTTATGCCGGGGTAGGCACGGGCAAAACGAACCGGAGTTTCAGGACATACGATTCCGGCGACCTGATCAGTTCAGAACTTCAGGTCACTGATTTCAGTAAAACATTCCTGCAGGTCAACTACAGTTCTAAGAAAAACAAAAATTTTCATCTGTTCGGCAATAACTATCCGCTCAACTATGGTACGGCATTGCGTGTGAGCCATGTCAGCATGGATAACTTTTTCATCAACGGAATGGTTACGCCAAAGGAAGATAATATTTATCTGGAGCCGATCTTTTTTACACGGATGCGTTTAAGTGATGCCGTCCAGTTGCAGTACACCACCAGCAGTAATTTCGGGCTTAAAAACCGCAAATATATGACTGCCGGAAATTCCATTTTTAGCGTAGGTGCGGTCATAAATGTAGGCGGGCTGAAGAAGAAAAAATAGAACACCGCGGCTACAGACAGCCCGGTGTTCCCGTTTTTTACCATGCGCTGATCCCTGTCTCCGGTGAATTGTCATCACTAAAGAACTGGCCGGTCAGGCCGTCTGCGGGCAACACCGCTGCTTTTACCACTCTTGCTGCTGCATCCGGCACAGTGCCCGGGCCGCTGTGATGGTTAAAGTCAGTAGCCGTATAACCGGGATCTACTGCATTCACTTTAAATGGGGTATCACGCAAATCATTCGCCAGTGCAATAGTAAAGGCGTTGAGTGCTGCTTTGGAAGGGAAATAACTGGCTACCTTCAGTCCGTAATACTTCCAGGAAGTATCATTGTGCAGGTTGAGCGAGCCCAGTCCTGATGTCACGTTTACTATCCTTGGTTCAGCGGCCTCTTTCATCAGGCTGATAAATGCCTGGGTAACCTCGATCACACCAAAAAAGTTGGTTTCAAAAACCTCCCTGAATACATTGATGTCAGTTTCAATTGCTCCCTGCATCGTACCACTTACACCTGCATTGTTGATCAGTACGTCCAGTACTTTTGTTTTCTGTCCCAGCAGCTCACGGGCTGTTTTTACCGATTCCGGATCATTTACATCGATCTGCAGCGGTTCAACCTGTGTCAGGCCCTCGGCGTTCAGCTGGCTCACTGCCTGCCCGCCTTTCAGCAGGTCACGGCAGCCCAGGTATACATAATATCCTTGTTGTAATAATTGTCTGGCTGTTTCCAAGCCGATGCTTTTGTTGGCACCTGTGATGAGTACTGTTTTCATTTTGAGTTCTTAATGATTATGATTTGTAAAATGGAGCCTTCGATGATTAAAAAAATTATTGCCAATGGGCTTTAATCATTCTTTTAATCATGTCGGGTTCACAAAATGTTCTTTGTTTAACAATACAAATCTATGGCAGCCCCTGTGAAAAGGTGTAACACATACAACGGTGTTAATGGTACATTTCGCGGATTTTGTCACGATAGCCCGCAGGAGTATCGCCGGTTTCCCTTTTAAAGAAACGGTTAAAGTACGAAGCATCAGAAAAGCCGAGGTCAAAGGCGATTTCTTTCAGCGGGTTATGGGTATGAAAGAGGAGGCGGCGCGCTTCCATCACCAGCCGTTCATGGATATGTTTGATTGCCGGCTTTCCGCTCTGGCTTTTTACCACT
>Ga0163161_10000889_pt1 | contig 23198 bp, 21 predicted proteins | sample S45metaG_FD_129847 | JGI IMG/M metagenome (GOLD analysis project Ga0163161, IMG submission 129847) | Switchgrass rhizosphere microbial communities from Kellogg Biological Station, Michigan, USA - S4-5 metaG | ecosystem: Host-associated > Plants > Roots > Rhizosphere > Soil | place: USA... | reverse complement strand
CCCCTGGCTGTACACGGCCGCCATGAAGAAGCGCATGACGGCGTCGACGTACCGGTCGATAAGGCCCAGCGGATCGACCACGTTGCCCTTGGACTTGGACATCTTCTGCCCGTCGGCCGCACGCACCAGGCCATGCAGGTAGAGCCGCTTCCACGGCACTTCCTTCATGAAGTGAAGCCCTTGCATCGCCATCCTGGCATCCCAGAAGAACAGGATGTCGAAGCCGGAGATCAGCAGGTCGTTGGGATAGTGCTTGGCGAGCAGGGCGCTATCGTCAGGCCAGCCGAGCGTGGCAAACGGCCAGAGCGCGCTCGAGAACCAGGTGTCGAGCACGTCCTCGTCGCGGGTGATCGCCTTGTTACCGGCCTGCGCCTGCGCCTCTTCTTCGGTCTCGGCGACGTAAATCGAGCCGTCGTCCGCATACCAAGCCGGAATCCGATGCCCCCACCACAGCTGGCGGCTGACGCACCAGGGCTGAATGTTCTCCATCCAGTTGAAGAAGGTCTTCTCCCAGCTCTTGGGCACGACCTCGATCGCGCCGGAGCGCACCGCGTCCATCGGCGCCTTGGCGAGCGTCTCGGCATCGACGTACCACTGGTCGGTCAACCAGGGCTCGATCACCACGCCGCCACGGTCGCCGTAGGGGGTCTGGATCACGCGATCCTCGACCTTTTCCAGCAGGCCCAGTTCGTCCATCAGCTCGACCACGCGGCGGCGCGCATCGAAGCGGTCCATGCCGATGAACTCGGCCGGGATCAGACCGTCGGCGGTCTGGCAGACGTGCGCCTCGGCATCGAGCATGTTGAGCATGTCGCCGGCCTTGATCCCGGCCCGCTTGCCGACCTCGAAGTCGTTGAAGTCATGCCCCGGGGTGATCTTCACCGCGCCCGAACCCAGTTCGGGATCGGCATGCTCGTCGGCGACGATGGGGATTTCGCGGCCCGACAGTGGCAGCGTCACGGTGGCCTTGCGGTCGAGCAGGGGTTTGTAGCGATCATCCGACGGGTTCACCGCCACCAGCATGTCGGCCAGCATCGTCTCGGGCCGGGTGGTGGCGACCGAGATGTCCCCCGATCCGTCCGACAGCGGATAGCGGAAGTGCCAGAACTTGCCGTCGATCTCGCGCGTCTCGACCTCGAGGTCCGAGATCGCGGTCTTTAGGCGAGGGTCCCAGTTCACCAGCCGCTTGTCGCGGTAGATCAGGCCCTGGCGGTGCAGGTCGACGAAGACCTTTACCACGGCTCGCGTGAAGTGCGGGTCCATGGTGAACTGCTCTCTGGACCAGTCCATCGAGCAACCGAGGCGTCGCAGCTGGCCAGTGATGGTCCCGCCGCTCTCCGCCTTCCACTCCCACACCTTCTCGACAAAGCCTTCGCGCGTGTAGTTGGTGCGCTTGTCCTGCCTGGCTTCCATCTGCCGCTCGACCACCATCTGCGTGGCGATGCCCGCATGGTCGGTGCCGACCACCCACAGCGCATCCTTGCCGCGCAGCCGCTCGTAGCGGATCACCACGTCCTGCAGCGTGTTGTCAAGCGCGTGGCCGATGTGCAGGCTGCCGGTGACGTTGGGCGGCGGGTTGACGATGGTGAAGGGCGTCGCGTCCGGCCGCTCGGGGCGGAACAGGCCAGCGGTTTCCCAATGCTGGTACCACTTGGCCTCGATTCCGGCGGGATCGAAGGTCTTGTCGAGCATGTTTGCGCTGTCGGCGGTCGGAGCATCGGTCATGGCGTGGCGCTTTGCCATTGCTGCCGGACGGCGGCAAGGCCCGCTGGTCGCCCCGGCTCATCGCCGGAGGTGAACCCCTTGCCGCCACCCGCTTTATCCCCCAATACGGGGGAGCATGCGGGAATGGGCTGACTTTACTCTTGCCGAGACGCGAGACGGCGGTGTGCCCACGCTGGCGCTGAAGGGGCCGTTGCGCGTCCATTCGCTGGGCACGCTCGATACCAAGCTCGATGCGGTGTCCCACCCGTTTGACCAGGTCGACATGACCGGCGTGACCGACATCGATACGACCGGCGCCTGGCTGGTCAGCCGCTTCGCACGCAAGCACGGGGCGAAGATCGTGGGGGAAAGCGAGCAGGCCCGCCGTCTATTCACCGCCATCGGGAGCCTCGACGAGCGCGAGCCGCTTGTGGAGCCGCAGTCCGGCCTGATTCTGCGCACGATCAGCGAACTGGGCGACATCGTCGTCCACTGGGGCCACGGCCTGGTGCGTCTGATGGGGTTCCTGGGCGCGTTGCTCTCCGCGCTGGGCACGGTGATCCGCCACCCCTCGCGCCTGCGCGGCACCGCACTGATCTACCACATGCAATATGTGGGCATCAATTCACTGGCGATCATCGGCCTGATGAGCTTCCTGATCGGCATCGTCATCGCGCAGCAGGGCGCGGTGCAGCTGCAGCAGTTCGGGGCGGAGATCTACACGATCAACCTCACCGGCCGGCTTAGCTTGCGCGAGCTGGGCATCCTGATGACTTCGATCATGGTTGCGGGCCGCTCGGGCTCGGCCTTCGCGGCGCAGATCGGCACGATGAAGCTGACCGAGGAAGTCGACGCGATGCGCACGATCGGCGTCTCGCCGATGGAGGCGCTGGTGGTGCCGCGCGTGCTGGCCTCGGTGCTGATGATGCCGCTGCTGGGCTTCTACGCCTCGGTGGTGTCGATCATCGGCGGCGCCTTCATTTCCAGCTTCGCGCTGGACATCCCGTTCTTCACCTTCCTCAAGCGCATCCAGGAGGTCGTGCCGATCACCGACGTGTGGATCGGCTTGATCAAGGCGCCCGTGTTCGCGCTGATCGTGGCGATGGCGGGCTGCTACCAGGGCATGCAGGTGAAGGCGAACGCGGAGGAAGTGGGCCTGCGCACCACCCAATCGGTGGTGACGGCGATCTTCACGGTGATCGTGCTCGACGCGTTCTTCGCGATCTTCTTCACCGAGATCGGGTGGAAGTGATGGCTGATCAGAACCCGATGACGACGCGGCAAGAGGCGTCGGATTTCCCGATCGTAGTACGCGGCTTGCGCAACGCGTTTGGCGATCACGTGATCCATGAGGACTTGTCGCTCGACGTGCGCAAGGGCGAGATCCTGGGCGTGGTCGGCGGCTCGGGCACGGGCAAGTCAGTGCTGATGCGATCGATCATCGGCTTGCAGCGACCGGAGGCGGGCACGATCGAAGTGCTGGGCCACGACATGCTGGCGCCCAGCGAAGCGGAGGACATCGACATCCGCTCGCGTTGGGGCGTGCTGTTCCAGGGCGGCGCGCTGTTCTCGACGCTGACGGTGGGCGAGAACGTCGAAGTGCCGCTCAAGCAGTTCTACCCGGACCTGGGCGACGCGCTGCTGCACGGCATTGCCCGGTTCAAGGTGCGGCTGTCCGGCCTCGACGAAGAAACCGCGCTCAAGTATCCGTCCGAGCTGTCGGGCGGCATGCGCAAGCGGGCGGGCCTGGCGCGGGCGCTGGCGCTCGATCCCGAACTGCTGTTCCTCGACGAGCCGACCGCGGGCCTCGACCCGATCGGCGCCGCCGCGTTCGACCAGTTGACGCGCGAGCTGAAGGAGACGCTGGGGCTGACGGTGTTCCTCATCACCCACGATCTCGACACGCTGTACGCCATCTGCGATCGGGTGGCGGTGCTGGCGGATCGCAAGGTGATCGCGGTGGGCACGATCCCGGAACTGCTCGCGCTGGATCATCCGTGGATCCAGGAATATTTCAACGGTCCGCGCGGCCGTGCCGCCGAGGTCGCGCAGCAGCGCGGTGCCGGCAATGACGGAACTCGCGGCGACGGACAAAATCGGGCTTCGCGGGCAGAAATCGCGCCTCAGGGGCTCGACGCCACGGACGCGAGAGGAGCATAGGGTCAGACGATGGAAACTAGGGCAAACCACGTCTGGGTCGGCACGGTTACGCTGGTGCTGCTGGCGTTCCTGGTGGCGCTGGTGCTGTGGATCGCGCGCCTGAACCAGGGCGCGCAAAACGAGTACGACATCTTCTTCAAGCAGTCGGTCGACGGTCTCGCCAAGGGGTCGGAGGTCGCCTACGCCGGCGTGCCGGTCGGCCAGATCGGCCAGATCGAGCTGTGGCCGCAGGACCCCAGCTTCATCCGCGTGCGTATCCGCGTGGACGAGAAAGTGCCGATCACGGTGGGCACCACTGCGACCATCCAGGGCAGCTTCACCGGCGTTTCCGACATCCAGCTGGAAGGCGCGCAGAAGGGCGCTCCGCCGATCGTGGAGCCCGGCCCCGAAGGCGTGCCGGTGATCCCGACCAAGGCCGGTGGCCTAGGCGCGATCCTGTCCAACGCACCGCTCCTGTTGGAGCGGCTGGCGACCTTGACCGAGAACCTCAACTTGCTGCTGAATGAGGACAACCGCAACTCGCTGTCGGGTATCCTGGAAAACACCAACAAGATGACGCGCGACATTTCGTCCGCGACGCCGGAGTTCCGTGGCGCCATGGTCGAGCTGCAGAAGTCGCTGGCACAGGCGCGATTGACGCTGCAGTCGTTCCAGAACGTCGCCGACAAGGCGGACGACGTGCTGGGCAACGAAGGCAACTCGCTGGCAGTGCAGCTGCGCCAGACGCTGGGCACCGCGCAGTCGGCGATGGAGCAGCTCAACAAGACGCTGCAGACCGCGCAGCCGGCGCTGAACCAGGTCTCGACCTCGACCATCCCTTCAGCCGAGGCGGCGATCCGCGACTTGCGCGCCACCACCAAGGCCCTGCGCAACGTGACCGAGAAGATCGACGAGCAGGGCGCAGGCGCGCTGCTCAAGGGGCAGAAGCTGCCGGACTACAAGAAGTGAGCATGGGCATGAGCAACCGCGAGGACAGGAACGCGACCCGCATGGTTCGGGTACGACGGTTGAGCATGATCGCCTTCGCGGGCCTCGCCAGCGCGGCGCTCGCCGGTTGCATCAGCCTGGGGCCCGACGTGCCGCAGCAATTGCTCAGCATCGCGCCCCAGACCAGTGCTCCGGTCGGCCCGGCGACCACCGGCACCCTGGCCGATGCCATTGTGCTGGTGGACCCGGAATCCGATCGCAGCCTCGACATGCTGCGCGTGCCGGTGCGGGTGAACGCCGCGACGATTGCGTACATGAAAGGCATAGCCTGGATCGAGAAGCCGTCGCACCAGTTCCGCTCGCTGCTGGCCGAGACGCTGCGCACCCGTACCCGCCGCCTCGTGGTGGAGGACGGCGACTTCGACGTTGCCGGCCGAACGCAAGTTACCGGGCGACTGCTGGCGATGGGTTACGACGCGCCGACCAGTTCGGTGGTGGTGCGGATCGACATGCAGCGCCAGGAGAAGGGCGGCTCGATCGTCTCGCGCCGGTTCGAGGCGGTGGTTCCGGGGATTGCGGCCAAGCCGGCACCGGTCGCGGCGGCGCTGGGGCAGGCGTCGAATGACGTGGCAGGGCAGGTTGCGGCTTGGGTGGTGGAGTAAGTTCTGCGGTGAGGCTGGAGGAGTCTGTACCTCTCCGACAACACAAACGCTCGAGCGCTACCCCGCCAACCGCCCAAACGGCAGCAACTTCCGCGCCAACGCCGCCGCGCCCTTGCCATCACCGCTGCGCAAGGCCGGCAGGATCGCCCCCGCCGCCCGCTTCATTTGCACATCGAGCGGAGTCGGCGCCGGTGCTGCCGCCGCAAGCTCGGCCCACCTTCGCGCCTCGGCAACCGCGCCAGGATCGCGGCGGATCTTCATCAGCGCCCCGACACCGGCGTAGAACGCGCGGTTGCCGCCGAGCGCAACGCCGCGCTCCAGCGCCGCATCGCCGACTTGGCCCCGTGCGCCCAAGGCAGTTCGCGCGACCAGGCTGCCCAGTTCTTCGATCGAATCGAGGTGCCAGCCGGCGATCACCATCTGCGCTTCGGCGTCGCGCGGGTTGCGCGCCGCCAAGCCTTCGAAGATCGCAAGCGCGGCGCGCGCGTCCGAGCGGCTGCGCGTCAGCTTGGCGCGATAGCCGATGGCGACGCCGCGCTGCAGCGTGGCTTCGTGGTCGCTAGGCCGTGCGGCAAGGATGCGATCCGACGCGGAGAGTGCCTGCTGCACCAGCGCCAGCGCCTTGGCCTTGGTCGGCGCTTGGAAGGCGGCCATGGTCAGCAGTTCACGCGGAGTCTCGGCGTGAGCGCTCGGCGCCGCCGAGGCTGCCACCGCGACCACCATGGCCGATCCTGTCACACGAAGCATGCGCGTCTCCTTCCCGCCAGCGAGCGAGTGATTGGCAGGATGGCGGCACTTGCCGGCCAAGGCCAGCAGCAAATCGATCGGCTATCCGGCTTGCGAAAGCGTCGCGAAGCGGGCGGCGAGCGCGAAAGCCTCGAACCGGCGGGCGCGCCGTTCCTCCGCCTCCCACTCTCGGCCCCAGAGTTCGGCCTGCCACTCCTCTTCCAGGCTAGCCGCGTCCCACAGCGCCCTGATGTTGGCGCCGGGTTCGATCGCCAGCAGCGCCACGATCAGCGAGGCGGCGAGGCTGGACAGCATCCGCAGCGCGGCGAGCGCGAACGGGTCCTTCGCCTGCAGTTCCAACGCCAGCCGCGCCAGTGTCGCCGGAGGCTGCGGCTTGTGGACGATGCCGGACACGCGGGTGAACTGGACGCCGAGCCGCGCCTCGGCCCGCTTCAGCACCGGCTCCCACACTTCGAGCTGGCGACGGTGCAACGGCTCGTCCGGGTCGGCGCGATAGCACAATGTGTCGGTCTCGGCGTAAGGCAGCAGGCTGTGGACCACGTCCTCCACAGCCTCGGTGTCGATCGCGAAGTCGGCGAGGTCGCGCAGCAGGAACGCCGCCGGGTCAAGCGTCTCGCCTTGTGCCGCCCATTCCTGGGCCAGGGCTTCGGCAAGTGCCAGGGTCGGCACGATTTGGGGGGCGCCGGCGGCGGTCTTGATGCCACGGACGTCGAGCAGCACGCGCCAGCCGCCGTCGTCCGGGGCAACGCTGACATCCTTGTAAAAGCGCTTCACTGCGGCGTTCTCCATTTGCGCGCCAGCTTGAGGGGGATCACGAACACTGCGACGAGGCCGAGCGCGAGCAGCGGATAGCCCATCCAGGTCGGTGCCGCGATTCGCTGTGAGGCGATCAGCATGCCGAGCACCACGGCAGCGACACCCGCCAGCCGCACGGCCTGTATGGTGAAGAAGCGGCCACGAGCCGGGTCGTTGGCGAGCTCGTTCATGCGAGCAGCAGTTGCAGCAGCTGGGCCGGGCTCTCGGCCACGGCATTGGCCCCGGCGGCGATCAGCTCGCGCGGGTGGTGATAGCCCCAATCGACGCCGATTGCCCGCACGCCGGCATCGCGGGCCATCTGCATGTCGTAAGCGGTGTCGCCGATCATCACCGCCTCGTCGCTTTGTGCGTCGGCTTCGGCCAGCGCCGCTTCCAGCATTGCCGGGTGCGGCTTGGACGGGTGGCGGTCGGCAGTCTGTAGGGTGACGAACAACGCGGCGATGCCGTTGTCGGCCAAGCAATGCGTCAGGCCACGATCGGACATGCCGGTGGCCACGCCCAGGATCCACCCGGCATCTGCCATCGCGTGGAGCGTCTCGCGCATGCCGGCGAACAGCGGCTGCGACAGCCGGCCCTCGCTGCGCGCGGCGCGAAACGCATGCTTGTAGCTTTCGACCAGTGCGTCGTGCAGGCGATCGTCGCTGTCGGGCAGCAGCTTGCGCATCGCCTGGGGAAGCGACAGGCCGACAGCGCGGCGGATGGTCGGCCGCTCCGGCGCAGGCATGCCTTGCGCGGCGAAGGCGGCTTCCATCGCCTCGCAGATGCTGGCCTGGCCGTCGATCAGAGTGCCATCGCAGTCGAACACGGCGAGCTTCATGCCGGCACGTCCTGCATCATCCGCGCGATCGCAGGTTGGCCGTTCGCCTCCAGAGCCTCCGCCACGCGCAGGCGTTCGGCGGCGGGCTTGTTCTGCGACAGCTTGAAGGTCGGGCGCCAGGCCTGCACCGCCAGCTCGAAGCACACGATCTCGGCGACCATCGCGTCGATGTCGTCGCTGGGCGCCTGGTCGATGGTCCAGGCCGCGCCGGGCAAGTGCGCCTCGCTGGCAGCGACCAGCGTCGCCAGCTGCGCGCGCAAGGCCGCTTCGTCGAGCTGCCGGACCGTACCTTCCAGCTCCACCGCGACGTAGTTCCACGTCGGCACTTGCGCAGGGTTCGAATACCAGCGCGGCGAGACGTAGGCGTCAGGCCCGTTCACCACGCAGAGCGCCGTCGCGCCATCCAGGTACGGCGCCAGCGCGTTGCGGCGCGCGATGTGGAACCGGAGCGTCGCAACGCCGGCCCAGACCACTGGCGCGTGCACCACCCTGGAGCCATCGGGCGTCGCGGCGAAGATCATCGCGAAGCCGATCTCGTCCACCAGCGCGCGGCACTTCGCCCGGTCTTCCGGGTGGAAGCGCGGATCGGGATGCATCAGGCCTTGCCCCGCGGTGCGGACGGCCTTCCGGTTGGCTTGCGCGAGGAGGGCGCGCCGGCGGAGCGGGGTGTCGACTTGCCCGCGACCCTGGGGCCCTTGGAGACGGGCTTGGCGTCAGGCCCAGTCTTCTTGGTGCCCGGCCCCTTCTTGACGGCCGGGCCCTTCTTGGCATCGGGCTTGACCGAGCCCTTGCCGAACTTGACCGGGGCGCTCTTGGCCGGGCCATCGCCACGTGAGCGCCGCTCACCCCGGCGTTCCTTGCGGAACTGCTTGGCGTGGGCCTTGGCTAGGCGCTTCTTGTCCTCGCGCGTGTCCTCGCCGCGCAGCTCGGGGATGTCCGCGCCGTCCGCTTCGTTGAAGCCCAGCTGCTCCATGCCCATGGCGAAGTGCTCGGGCAGGGGGGCGGTCACGTCGAGCGGCACGCCGTCCGGGTGGTCGATGATCAGTCGACGCGCGTGCAAGTGCATCTTGCGACTGATTGAGCCGGTGAGGAACGCCTCCTGGCCGCCGTACTTGCCATCGCCGACGATGGGATGGCCGATCGCCGCCATGTGCACGCGCAGCTGGTGGGTGCGGCCGGTGAGCGGGTGCAGCTCGACCCAGCAGGCGCTGTTACCGGCGCGATCGAGCACGCGATAGCGGGTGCGCGCCGACTGGCCACCCTCGGCATCGACATGCATTTTCTCGCCGCCGGTGCCGGGCTGCTTGGACAGCGGCAGCTCGATCATGCCGTCCTCGATCGAGGGCACGCCGACGACCAGCGCCCAGTAGATCTTGCGCGCGGTGCGGCCGGAGAACCGCTTGGAGAAATAGGCCGCGCTACCGGGCGTGCGCGCGATCAGCAGTACGCCGGAGGTGTCCTTGTCGAGCCGGTGGACCAGGCGCGGGCGGGGCCCCTCGCCGGCGAAGGCATCGAGCAGGCCGTCGACGTGCTGGGTCATGCCCTTGCCGCCTTGCGTCGCGAGGCCCGGCGGCTTGTTGAGCACGATGGCCGCGCGGTCCTGCGTGAGCAGCATCGAGTCGGCGAGTTCCAGTTCTTCCTCGGTCAGCTGGCGGCGCTCGGGACGTCCGATGTTGGGATCGCCGCCCGGCGGCACGCGCAGGGTCTGGCCGGCGACGAGGTGGGTGTCGACCTTGGCCCGGCCGCCATCGACGCGGATCTGGCCGGTGCGTGCCCAGCGCGACACGGTCGCGAAGCCGACTTGCGGCAAGTGGCGCTTGAACCACCGGTCGAGCCGGACGCCGTCATCGTCCTCGGCCACCTTGAACTGGCGCACGTTGTCGCTGGTGCCGCCCTTGTCGCCCTTAGGCTTGGTGGTCTTGGGCTTGGTGGTCTTGGGTTTGTCGCCCTGAGGCTTTTCGGCCTTCCGATCGGCGGGGGTCTTGCTCATACTGCTGCTCGCATTCCTTGCAGGCCGAGCCACAGGCCGGCCAATCCCGCCGCCAGCGACACGGCCAGGTAGATCAGGCTCGCGCCCGATTGGCCCCGTTGCAACATCGACACCAAGTCGAGGCTGAACGAGGAAAAAGTGGTGAAGCCGCCGAGCACGCCCACGCCCAGGAGCAGGCGCGTGGCCTCGCTCTGAAGTCCGCCCGAGCGCGCCAGCCAGCCGGCGAGCAGGCCCATCGCCACGCTGCCCACGACATTGACGGTCAGCGTGCCCCATGGAAACGCAGCGGCCTTGACGGGGCCGACCGCCAGGACCCAGACGCGGCCGACGCAGAAGCGCAGCCACGAGCCCAGCGCGCCGCCGGCGGCGACGAGCAGCGAGGCTGTCATGAACGAGGGGCTGGGCGGCTGCGGCATGCGGCGCGCCATAGACGGCCTTGGGCGTTTGCGCCACCTTTCCGGTTTTGTGCGCTTTGTGGTGGGAAGAAGAAGGAAGAAAGGATTGTCTCGCGCAGAGGCGCAGAGGCGCAGAGGCGCAGAGAAGGAAGAGGGGTTCACGCGGAGGCGCGGAGTGCGCGGAGTTGAGGTGGCGTTTGCGGCGAAGCCGCATTTTCATTTCAACTTGCGCAAGACCGTTGAGCCGTGAAGGGCCTGCGGCCGGCCAGCTCTACGCCTCTCTCTCCCTTCTTCTCTCTGCGCCTCTGCGCGAGACAATCCTTCTTCTTCCTTCCTTTCCTCCGCGTCTCCGCGCCACCACGTGAACCCCACAACACCCGCCCTCAGCCGCATAAGAGTTGCCAAGCAACCGCGACTCTGGTAGCGGCGCGCCGTTGTCGCAGGTCCTCTCGGGAGCCGGCGGCGTTCGTCATTGTTCATTTTCACGGGTTGTCCCGCTGGTGGTAGCGCGGGATGGCCTCGTTTTCGCATTTTGTGAGGTTCTTCGTTTTATGCAAATCATGGTACGGGACAACAACGTCGATCAGGCCCTTCGCGCGCTCAAGAAGAAGCTGCAGCGCGAAGGCGTGTACCGTGAGATGAAGCTGCGCCGTCACTACGAGAAGCCGTCCGAGAAGCGCGCTCGCGAGAAGGCCGCTGCCGTGCGCCGCGCCCGCAAGCTCGAGCGCAAGCGCCTGGAGCGTGACGGCGCCAAGTAGGCCTTAGGTTTCGGCGATCTTTGGACGGGCAGGCTTGCGCCTGCCCTTGATCGCCTGCCTTGCTTGAGCCATGAGGGCGCGGACCGGATCCGCGCCCTTTGCGTATCTGCCAGACTTATCGAACGAGGCACGACCCCGACATGACCGAGATCACCCGCGTCCCGCTCCAGCCGATCGCTCGCGGCAGCCTGACCAAGCTGTGGGTCGGTATCGCCGCCATCGCGTTGCTGGGTGCCGGCGTCGCTTACGCCACGATGCCCCCGGCCGTGGACGTGGTGACGATCACCCCGGGCAAGGGCGAGTCGCCCACGCGCGAAGACGTGGCGCTGATCAACTACAAGGGCACGCTGCCCGACGGTAAGGTGTTCGACCAGGCCGACCGTGCGGTGCTGCCGCTGGCCGGCGTCGTCCCTGGCTTCACCAAGGCGCTGGAGAAGATGCAGCGCGGGGGCAAGTACAAGGTCCATATCCCCAGCGAGCTGGGCTATGGCGACAAGGCCTCGGGCCCCATCCCGGCCAACACCGATCTGGACTTCGAGATCGAGCTGCTCGACTTCAAGAGCCGTGCCGAGATCGAGCAACAACAGCAGCTCATGCAGCAGCTCCAGCAGATGCAGGGCGCTGGCGGTCCGGCAGGTGCGCCGGCCGGCATGCCCGAGGGCGTCGTCCCCGGCGCAGCTCCGCAAAGCGTGCCGCCGACGCAGTAAGCGCCGGCGCTCACCCCGCGCGAACCTTTCTTTGGCGCCCGACTGTCCGGGCGCCAGTCAGACATGAGGACCAACCATGTCGGTCGATACCGCTACCGTGGCGAAGATCGCCGCACTCGCCCGCATCAAGCTGAGCGCAGGTGAGGTCGAGGCGATGGTGCCCGAGCTCAACGGCATCCTCGCCTGGGTCGAACAACTGGGCGAAGTCGACGTCACCGGCGTCGAGCCCATGACCGCCGTCATTCCCAACACGCTACGCCTGCGCGACGACGTGATCGACGCCGACCCGCTCACCGGCGGCGGCATCCGCGACAAGGTTCTCGCCAACGCGCCCGCGGCCGAGCACGGCTTCTTCGGCGTGCCCAAGGTGATCGAATAAGCATGACCGACCTCACTGATCTGGGCGTTGCCGCCATCCGCGATGGCATCGCTGCCGGCACTTTCACCGCCGTCGAGGTGGCCGAGGCGTTCAACGCCAACGTCGCCGCCGCGCAGGACGCGCTCAACGCCTTCATCGTCGCCACGCCGGACAAGGCGATCGAAGCGGCGACCGCGATCGATGCCAAGCGCGCCAAGGGTGAGCCGCTGGGCAAGATGGGCGGCGTGCCGATCGGCATGAAGGACCTGTTCGCCACCACCGGCGTCCAGACCACCGCTGCCAGCCACATGCTCGAAGGCTTCGTGCCGCAGTACGAGAGCACGGTATCGCAGAAGCTGTGGGATGCGGGAGCGGGCATGCTGGGCAAGCTCAACCTCGACCAGTTCGCGATGGGCTCATCGAACGAGACCAGCTATTTCGGCAACGTCATCAGCCCGTGGAAGCGCAACGACGGCGGCAACGCGGCGCTGGCACCGGGCGGATCGTCAGGCGGTTCGTCCGCCGCGATCGCGGCGCGGCTCTGTCCAGCGGCGACCGGCACGGACACCGGTGGCTCGATCCGCCAGCCCGCCGCTTTTACCGGTATTACCGGCATCAAGCCGACCTACGGGCGCTGCTCGCGCTGGGGCGTCGTCGCTTTCGCCAGTTCGCTCGATCAGGCCGGGCCGATGGCGCGTGACGTCACCGACTGCGCGATCATGCTCGAGGCGATGGCCGGGTTCGATCCCAAGGACTCGACCAGCCTCGATTTGCCCGTGCCCGAGTGGGCGGCCGGCCTGAACGCCGACCTGAGCGGCAAGCGCGTGGGCATCCCGCGCGAATACCGGATGGACGGCATGGACGCCGATGTCGCGAAGTCGTGGGACGATGGCATCGCCTGGCTCACGGATGCCGGCGCGACGATCGTCGACATTTCGCTGCCGCACACGAAGTACGCGCTGCCGGCCTACTACATCATCGCGCCGGCCGAAGCCTCGTCGAACCTCGCGCGCTACGACGGCGTGCGCTATGGATTGCGGGACTTGCCCGAAGGTTCGGGGCTGCAGGACATGTACGCTGCCACGCGCGCCGCCGGTTTCGGGGCGGAAGTGAAGCGCCGCATCCTTATCGGTACTTACGTGCTGTCGGCCGGCTTCTACGACGCCTACTACACCCAGGCCCAGAAGGTCCGCGCGCTGATCGCCCGCGACTTCGCAGAGGCGTTCGAGCAGTGCGACGTGATCCTGGCGCCCACCGCGCCGTCCGCCGCCTTTGCGCTGGGGGACAACACCGAAGATCCGTTGAAGATGTACCTCAACGACGTGTTCGCGGTGCCCGCCAGCCTTGCCGGCCTGCCGGCGATGTCGGTGCCCGCCGGGCTCAACCGCGAGGGCCTGCCGCTCGGCCTGCAGATCATTGGCCGTGCCTTCGACGAACAGGGCGTGCTCAACGCCGGCCTGGCGATCGAGAACCGCGCCGGCTTTACCGCCCGGCCGGCCAAGTGGTGGTGAACGACATGACGGAAAGCACATACCGCATCCAGGGCGCGACCGGCGAGTGGGAGGTCGTAATCGGCCTGGAAGTCCATGCGCAGGTCACTTCCAACTCCAAGCTGTTCTCCGGCGCGGCGACGCAGTTCGGCGCGGAGCCCAACGCGCAAGTCAGCCTGGTCGACGCGGCGATGCCGGGCATGCTGCCAGTGCCCAACCGCGAGTGCATCCGCCAGGCGGTACGTACCGGCCTGGCGATCGACGCGCAGATCAACAAGTGGTCGCGGTTCGACCGCAAGAACTACTTCTACGCCGATCTGCCTCAGGGTTACCAGATCAGCCAGCTCTATCACCCGATCGTGGGCGAGGGATCGCTGACGATCGACGCGGACGAGAAGGCCGGGCTGCCCGAGGCCAAGGTCATCGGCATCGAGCGCATCCACGTCGAGCAGGACGCGGGCAAGCTGATGCACGACCAGCATCCCACGATGTCCTATGTCGACCTCAACCGTTCGGGCGTGGCGCTGATGGAGATCGTCAGTCGCCCGGACATGCGTTCGCCCGCCGAAGCAGGCGCTTACGTCGCCAAGCTGCGGCAGATCCTGCGCTATGTCGGCTCATGCGACGGCAACATGGACCAAGGCTCGATGCGCTGCGACGTGAACGTCTCCGTGCGCAAGCCGGGAGACGAGTTTGGCACCCGGACCGAGACCAAGAACGTCAACTCGGTGCGCTTCGTCATGGCGACGATCGAGCATGAAGCCGCTCGCCAGGTCGACGTGCTGGAGAGCGGCGGCAAGATCGTCCAAGAAACGCGCCTGTTCGATCCCGGCACCGGCACCACCCGTTCGATGCGCTCGAAGGAAGACGCGCACGACTACCGCTACTTCCCCGATCCTGACTTGTTGCCGCTGGTGCTGGACGATGCCTTCTTGGAGGATTGCCGCCAGTCGCTGCCCGAACTGCCCGACGCCAAGCGCGCTCGATATGAAACCGAGCTGAGCCTGTCGCCCTACAACGCGGCGGTGCTCACCGCCGATGTTGAGACCGCGCGCTGGTTCGAGCTGCTGCTGGGCGAGACGGCGACCGCGCAGGGCAAGGCGCCGGCCGATGTCGCCAAGCAGGCGGCTAACTGGCTGATCTCCGAGCTGTTCGGCGCGCTGAACAAGCTGGGCAAGAGCCTTGAGGACTCGCCGGTCGGCCCTTCGGCCGGCGCCGAACTGCTGGCGCTGATGGGCAAGGGGACGATCTCCGGCTCGATCGCCAAGCAGGTGCTGGAAAAGATGCTGGAGACCGGCGACAGCGCCGGCGCGATCGTCGAGCGCGAGGGCCTCAAGCAGGAGAGTGACACTGGCGCGATCGAGGCCAAGGTTGACGAGATCCTCGCCGCCAATGCGGACAAGGTCGAGCAGTATCGCGGCGGCAAGGTGGCACTGTTCGGGTTCTTCGTCGGGCAGACAATGAAGGCCATGCAGGGCAAGGGCAATCCGCAGGTCGTCAACGAGATCCTGAAGACCAAGTTGGGCTGACAGCCTCGCTATAGCACCGGAGTGGACGCATCCACCCCCACTCCGGCCTGCTTCTTGGCTTAGAACGCGTAGCCGAGCGACAGCTGCACGGTCGGGAAGATGTCGTACTTCTCCACGTCATCGCGAATGTCCTGCTATTCGCGGGCGAGGGCATCCTGGAACGCCGGATTGGAGGCGATGGGGCCGCTGGCGCGCAAGTTTCGGATGCGCGGTTTCCCTTCGAACATCACGCCGGCGTCGATCCCAAAGCTGCCCCCCCTGGTGAGGCGGCTGCCATACCCAAGCGTCAGCGTGGGCGTGAATTCCTTGACCCTGACGGTGCCGTCCAGTCGTCCGATCTGCGCGCCGGTGTAGGTCGTTCCGCCGATGTTGACCGTCCGGCTCGCATCGGGCGTGGCGTTCAGCTTCACGCGGTTCTTGTTGTAGCGAGCGCCGCCGGAGACGCGGAAGCCGTTGCCGAACGGATGCAGGTCCAGCGCCGCGCCGATCGAAGCCAGCTTGAGCTTGCCGTTGTACTCAAGGTCGTCGCCGTTGACCGAGTGGCTGAAGCCGCGGAAGGTGGCGCTGCCACGCACACCGATAAGCGGCGAAATGCGCGCGGAAACTTCCGGGCCAATGCCGAGCGTCCCGCCAGTGACCGCCACACCGAAAATCGATGGCTGGTCCTGCGCAAGGGCCGGAGTCGCCGCCGCCAGCGCAAGCGTGAGCGCGGTGAGCGAAAGCAGTTTCATGAAGTCCCCCAAGACGTGACGAAATGTCGAAGTCACGTCGATAGGGAACCGCCGCTTAAGTTTCCTGCACCATCAGGACCATTTTGGCCTAAACGCGGGTTCCGGTCAGCGGCATGGTGCCGAAAATGCCGGCCTTCACCGTGCCGCTCAGGGCGTCGCCTGATACATCGGCCTGGCAGTCGAGATCGAGCGGCATCGGCTTGGTGGTCTTCATCGTCCAGGTCAGGCGGTCGCCATCGATCTTGCCATTGATGTCGAGCGCGCCGGTGTCGCCGCCGACGCTGCCGGTGAAGCCGCCGAGGTGATCGGGCGTGACCGTCACCCGCGCCTTCTGTTCGCCAATCGGTGTCTTGATGCTGATGTCCCAGGTTCCGGCGACGCTCATTGGGGTGCTCCTGTGTTGGTATCCGCGGCCAGCGGCGGAGCCGCGCGATACTCGACGGGCAGGTTCAGGCCCTTGAGCTGCGGTTCGATGGCCTTGCGGTCACCGACGATAACGATCGTCATGCCATCGGGCTGCAGGTATTGCCGCGCGGCGCCCTCGATCGCGGGTGAGCCGAGTTGGCGATACGTGCTGGCCAGCGTCTCGTAGTAGTTGTCGGGCCGGCCAAGCCGGTCGTTGGTCTCGATCGCGGCCAGCACGCTACCGTTGGTCTGGAACGAGTTGGGCATCGCGCGGATCGCGCCTTCGGTCACGCGCTGCAGTTCCACCGGAGTGACCGGAGCCTTGGCGGGGAAGGCGGCCATGTCGGCGAGAATTGCCTGGACCGAGGGGCCAGTCTTGTCGGTCTGCACCGGGGCGGCCACCATCAGCGTGCGTGGGCCGACCGGGCGGGTGACGGCGCTGTTGACGCCGTAGCTCCAGCCCTTGTCCTCGCGCAAGTCGCCGTTCAGACGCGAGAGGAAGCCGCCGCCCAGCACATCGTTGGCGAGGTTCAGCGCCTCGGTACCAGGCGTCGTTCCCGTGATCGGCATCACCCGGCCTGCGGCGATGAACGACTGCGGCGAGGCGGGGCGGTCGAGCACGACGATGCGCGGCTGCGCCGCCGGCACTGCCGCGTCCAGTGTCTTGCGCGGCGCGGGTGTCGCCGGTGCCTTCCAGGAGCCGAACGCATTCTCGAGCAGCGGCTTAAGCTGCGCCATGGTGATGTCACCGACGACAGTGATATGCGCGAGATCGGGGCGCAGCCACTTGGCATGGGCGGCGCGCAACGCCGCCGGTGTCAGCTTGGCGACCGAAGCGGTGGTGCCGAGACCATCGGAGGGCTGGGCATAAGGGTGCGAGCCGAACAGCAACCCGTTCAGCGTGCGCTGCGCCAGTGCCTGGGGCGAGGCCTGCACTTGCTGCAAGGCGGTGAGCTGCTGGTCGCGTACGCGGGCGACATCCTCCGGGCGGAACGCGGGGTGCAGCACCACGTCCGACAGCAGCGTCAGCGAGGGAGCCATGTTGGCGGTTAGCGCCGACATCACCACGCTGCTGCGATCGAGGCCGCCGCCGGTGTTGATCGAGGCGCCCAGCCGCTCCTGCTCCTCGGCGATGCGGGTGGCATCGCGGGTGGTGGTGCCTTCCTCCAGCGCCGAGAGCATCATCGCCTGGGTGCCCGGGGTGTCGAGCGAGTCCGCCGCGAAGCCGGCATCGAAGGCGATCGACAGCACCAGCTTGGGGATCGTGGTGCGGCGGGCAAGCGCGACCGGGATGCCGTTCGACAGCGTGGCATGCTCGACGGCGGGGAACTTCAGGTCTGCGATCGGCGCAACCGGAGGCTCGGCGAGCTTCGGCGCCGGCGCGAGCTTCGGAGCCGGCTTCTTGGCATCGGCGGCGACCTTGGGCTGCCCGGCTTCGTCGCCCCAGCCACCCATGGTCTCGCCGGACTCGGTGCGTTCGCCGGGCACTACGTCAAGCGAGAAGGTTGGCCGCGTGAGCCACTTCTGCAGCGCGCTATGCACCTGTTGTGGGGTGAGAGCCGCCATACGGGCGAGCTCTTCCTTGTACTTGGCCGGGTCGCCCGAATAGAGTTCGCCCTCGGCCAGCGTCGCACCCTTGCCGGACATGCCGCCGACGACTTCGAGGCCGCCGATCTCGCCGCTGATCGCGCTGGTCACCGCGCGGCGCACTTCGTCTTCGGTCGGGCCCTTGGCGACGAACTCGGCGGTGACCTGGTCGAAGGCGGCCTCTGCGGCCTTGCGGTCGACGCCGGGCTTTACGTCCATCGTGGTCTGCAGGAAGCTGACCTGCTCGAAGGTCTGGGCGCTGGCGGTGACCGAGACGGCCAGCTCCTTGCCGCGCACCAGCGCGTTGTCGAGCCGCGAACTGGCGAGACCGCCCAAGATCGTCAAGCCGACTTCGAGCGCGACCGCGTCGGGATCGTTGAGGCCGGGGCCGCTCCAGTTGCGGGTCAGGCGAGTGACGGGCACGCGGTCGGTCATCTCGCGCGACTTGGGCGCGGCGAGGGTGACAGGGCCGGCCTGGACCGGATGGACTTCGGGGCCGCGCGGTATGGCGCCGAACCACTTCTGCACCAGCGGCCGCGCGGTGGCCGCGTCGATGTCGCCGCTCAGCGCCAGCACCACGTTGTTGGGACCATAGTGGTCGGTGAACCACTGCCGCACGTCGGTCAGGCTCGCGGCGTCGAGATCGGCCATCGAGCCGATCGTCTCGTGGCGATAGGGGTGGCCGACCGGGAACAGGCCTTCGCCCACGGCATAGCCCATCAGCCCGTAAGGCTCGTTATCGCCCTGGCGCTTCTCGTTCTGGACGACGCCGCGCTGCTTATCGAGTTTGTCCTGCGTCACGGCGGGCAGCAGGTGCCCCATGCGGTCGCTTTCCATGAACAGCGCCAGCGGCAACGCGCCCGTGGGCACGGTCTCGACGTAATTGGTGCGGTCGTACCAGGTGGAGCCGTTGGTGGGTGTGGAGCCGGCGGCTTCGAGCGGAATGTCGAAATTGGGAACGTTGGCCGAGCCGCCAAAGAACAGGTGTTCGTACAAATGCGCGAAGCCGGTCTTGCCGCGCGGTTCGTTCTTGGAGCCGACGCGATAGTAGGTGGTAACGCCGACGACCGGCGCCTTGCGATCGGTGTGGATGATGACGGTCAGCCCATTGGCGAGCTGGAACTTCTCGAACGGGATGTCGACGGCGCGCACCAGCTCAGTGGGCGTGGCGGCCGATGGTGACGGCTTGGCGGCGGCGGTCTGCGGGGGAGTCTGGGTCTGCGCGCAAGCGGAGAGGCATAGGGCGGCGGCAAGGGCGGTCGTGGCCGCCTGGGGTAAGTGACGCATGGGGAAGGGTGTAGCAGCTTGGCGCAAGAGGGCCAGTGCTTCGAACATGCTCCGTTGCCGATGACCGTCAGCGCTGGCGGCGCTGCAAGATCACGCGTTCGAGCAGATGGAACGCGCCTTCGATCACCAGTGCGAACATCGCGGCGGGGATCGCCCCTTCCAAGATCAAACCGTTGTTGGCGAGGCGGATGCCGGTGAGGATCGGCTGGCCGTAGCCGCCCGCCCCGATGATCGCGCCCAGCGTCGCCAGGCCGACCGCAACGACGGCGGCGGTGCGTACGCCGGCAAGGATGGTCGGCAGCGCCAGCGGCAACTCGATGCGGATCAGCCGGGTCCAGCGCGAGAGGCCGAGCGCTTCGGCGCTATCGAGCAGGGCAGGCGGTATCCCGGTCAGCCCGGCATGGGTGTTGCGTACGATCGGCAGCAGCGAATAGAGGAACAGCGCCGCGATCGTCGGCGCCGCGCCGATGCCCAGCAGCGGGATCAGCATGACGAACAGCGCCAGGCTGGGGATCGTCTGCAGCAGGCCGGTCAGCGGCAGCACCAGCGCGCCGAGCCGGGGCAGGCGGGCGGCGGCGATGCCAAGCGGCAGGGCGATCATCAGTGCGAGGCCCAAGGCGATGGCGACGAGGGCGAAGTGCTCGCGCGTGCGGTCGACCAGGCGGCTCCAGCGGGTGTCGGTCTCGGCCTGGGCCGAGAGGCCGAGCGCGACCCGTGCGGCGTCGGTCTCGCTCATGCCATCAATGCGGACCTTGCGGTTGAGCTCGCGCATCGTCGGCTCGTCGATGCGGCCGGTGAGCGCGTTCAGCGCGGCGATGGCCTGGGCCGGCAAGTCGCGGCGATAGAGGAACGCGGCGTCGTAGCGCGGGAAGAAGGCGCGGTCGTCCTGCAGCACCACCAGCTTGTAGGCGGCGATCTCCGCATCGGTGGTGTAGACGTCGGTCACGTCGATCTGCCCGCCGGCGATCGCACGATAGGCAAGGTCGTGGTCGATGCCGCGCACTTTGACGGCGCCCAGGCCATAGGCGGCGGACAGCGCGCGCCAGCCGTCGGCACGGTCGACGAACTCGTTGGAGATGGCGACGGTGAGCTCGGGATGGCGGGCGAGATCGGACAGATTGGTGAGGCCATACCGCTTGGCCGCTTCAGCGCTGACCGCCAGGGCATAGCCGTCGCTGAAGCCCAATGGGCGGGACAGAGCCAGCCCGCGCTGCGCCAGCATCGGGCCGAGCGCGGCGTCGTCGGCCAGCTTGCGGTCGGCGAAGATCTCGAAACGTAGTGTGCCGGTGTATTCGGGATAGAGGCCGATCTCGCCCGTTTCGACCGCGTCGAACAGGATGCGACTGCCGCCCAGCTCGCGCCGATGCTGCGCCGGCACGCCCGCTTGTTCGAGCGCGATACGCCCGATCTCGGCGAGGATGACGCTTTCGGTGAACTTCTTGGAGCCGGCGGTGACGGGTTCGGCATGGGCGAGGGCGGGGATGACGAGAGCCGCCATGACAACGGTCAAAACAGCGAGCCAGCTAAGCCACCAAACCCCCACTTCGTCAGGGCGCCGGGCAACGATCACAACGCCTCCTCCGCCGCAAGGAACTCCGCCACGAACGCATCCGCCGGCCTCTGCTGCAGCTCGGCAATCGCGCCCTGCTGCACGATCCTGCCATCTCGCATCAGCACCGCGCGGCCGCCGAAGAACTTCGCCTCGCGCAAGGAATGCGTCACCATCACCACCGTCATGCCGAGGCGCGCGAAGATGTCGCGCAGCTCACCCGCGAGCCGCAGCCGGGTGACCGGATCGAGCGCCGAGAGCGGCTCGTCCAGCAGCAGCACGTCCGGCCCCAGCGCCAGCGCGCGCATCATCGCCACGCGCTGGCGCTGCCCCCCTGACAGTTCTGCGGGAAAGCGCTTGAGATGCGCGGTATCAAGCGCCACCAGCTCGGCCAGTTCGGCGATCCGCGCATCGATTCGCGCCGTGTCCCAGCCGAACTCGCGCGCTGCCAGCGCCACGTTGCCACGTGCGCTGAGGTGCGGGAACAGGCCGCCCTCCTGGATGACATAGCCGAGCCGTCGCCGCACCTGCCGCCAGTCGCGCACCGGCTCCCCATCGAACCGCAAGGTGCCCGTGAACGGCGACAAGCCGATCAGGCAGCGCAGTAGCGTCGATTTGCCCGAGCCCGATGGCCCCAGCAGGACCAGGGTCTCACCCGCTGCGATCGAGAGGTTCGTGGGCGCAAGGGCCTCCACCCCGCCGTAGGACACGCGCACCGCGTCAAGTTCGTACATCGCGGTCAGCCTAGCAAATCGCGGACTACACGCCATCTCTCCTCCGGCTCGGCAGCAAATAACCGCAAGCGGGCTCTTGTGTGGTATTCTGGCAACACCACATGGGCGGACAGGAGGACACTTTCACCATGAATCTCGAAAAGTTCACTGATCGCGCCAAGGGGTTCCTGCAAGCCGCGCAGACGACCGCCATCCGCCTCAACCATCAGCGCATCACGCCTGAGCATATCCTCAAGGCGCTGCTGGACGACAGCGAAGGCATGGCTGCCGGCTTGATTCAGCGCGCCGGAGGCAACCCGCGATTCGCGCTAGACGGCGTCAACGCGGCGCTGGAGAAGATCCCGGCCGTCAGCGGCTCGGGCGCGCAGAGCACACCGGGGCTCGACAACGAGGCCGTGCGCGTGCTGGATCAGGCCGAGCAACTCGCCACAAAGTCGGGTGATGCCTATGTCACCGTAGAGCGCTTGCTGCTCGCCTTCACGCTGGCGCAGACGACCGCCGCCGGCAAGGCGCTGGCCGCCGCGAACCTCACCGCGCCCGCACTCGAGGCCGCGATCAGTCAGCTGCGCGGTGGCCGCAATGCTGACTCCGCCAGCGCCGAGAACGCTTACGACGCGATGAAGAAGTACGCTCGCGACCTCACCGAGGCGGCGCGTTCCGGCAAGCTCGATCCGGTGATCGGCCGTGACGAGGAGATCCGCCGGACCGTCCAGATTCTCGCGCGCCGTACCAAGAACAACCCCGTTCTCATCGGCGATCCCGGCGTCGGCAAGACCGCCATCGCCGAGGGCCTGGCGCTGCGCATCGCCAACGGCGACGTGCCCGACAGCCTCAAGGACCGCGCGCTGATGTCGCTCGACATGGGCTCGCTAATCGCCGGCGCGAAGTACCGTGGCGAGTTCGAGGAGCGGCTGAAGGCCGTGCTCGACGAGGTGAAGGGCGCCGAGGGCCACATTATCCTGTTCATCGACGAGATGCACACGCTGATCGGCGCGGGTGCCTCCGAAGGCTCGATGGACGCGGGCAACCTGCTGAAGCCCGCCTTGGCGCGCGGTGAGCTGCACTGCATCGGCGCGACCACGCTCGATGAGTACCAGAAGTACGTCGAGAAGGACGCCGCGCTGCAGCGCCGTTTCCAGCCGGTGTTCGTCAACGAGCCCACGGTCGAGGATACGATCTCGATCCTGCGCGGGCTCAAGGAGAAGTACGAGCTGCACCACGGCGTGCGCATCACGGATGGCGCGATCGTGGCGGCGGCGACGCTGTCCAACCGCTACATCACCAACCGCTTCCTGCCCGACAAGGCCATCGACCTGATGGACGAGGCCGCCAGCCGCATCCGCATGGAAGTGGAGAGCAAGCCTGAGGAGATCGAGAAGCTCGACCGCCGCATCATTCAGCTCAAGATCGAGGAGATGGCGCTGTCGAAGGAAACCGACACCGCCTCGCGCGATCGCCTGACGAACTTGCGCGAAGAGCTGGCCAACCTTGAGCAGCAATCGAGCGAGCTGACCACGCGCTGGCAAAACGAGCGCGACAAGATCGCCGCCGAGGGCAAGCTGAAGGAACAGCTCGACGCCGCGCGGCTGGAGCTGGAACAGGCCCAGCGCCAAGGCGATCTCGGCCGTGCGGGCGAGCTGTCCTACGGCACGATCCCGGCGCTCGAGCGACAGCTGGCCGAAGCCGCGGCGCAGGCTGACAACGCGATGCTGCGCGAAGAGGTGACCGCCGACGACATCGCCGGCGTGGTCAGCCGCTGGACCGGCGTACCCGTCGACCGGATGCTGCAGGGCGAGCGCGAGAAGCTGCTCAGCATGGAAGCGGCGATCGGCGCGCGCGTCATTG
>Ga0163161_10000887_pt1 | contig 23228 bp, 24 predicted proteins | sample S45metaG_FD_129847 | JGI IMG/M metagenome (GOLD analysis project Ga0163161, IMG submission 129847) | Switchgrass rhizosphere microbial communities from Kellogg Biological Station, Michigan, USA - S4-5 metaG | ecosystem: Host-associated > Plants > Roots > Rhizosphere > Soil | place: USA... | reverse complement strand
GAGAATCCAAGGGTTATTTTCCCTATCGTTGACTTAGCTGGAAAGGTCATCTTCACAAAGGTAATTGTGTAATGGCTAGAGTTAAGATCACTGGATTCAATAAGAACATGAAAAAGATTGAGAAGGCTGTATTTAACGCCTCCACTAAAACTATGAAATTCGCAATGAAAGACCTAGAACGAGTTGCTAGTGAAACCGCACCGTATGAAGAAGGTGACCTTGAAATGGGTGGCTTTCATGATGTGGATGTAAACGGCAAAGAGATTACAGGTTGGGTAGGCTTTGAGGCTTGGAATGACGCCCCTAATAGAAGTTACGATTTCAACTACGCTATATGGATTCATGAAGAAACCTATAACTTAGGCGAAGGTTCGAAACAAAAGGGTGGGGGTAGCGGTATGAGTGGTGCAAGTTATCCTGTCGGTAACAAGTATCTTACTCGACCACATGAAGGTGAAGCACCTACCTATCGAAACAAGATAGAAGAAGAAATAAAGAAAACATTAAGGTAATTGGTGGTGTATTAATGGTATCGCTTATTGATGTAGTCAGGTTCTTACGAACTGAGTTTCCTAAGCTGAATATCTACCCTTTAGAATACCCTCTTAACGCACCTATCAATTCAAATAGAGTTGATATTCAAGCGAACGTAGAGGCTAAGGCTGGCGTATATCCCTTAAACGTACAAATCAAAGTTAAGGACGACCACCCTTCTAAGGCTGAGGCAACTAGCTATGAGTTTAGAAAACTATTAGAAAATAAAACAAATTTTGTTATTGGTGACGTACAGATTGTAATGGTAAAGTCCCAAAACCCTGTACCTTTGTACATCGGTAAGGACAATAGCGGAGGCTATCTGTACAGCAATAACTTTAGATTCATGACAAATGAGGGGGCTTAATAAATGGCAACAGGACAAAAAATTGCTGGTGTTGACATAATCGTAAAAGTTGGTTCACCTTCTATCGCTATCGGTGGACAGTCAGGCTGTACGATTAACCGTTCAATGAACGTAATTGAGACAACAGATAAAACAAGTAACGGATGGGTTACTAAGATCGGTGGAATTAAAGAATGGTCTACTGAGTTAGATTCATTCATGGTAATTGGCGACGCTGGTTATAAAGCGTTAAGCGACGCATTTAAAAATCGTACTGAAATTGATGTAGAAGTGGCTATCGGTGGTATTACTTTCAAAGGTAAAGCATTACTTTCTGACTTCCCTATTGAAGCACCACAGGACGACGCTGTTACATTCACTATCACTTTAGAAGGTACAGGCGAGTTAGTAGAAACAACAGAAGTAGCTTAGTAGATTAACTGAATTTAGCTTACACACTTAACTTAAAACAATCAAGGAGGAATTTGCATCATGGCAAACACTGAAAGAGGACAAGCAAAAATTACTTTAGATAAGGAACGTACAATCTTATTTACACTGAATACTTTAATTGAGGTAGAGGACGCATTAGGACATTCATTAGCTGACCTTGGTGATAAAATCACGGTTCGTGCTATGAGAACAATGTTAACTGCTGGCTTACGTCATGAAGACCCTGAAATTACTGAGACTTTCGTTGGTAGCCTAATCACTATGGACAACATGAGTGAAGTACAGGACGCACTAGGAAAGGCTATGGGTGGTTCAGCAAAAAACTAGATTGGAAGGAAATTAAAGAGTATGGGTACGGTCTGTTGGGGCTGTTACCTGACCAACTCTTTAACTTAACCCTTCCTGAATTTACTGACATGGTTAGTGCTAAGTTGTACTTTAAGTCACTTGATGGTGATACTGAAATGCAACGCACAGCATGGCAAACGTCGTTACTTATGAGTGCCACAGGTAACTATGGTAAGAAAGGCGTTGACCCTAAGAAGTTGTACAAACCTCAATTTGATGAAATGGGACAACCTATTAAATCGGCTGATACGCATGGTGCATTTACACCAATTGATAAAGAAGAAAAAGATAAGAAGCTGAATGAGTTAATGGCAAAATTTAATAACAGGTAATAAGGGGGTAACTAAAGTTTAATACTAGACTTTGGTTACTCTCTTTTTTCTGTATAGAGGAAGGTGAGAAAATGGCTTCAAATTTAGCTGATATTTTAGTAACCCTTACGCTAGATACTTCTGAGTTTTCTAGTAAGCTACGTGAGGTTGGTCAGGAATTAAATAACTTTCGTAACCATGTGAACCAAGTAACAACTAACATGGAGAACGATTTTACTAATAGCATGAGTAACATGGGTAACTCAATGAATAGCTTAACACAGGCTACTCAAAGCACAAGTAACAGCGTAAATCAACATATGAACTCAGCCTCTCAATCTGTAAATAGGTTCGGTCAAAGTTCACGTTCATTAGCTAGAAACTTAGGGACGGATATGCAAAGTGTATATAGAGTAGTGCAAGCATCTACACAAGAATTTGAACGCTTTGGGCAAACTGGAAACAGAGTGTCAATGCAAGTTGCACAGCAATTTCAGTACTTACCAAGACACTTACAATTGTACGTGCAACGTTTACAAGAGGCTGGTCGTAGTACACAAGCATTCGGACAGTTAAATGAAATGTATGGTCAACGTAACTTAGAAATGTTAAGACGACAAAATGACCACATGCAACAAATGACAATGCAATCTACAAGAATGATCCAGGCTTTACGTGACCAAGACTTATCACCATTGTCTCAACAGTTCTTACGATTAGGAGAACGTATGGAGGCATCGGCAAGACGAGGTACAGCCCTTAACTTAGCTTTAACTCAGTTGGGTGAGAATGCTTCACCAAAACAAGTTGCTGAACGAGTTAAGCTGATTGAACAAGGCTTAATGAGGTCACAACAGGTAATGATGGTAATGGGTATTGCTACTGCTGGTATGCTGTACGGATTAGTTCTGTTATCTAATGAAGTAGATGGTCGATTGAAACCAGCATTTGAGGAACTAAAGTCTACATGGGCTGATGCTTTAACACCGTTTGTTCAAGCATTCACTACCTTTGTACTTTGGATTATGAAAGGTGCACAGGCGGTCGGTGAGTTTATGAAACGGCTTGCTGAAACGAACCCACAACTTTCACAAATGATATTTGGATTCCTTGCCTTAACAATTGCCCTGACAGCCCTGTTATCACCTTTAGCGGTATGTATTGGACTTGCTGGTGGTTTATCTGCTGGGTTCACTATGCTGTGGGGAATTATTGGTCAATTCGTTTTAGGATTCCTAGCGGTGGTTGGTGTAGCTATGTTAGTTGCTGGTGCTATCGTTGTAGTAGTTGCTGTAATTAATAACCTATGGCAAGCGTCAGAATCGTTCCGTCAAGCATGGATTACAATTTGGCAAAACATTAAAGATATGTTTATGAATTCATTCGTTGCCCCTATCTCTCAGGCATGGGCTACACTGTCACAAGCATTCTCTAATTTAATTGCAACTGTAACTGGCGGTGCTGGAACAATGGGTAACTTATGGACTTGGTTAGGTGACCATCTATCTGTAATCATTTCTCAAATTGCTGGTGTGGTACTTCCAGTACTAAACGTGGCATTCCAGACAATGGGTACTTTAATTTCTGCGGTGATTCAAGGTATCGCTATGGTACTTACTTGGATGGGACAAATGTGGCAACAACATGGAGATCAGATTTCTGCGGTATGTACAGTAATTTGGGGCTATGTAATGCAAGCCTTCACGGCAATTGGTAGTTTCTTACAAAGTATCATGCCTTCTATTATTCAAATCGCTTCAAGTGGATGGGAATTAATTAAAACGGCTGTCGATTTTTGTATGAAATATATTGCACCAGTTGTAGTTTCAGCGTTCAACATTATTTGGCAAATTATCCAATTAGTTATGCCAATAATCTTACAAATCATTGTATCTACATGGAACAATATTAAATCGGCTATTACTTCGGCAATTGCGATTATCCAAAATATTATCCAATTATTTACCAATGTTTTGAAAGGAAACTGGTCAGGTGCTTGGAACAATATTAAAGAAATTTGTTCTAACGTACTTACTCTTATTTGGAACATTATACAAATTTACTTCGCTGGTAAATTGTTAGCACCACTTAAAGGGTTTGCTACGTCAGGGTTAAATATCGTAAAAGCTGGATGGACTGCTATTTGGAACACGATTAAGTCAATCTGTACTAGCATTGGTTCATTCCTATCTTCAATTTGGAATGCAATAGCGTCAGGCTTACGTGGAAACTTCCAAGGTATCCTAAGTTCAGCAACGTCAATTTTTAACTCTATGAAATCAAGTGTTACTTCGATTTTCAATAGTATTAAATCAACTGCTACGTCAGTCTTTAATGCTGTAAAGACAGCCATCACGAATCCGATTGAAACGGCAAAAAATACCTTATTGGGTATCATTAGCAAGATTGTAGGGGCTTTTGCAGCTATGAAAATTGTTATCCCAAAACCTAAGTTACCTAAGGTTGATATTGGTATTGGTCACAAGTCTATCGGTGGAATTGATCTTCCTTATCCGACATTCAGCGTAAGCTGGAACGCTAAAGGTAACATCTTCAATGGTGCTTCTATCTTAGGTGGAGGACAAGGTGTTGGTGAGGCTGGGGCTGAGGCTGTTATTCCACTAGAACGTAAGCGTTACATGAAACCATACGCAAGTGCGGTAGCACAGCATTTATCTAAAATGACAGGCGGTAGTTTCGGTAGCACTAATTCAGGTGGCAACCAGTATACAGTTCAGTTTAATGAACCTGTAGTTATAAGAGAAGATGCTGACATTCAACGTATCGTTGACGAAATGGAACGTCGTCGCAAAATCTCAGAAAGAAGTCAAGGTGTATTCAGCTACTAAGCTGGTACGCCTTTTCTTTATTATATCCGAAAGTGAGGAATCTATACAATGATTAAATTTGCAAATAAATCACTACCTTCCTATGTAAAGGTAACTGATATTAAATATACAATTCTTCCATCTATTGAGAGTAAGACAGAACGTATTTATGGTCGTTCAGGTTCTTATGATTTTGGTATTGAGTTAGGTGAAAGAAAGATTGAAGTTGAGGTAATGCTTATTGGGGCTAATCAGAATGACGTGATTAAGAAAGCTAGGGACTTCGCTGTGTGGCTATTCTACAAAGACTTACAGCCTTTAATCATTCTAGACGAACCTGATAAACAGTACATGGCACGAGTAGTTGGGGATACTGACATTGCTGAGTTATACCGTACAGGAACAGCAACTATAAGTTTCTTATGTCCTTCTGCATATGCGGAAAGTATCGGTGAGAAAAATCTAAGTTGGACAGCTTATGACACAACGCCTTACAACGTAGTTAATAGTGGTTCTGCTGAGTGCTTCCCTGTATTTGACCTTGACATTAAAGCGGATACGCCTTCTATTGCTGTAATCAGTAATGACAAGTTCGTACAGATTGGTGCTGACAATATTCCTAGTGTACCAAAGTTCGAGAGAAACCCACGTCAAATATGGGATGAAATGATTTCTACTACTGGATGGACAACAGCAAGTCAAGTTGATGGTGGTATTGTAGCTGGTACTTTTTCAAGTAACGGATATGAATTTACACAAACTGGATTAGATTATGGAAAAAGCACAGGCTGGCACGGTGCGTCTATGGTTAAGTCTCTTCCTAAACAGCTAGATAACTTCATTGTAGAGGGACGAATTACCTTCAAATCTACAAGCCCTGAACAGCTAGGACGAATTGAGATTTACTTACTGGACGCTAACAATGTACAAATTGGTAAAGTTGCAATGGTTGACGCTGTGCCTGATGGTAAGTTTCCACTGGCTGAGGCTAGGGCTGGTTCGTTACAAGATGGTAAGTACTTTGTAGCAAACTACGGTGATTATAAAGGCGTATTTGAAAATTATGATGGTTGCTTATGGATAGCTAAAGTAGGTAAAGGCTGGTCGGCTTATTTCTCTAAAATTGAAGCTAACGGACTTCATCACACTGAATTATATCGTGAGTGGACAGATACTCGTAATAGCTACTCAGGAAAGAAACTGGCAAAAATACAGATTCATATTGGTGCTTATGGCGAAAGTGACCCTGTATCTGTTATGCGTTTTACAGACCTAAAGGTGTGGGAAAGAACAGTAGACGAACCTGTGGGACAAATTCCAGTGATCTTTAAGACAGGCGATAAAGTAACTATTGATAATCAGAAAGCAATTGTATACCTAAACGGTAGACCTATCTTTACTGAGTTAGACCCTTCCAGTGACTTTTTCCCATTGGACGTAGGGAACAACGGACTAATAGTTTCACCGCCTAAGGCTGACGTAAAAATTCGTTATAAGGAGAGGTGGCTATAATATGTTATTCATTTTAAATAAGAATCAAGAGACAGTAGGGGTTGCATCTAATAGCAACCCTCTTTCTTTGCCTTATTTTGAGGACTGGCATACTGAGAATTTAGAAGGAATCAACACATATGAGTTTAAAGTGCCGAGTGACCATTCTGATTCAGGAAAATTAGAAGTAGAGGGACATGTAATTGTTAAGAACCTTGACGGTGAACACCTTCTATTTACTATCAAAGAAGTTAGTGACGGTACGGACAGTGGGCGTCGTATTAAGTCAATCTTCTGTGAGGAAACGGCTATTACTGAATTGCTATCTGATGTACAACGTCCTGACACATTTAATAGTACTACGCTTGAAGCTGTAGCAATGTCAATCTTAAACAATACAGTGGGATACACGTTGGCTGATGTGCCTTATACACAGTCGCAAGACGTGGAGTTCACTGACTACATGACAGTACTTGAAGCATTTAGGCAAGTTACGAACGAGTTTGGGATGGAAATGTACTTCACAGTTAAGCTACAAGGAACAAAGATCGTAGAGAAGGTTATTCACTTTGTTGAGGAACGAGGACAAAAGACAAATGTTCGTTTTGACTACTCTTACGATTTAAGAGGCGTGGGACGTACTGAGGATAGTTCACAAGTAGTTACAGCGTTAATCGGTGTAGGTAAAGGTGATAACTCACAAACTCGTATTAACTTAATCTCTGTTGGTGCTTTTAATATGGGGGACATTTACAAAGAGGCTGGGGCTGATTGGATAGGTTCTGAGGTAGCCTTACAGCGTTTTGGTAGAAATGGTCGTCATAGATTCGGATTCTTTGTTGATGATAAATCTGATTCTGACAATCAATTGAAAGACAGAACAATTAAGGAACTGATGAAACGATGTGTACCAGCCGTTCACTATTCTAGTTCTATTACTACATTAGAACGATTAACTGGCTACGATGCTAAGAAACTAAGAATAGGTGACACGATTGTAATTAATGATAAGAGTTTCACACCGTATATCGTAATTAATGGACGTGTTAAACAGTTAAAGCGTTCGTACACACGTAACAATGTGGACGAGGTTGAGTTAGGAAACTACAAGCCTATTACCCTAACACCGAATAAATCAATTAAGGACTTACAGAACATCATTTCCAAAAGTGAAGCTAAATGGAATAACACTTCAATTCAAATTGTAGTTGAAGTATTAGGCGGTACAGTGTTCCTAAATGGTGAAGGTGATAAAACCATCACAGCTAGACTGTACAACAATGAAGAGGAAATTGATGCTGACGGTAGAGACTTTATTTACAAATGGTTCAAGTACACAGCAAATGGTGAAGAAGTGCCATTGTGGGGCGGTACTGTTAATTATAGAACAGGAAAACAACTACAAGTTACATCACTTGATTTAGAAGGACAAGCAACTTTTAAGATCATAATCGACGACGGAAAATAAGGAGGAAATTAAATGGCGATAATCACACAAGGACAGGTTACTTTATACGAGGTATGGGACGGACAGCAAGGCGTTAAAGGGGATAAAGGAGATAAGGGTGACAAAGGCGACCAAGGACTCCAAGGGATTCAAGGTGGCGTAGGTGCTGATGGAAAAACTTATTACACATGGATTAAATACGCTGACACACCAACAACAGGAATGAGTGACTTACCAACTGGTAAATCTTATATGGGTATCGCCTATAACAAGTTAACAGCAACGGAAAGCACGAACTACAATGATTACTCATGGTCATTAATCCGTGGTGACAAGGGTGACACTGGTGAACGTGGTTTGCAAGGTTTACAGGGGGCTAAAGGTGACCAAGGGATTCAAGGTAATACAGGTATTCCAGGGATGCCCGGTGTTTCTTCTTACACTCACATTGCTTATGCTACTAACTCTACTGGTACGGCTGGTTTCTCAACTAGTGATTCTGTGGGTAAAACATATATTGGTATGTACGTTGACCAATATTCTTCGGACTCTACTGACCCTGCTAAATACAAATGGACTCTTATTAAAGGTGCTGATGGTTCTCAGGGTATTCAGGGACAAGCTGGTACTGACGGTAAGACGCCTTATTTCCACATAGCTTATGCTACCAATTCTAACGGTACAGCTGGGTTCTCTACTACTGATGCAACTGGTAAAACTTACATCGGTCAATATACTGATTATGTTTCTGCTGACAGCACAGACCCAACTAAGTATACGTGGTCTTTAATTAAGGGAGATAAAGGAGACAAGGGTGACCAAGGTGTTCAGGGTATCCAAGGTGTAAAGGGTGCTGATGGTACTACAACTTACACATGGGTAAAATATGCTACTTCTTCTGCTGGTGCTAATATGAGTGATTTACCTGATGGAAAGACTTACATCGGTTTAGCGTATAACAAAACAACTGCTACTGAATCTACTAACCCTGCTGACTACACTTGGGCATTAATCAAAGGTGATAAGGGAGATACTGGTTTAACTGGTAGTGCTGGTACTAATGGTACTAATGGTATTACTTATTACACATGGTTGAAATATGCGGATACGCCAACAACTGGTATGTCTGATTTACCTACTGGTAAAACCTACATGGGTATTGCCTACAATAAGACTACTGCAACAGAAAGCACTAACTATGCTGACTATAGCTGGTCTTTAATTAAAGGGGATACAGGGGCAAAAGGTGACCAAGGCTTACAAGGAATTGCAGGCCCGAAAGGTGCTGACGGTCAAACAACGTACACATGGGTTAAGTACGCTGATGATGAATTAGGTAACGGTATGTCTGATTTACCTGACGGTAAAAGATATTTAGGACTTGCTTACAATAAAACAACTGCAACAGAATCTACAAATAAGACTGATTATTCATGGTCACCATTGTATGACAATGTTCAAGTTGGTGGGCGTAACTTACTGTTACTATCAGGAAAGACATTTAATACAACGGATTACTTAATTAACCAATATACATTATCTGAGGACTTTGTTGTTGGTCAGGAATACACGTTTGTTATTAAAGGTACTGTTCCTGCTGGACAGAAGTTTGGTATTTGGATGAATGGCGGTTCTAACAATGTTGGTTACGCAACAACAACGTATGTTAACGGTGTTACTTTTGTAACGTTTAAAGCTATTGCAACAACGTCAGGTAACGAGAGACGCCTTAACCTTTACAACTTCCCACAGAACACTACACAGGCAACAGTGGAATGGGTTGCATTATACAAAGGTAATGTTCCTATGGACTATATACCAACACCTGAGGACTTAAATGTAGGTGGTCGTAACTGGGTTTTAGGAACTGGAACACCTAAGAGTGTGACTGGTAATAACACAGCAAACCAAACTGTGAACATATATGACTTTGTAGGTAAGGATAGTACACCTATTCTTAATACAGATATTGTTGTTTCATTTGATTGGGAAGTAACAGGAACTACAACGCCTACTGGTACATTGTACATGCAAGGAAGTAACCCTTATCCGTTAATTGCTGACAGAATTACTTTCTCAGCTTCTAACTTAAAGGGACATTACTCTAAGGCTACAACTAAAATCCCTGCTGGTAAATTTGCATCGGTTAACATGAGACTAGATAACGTAACAGTGGGTGCTGTTGTTACTATATCTAATTTTAAAATTGCAACTGGAAACGTAGAAACAGGATGGTCACCTGCACCTGAGGACGCACAATCAGGCGTAGATTCTGCTTTGGCTTCTATTTCTGATCTTGCTAGTGATTCACTATTAACAGCACTTGAAAAACGTACTTTAAAGAAAGAGTGGGACGGTATCGTTGCGGAGAAACCAACACTGGAAGCACAGGCAACAACTTACGGTATCACTACTGAGAAGACGAATTTCACAAATGCTTACAACACGTTGAACACTTTCATTACACCATTGCTTTCTAACTTAACTGTTACAAGTTCGGCTGACGGTAATACCCTTAGAACTAACTTTAAGAACTATTACAGCACGAAAGCACTTCTTTTAAAGAAGATAACTGATACAGCCGATACATTCATTGATAATAAAGCTGACACAACTACTGTTACACCAATTAAGACGGCTGTTGAGGGCTGGACTATTGGACAGATTAACGGTAAACCTGCAATGAACGGTGACATGATTCAGAAGGATACCATTCTAGCTAGTAAGCTGGCTGTTGGTAACTTTGAGAACTTGTTCACGAATGGTTCAGGCGAATATGGAAACATCGGATGGGACACACAAAGTCAATGGTCTATCGTGAATGACTCAGCTACGGCATATAGTGGTTCATACTACTTCAAAGGGCTACATGGTTCTACTTCAAACGCTGACTTCTATGACAGTAATATTATTCAAGTACGTGCTGGCGAACTGTACTATCTTGAAGGGTACTTTAAGTTAGCAAATAGCGGTACTGCTATGAATACACGTACTTTCTTAGTTAAGTGGATTGATAAAGCTGGTGCTACTACATGGGCTGTTCTGATGGGTAACTTAACTTCTTCATGGCAAAAGCTGGCTTACGAGGTAACTGTTCCTGCTACTGCTGTAAAAATGCAAATAGGTATTTCCGTTAATAATAGCTTAACTGCTGGAAACTCAACGTATGCGGATTCTCTTTTCTGTAAACGTATGTTAACAGGTGAGTTAATTGTTGATGGTTCTATTAAGGCTGTAAGTATTGATGTTGCTAACCTTATGTCTCAGACTGCTGTTATTAACACAATCAAGACTACTGATTTATCAGGTGACAGAATTAAGGGTGGAAAGATCAGTGGGGTTACTTACGAAAGTATTAACGCCTCGAACCCTAAAATTAAGGCAACCATTGAAGGGAATACCTTTAAGTCATTCGGTGCTTCTGATGGAACAAAACAGAACTACGCTGAACTTAAAGAGGGTAGTGTGGCGGTCTTTCAAATGGCTGAAACTGGTTCACCGTTTGGTGATTTAAAAGCAACTGTTGAACCAGCTAGATTTAACGCTACACAAGGTTCAAGAAGTGTAGCACTAGAACCTACTGAACTACGCTTTTGGGTTCCGAATGCCACAGCTACAATCTCTTATGATGTTGTAACTAACGGTTTTGTTGGTTACGGATTACGTATGGAAGCACCTGAGGGTGTTCTAGTTAAGAACACACGAGGAATTGGCGAACCAGCCTTACAGTTTGAAAACGCTGAGTCAATTTACTATGACGGTTGGGGAAATATGAAAGGTGGTAAAGCGTCTACACAGTACGCTACGTGGTCAATTGCAGACGGTGACGGTGCTGTTCGTTTCCTTGTACCAGTGGGTAAAGGAACTAAAATGGCTACTGAGATTAAGACGGCTTATGGTGGTCTAGATATATTCCATCAAGGTTACCGCTATCTGTCTATGTGGGGCGACAGTGTAAACCGTATTATCCGTTTTGGTGACGGTGGCATGTTGAAATGGCAAAATAACCAAGGACGTTTTGAGTTCCGTACCTTCAATGACGACGCTTGGAGTAATGCTGCGGCTGGTACTTTTACCAATGCTTCATCATTCAAATGGAAAACAGATATTCATAACTATGAGGGTAATGCTACTGAAATTATCGCTGGTTCTGATATTGTGACCTACAAAATGAAGCCACCTGAAAACAATGAAACTAATGAAGTAGTTGATATTTCTACACTACCAACTCACATTGGTTTAATTGCCGAGTTCGCCCCTAAAGAAATTCAGTCTGAGGATGGGGCAGGGATTGACCTGTATTCTATGATCTCAGTTGGATGGAAAGCAATACAAGAATTAAATCAGCAAATAATTGAATTAAAAGCGGAAATCGACCTGTTAAAAGCACCTACTGTAGAGGCTAATAACTAGGAAAAGCGATTCCGCTTTTTCTTATTTTAAAAGGAGGAAATCACATGCAATTAGACCCAAACATCATTATCAACTCACTACGACAGAAACTATCAGAAATGACTTTAGAATCTGTTATGAAAGATGCACGTATCCACCAGCTAGAACAGGAAATCGCTAGTAAAGACAGCCCTGAGGAATAGGGGGCTATGTCATGACTGAACTAGAGTTATTTAACACCTTTGGCAAAGAGAGTATTGTCTTTGTCGCAATAATTCTTATTTGGTTTCTATTCGTCAAACCAAAGGATGAACAGATTAAAGAACTTTTAGAAAGTAACAGGTTGGTAGTGTCTGAGAATAGCGAAACACTGGCTAGTATATCGGACACTATGAAAGAGATTTCAGGAGAGTTAACAAACTTAAATGAGAATCAGGTGAAGCTAAAAGACGGTCAAGACGAATTGTGGAAAGAAATTATCATGATTAAAAAGGAGAGATAGGTATGAAGTATGATTCACGTAACCGAAATAACCTAAATCAATTAGGAGACAAGACAAAAGCCCTTGCTTATAAGTGGTATCAGTATTGTCTAGATAAGGGTATTGAAATTCTTATCTATGAAACTATCCGTACTGTTGAGAAACAGCGTGAGAACGTAAATAAGGGGGCTTCACAAACGATGAAGTCTTACCACATTGTAGGACAAGCCCTTGACTTTGTACCAATCAAATCAGACGGTTTAGAAGACTGGAACGGCTACAATAAAGAACCGTGGGCTTCTGCTATCCGCTACGCAAAACAGATTGGTTTTGAATGGGGTGGAGACTGGAAAGGCTTTGTAGACAGTCCTCACTTACAAGCTAACTTGTCAGGCTATGGTACAGATACATTCCACGGCAAAGGTCAAGCACCTTCTGTTACGCCACCTGCTGATACTAGTGTTGGTACTAGTACTGGTACTGGTGTTGCTACTGTAACGGCTGATGTATTAAATGTTCGTTCAGCACCTAGCACTTCTGCTTCTATCGTGAAACAGGTAAAGCATGGAGAGGCTTATGTAACTTATGGACTTCAAAACGGTTTCTATGCCGTAGGAAGTAACCAATGGATTAGTGCTGATTGGGTTACATTCGTACCTAAAGAACAACCAAAGCCACAGCCTGAGTACCATGTAGGTATTATCACAGGGGATGTATGGCTTCATAGTTCTGCTGACTTCAATGATTCAAGCCGTGTACGTGTCCTGAAAAAAGGGGAGACATACAAGGTTTGGGGTGAAGCAAATGGCATGTACGCTATTGGCGGTTACGTTTCTAAGAAGTACATGGATATAGTTTAATAACATTAATATTAGTACTAGTATTAATACTAATGTCAGTATTGGAGGTGAAACTATGTTAAAGAAAGTTATGACACGTTTAAAGAATCCTAAAGTTGTAACGGCTGTTGTATCAGGCGTTCTTATGATTCTAGTAAACACTGGTGTTATTGATATGGATATGTCTGCAAAGGCTATGGATATTACTAACACTGTTCTAGGACTTGGTGTTACTGTTGGTATCTTTGGTAACCCTGAATCGCATATCGAATAGTAAGAAGGAAGCCCACTGTAAAAGGTGGGCTATTCTTTTATGCCTTAAAACGGTAAGTCGTCATTGTTAAACTCTATCTTTTTACCGTCGCCTTCTAAGAAGTTGTACAGATTAATTTTAGACTGGAATGCTGGTTCTTCTGCTACTGGTTTTACTGGTGCTGTAATAGGGTGATAGACTACTGGTGCTTTCTTCATAGTGCTAGAAATAAATGCACCTGTCTTTTGAATATCCTCAGAGTATGTAGCAAGCTGTTTAAGTACATAACACATTTGATTATATGTAATCTTCTCCACGTTCTTATTAACCCACTTGATAACCACATTAAGGTCAACTTTATTCGCTAACATATCCGCTTTCCAATGTTCAAATTCAGTAATCACAATAGGGTTAACGTTTTCATTAAACGTAACTTCTTTAGCCTTTTTAACAGGCTTAGGTTCTTCTTTCGGTGCTTCCTGCATACCTTTTGGTAAGTCGTCCTCAGTGATTTCAAGGGCGTCTGCTTTAGGGCGTCCACCCCTTTTCGCGTAGTTAAATTTATCCTCAGTACGCTGTTCCCATGAACGACACTTTTGTAACGGTGCATACTGTAGCAATGGATTGTTTTGAGGCAATTCAAATATCACTATATTCTCAGCACTATGCTTATTAGTGTCGAAAGTGTATTGTGTGTATTCAATTAAACCGTATTCATATAAGGGTTTTAATAATCTAAGCATTGTAGATTTAGCCATACCTAATGACTCAGCTAATGCCTTTTGAGAGTATTTAACAGTGTTTTTTCTGTCGTCAGTACGGTCAACTTTAGTTAGTAACTTTAACCATAAACAGAATGATTTCTCACCTAGTTTATCTAACCAGTCGTCCATAACGATGAAATGTAATTGAGGTAGGCGTAGTGCCTCACGAGGCGTCTTTCCTAGTTCTAGTGTAGTTGTTTCTGTTAAAGGTGTTAGTGTATCGTTTGTCATTATTTGTTCCTTCTTCCTGTCGTATAGTGACTATGAAAAAGGACAGAAATTACCTTGCCCCTATGTAGTAAATAGTGTATAATTAGGGCATAACTAAATAAGCAAATGAATTATTCATGTCCTAATGGTAATTCAGTCCTAAACACTTACCTTTGAAGTTTTGGCGAACTTCATGTGACAGGTAGGTGTTTTTTCATGTCCTGAATTCAATATAAACCATGTTGAAATATTCGTCAATACCTGATTTACGATATACGGTAAAATAAAGTACTGAAAGTATTTTCCACCTTTATCACAGAGTTATCCACAGTGTTTCAAAAATAAAACAGGGGTGTTTCAAAAATGAAACTACCCTTTACCGTGTTTCAAAAACGAAACAGGGGTGTGTTGCAAAAGTGAAACAGGGGTGTGTTTCGAAAATGAAACACATTAATTATCAAATATCATTATATAATTTATCAAATATCATTATATAATTTATCAAATATCATAATTAAATCTCTCTCGTAAATTCGGTTGCTAAACTAAGATCATGTTTTCAGAGAGAGAATAAATTAACCTAGCGTATTCTACGTTGGGTTATTTTTTTGTCTTTTTTTATTAATCACAATTCCAATGTCCTAAAACAAGGGATTAATGCAAGTACCTAAGTGTAAGGGAAATTGAAAGGATGATTAATAATGACAGACAGCTTATTTTCAGTATCACATGACCAAGAACTTAATTTAGGTAATGGCAAAACTATAAACAATGTATATGTACGTGTTTATACGTCCCTCTTTACGTCAGGATTGGTCGCTAGAATGGGTTCTAATAGGTTTACTACCCTAATGGCTTTAGCCTCTTATATGGACGCACAGGGCGAATGTTACCCTACTCAAATTCAATTAGCTGATGCAATAGGTGTTCACAAAAATACTGTAAACAAATATATCAATGAATTACTAGATTTCACGATTGATGGAAAGCCACTTGTTACTAGAACAAAGATAAATCGTGGTCAAGGTAAAATATCAAGCTATTACAAGATTCACCCACTATCTCAATTAGCTAAGTTTGGTGGAGAAATTATCAATCTTGAAGGTACAAAAACTGGTCGTCTAGTATTAGACCATACCAAAACAAGGGACTTGGTAATCACAAAGGGTAGTGACGAACCAATCACAACCAACTGTGACGTAATAAAAGTCACTAATAATAATCAATTAATAAATAATACTGACGTATTAGAAGTCACTAATTCTAGTAACGCTATTAAGTACTTTCAACAGGTATATAGAGAGACATATGACGTTAACTACACAGTGAGTAATTACGGACGTGAAGGAAAGATCATAAAAGATAAAGTACTAACGCCTTATCCTGAAATAGCTAAAGAGATTATTAGATTAGCTATTACAAAGTATGACGAGTTATTCAAGAATGCACGTTACCCACGACCTAGCGTTGCTATGTTCTCATGGGCGGTTAATCAAATCATTCCAATGATTGAAGAAGAACAACAGGCGATTGAAGTTGCTGAACAGTCAGATGCATTAGAGGACGAGGCTGAACAACGCATGTTAGCACGTATGAACAAACTAGGGGGTATGTAGGTAATGAATGCTGAACGTATGAAGAACTCAACGAACAAACAGATTGATATGGATAAATTAGCGTTAGATATTATCAAAGGGAATTACCAAGTATTAGAAACAGAACGAACTTGTTCACTTGATAGCCCTGACTTCTTCAAAGCTGAAATTGTTTTACCTGATGGAATTACAATGACGTTGAAAAGAGAAGGGTGGGGCTTCTGATGGAAACAAAAGACAGCGTATGTAAATTAGCCCCTTTCTGTAACAAGGCTGGTCAAGGGGCTTTTTGTAATGCCCTTTGTTCTCCTTACTTGCTACTACATGGTGAGGGTGAAGGTGGGCTTTGGAAGGCAACGAATGTACCGCCTAAATACAAAAACTCGTTCTTAGCTACTTTACCAATCAAGCAAGATAATCCTATAGCACATACTTTCATAAGGTCATATACAGCTAACATCTTAGAGAACGTACAGAACGGTGTGGGGCTATTCTTTTACAGCATACCAAACGTTCATAACAAGTTAGGTACTGGAACAGGAAAAACAACAAGTGCTGTAGCTATTCTTCATGAATACTTATTAGCACGAGTTAAGGAACAGTCAAAGGGTGGACGTGTCATTTCTACAAATCCTGCCTTGTTCTATAAAGCTAGTGAATTTCAAACACTGTACAATTCACAGTTTCGTGGAACTTTTGAAATGCAAGAGAAAGCAAGTCTCAGATACTACAAGGTTAAGTCATTGCTTATGAAGGCTGAAATGTTGGTACTGGACGATATAGGTATTCGACAAAAGATAACGGACGCATTCGAAAACGAACTGACGGAAATTATCGACGCACGAGACAGCAAAATGCTTATGACTATTTACACATCAAACCTACCAGTAGAGAAACTGGCTGAGACATTAGGGGAACGTATTGCTTCACGTATTGAAGGAATGACCGAACCTGTTTCATTCAAAGGCAAAGATCATAGAAAAGGCGGTATCCTGAAATGATAGAATCACAATTACTTTCAAAGATTATTGACGAGAACAGTTTTTACGCAATGACAAAATACAATGTGAACGGTGCTGACTTTGAAGCATACCCACATGTTTATCAATATATTAAAGATTACGTACAGGACTATCAGCAAACACCTGACTATCGAAATGTGGTTGCTAAATTTGAAGACTTTGATTATAGCCCTGATGTAACAGACTCATATGCTTATCTTTGTAAAACTATTAAAGGTCAATCAGCTAAACGAAAAGCTGTAACAGGTCTTGCAAAGATTAACGAGAACTTCAAGAATATGAACGGAACTGAGTTTGCCACATGGCTAAAAGAAGAGGCTGTTAAGCTAGAGGCACTAGCAAGTTCTAGTTCTTCAACAGCTACTAACTACGCTGTGAACGGACACGAACGTAAAGAGTGGTATAACGAGAACAAGGAGAACCGCACATACAGTTACATTCCTACGCCTTATAATACGTTAACTTCATGGTTAGGCGGTGGCTTTGAGTTAGGTGACTACATTCTGCTTATGGCTTATACGAATAAAGGTAAGTCATGGATAGGGTCGCATATTGGCAACGTAGCACATACAAGCGGATTCGGTGTACTTCACTATAGTCCTGAGTTATCCAAGAAACAACAAGTGTACCGGAACGATACTTTACGAGGTCATTTTGATAACGTGAAAATCAGACGTGGGACATTGGACAATGAACAAGAGTACTTGGAATACCTTGATACATTTAACGAGAAGAACGAAATCCCTTACTATATCAAAACTATGGAAGACCTACCAAACGGCTTATCGGCTGATGTAATTGAGGCTGACTTGCAAATGTATGGAGATAAAATTGGAATGGTCATTATTGACGGATTCAACCTTATGAAATTTCCTAAGATTGGTAGAGACGGAATGAGTGCTACTTCACGACAATTACGACAAATCTTTGGTCGTCATAAAGTAGCTGGTCTAGTAATTCACCAAACGCCTACAAGTGCTGAGAAAGAGTCACGAGTGGACGAGGATGAACTTGAAGTAGAATTACCAGTACCACAGGTAACGGACTATTCTGAGACGATAGCGGTTGTACAAGATAGTGCTACGGTGCTTACGTTCAATCAGAAGGACGGACGAGGACGTTTACTACTCGCTAAATGCCGTGAACCACATGTAGGAAAGTCACTAGACTTACGCTGTAATTTTAATATGGGATGGATTACAGAGGCGTCACCAGTGGATTACTTTTAATTTAAAGTTGGTACTGATACTGATACTAGTATTAGTACCTATTTTTATTTGTCCCAAAATAAGTGACTAATGCAAGTAAATAATTGAGGTGATTGAAATGATAAAGGTAAGACGTGAACCAGCTAAGTACGGCAAGTGTTCAAGCTGTGATAAGGAAAAGATTGAGTTTCGTGTTTCGGTTGGGATTCCTAGTCATATGAACGTGGAAAGGCTTTGTACAGGATGCTTAACGGAATTAAAAGAAAAAATCGGTAGATTCATTTACTAAGAGAGGTGAGAGAAATGATAGGGAAAACAGCTTATATTAAATTCGGAACGTTCCACGGACATATGGGAACAATTGTTGGTCAAGCAAATATTAATAAATCAGAACGCTATCTTATCAAACTAAGAAACGGCTTAATCATTCCAAAGAAGGTTAAGAATGTAGTTCTGTTTGGTGAGGTGCAAAAGAATGATAACAATTTATCGAAATGAGGTCTATTATGACTTGAACGTAGATATTGCTGAGGAACTGGAATTTTACAGTTGGAACAGGGCTAGACCTAAGGGAGAGGAAATGGTTGCATGTTCACCATTCCGTGATGAAAGTTCCCCCTCATTTTCTATTAATTTAGAGACAGGGCTTTGGATTGATTTTGGTTCTAACCATGATCTTTATAGTAAAGGTGGGCTTGTAACTCTACTATCATTCCTGAGAAACGAGACGCCCCTTGAAGTAGAGGACTATCTATTAAGCAAGTACGGAATAGATATGAGTGATACTGATAAACTTGAACTTAATGTTAACTTTGATACTAGTACTAAAGTTGATACCATTATTAGTACTGAGGATTATAAGCCGTATGCTTACCGTTCGCCTTACCTTGCTGGACGTGGAATAAGTGAGAAGGTGCAACGTGCTTTTAAAGTTGGCTATGATAGAAATTCAAAGGCTGTAGCTTTAGCGTGGCACGATGTAAAAGGGAACATGGTTAATATTAAGTTTCGTTCTATCAATTCAAAGCTATTCTACTATTACCCAACAGGGCAACAGTTAAGAAACCATATTTACGGAATGCACTTCATTTACAAGCTGAAACCTGAAACTGTTTTTCTAGTGGAATCAGAAATAGATTGTTTGTTTTTATGGTCGATTGGTGTTCCTGCAATTGCATTAGGTGGAAGTAAGATCAGTGAGAAGAGAAAGCAACTTTTATTACGCTGTCCTGCAAAGAGAATTGTTCTAGCAACGGATAATGACAAAGTAGGAAGAGAGATAAGAGAAAAGGTTACTAAGTTACTAGTTGGATATAAGGAACTATACGAAATTACAATTCCTGAAAACTACAATGATGTGAATGACGTACCGCCTGAAATATTAAAAAGGGTTTGCGACAATGCAACCCCTGTAAACTTAATACTATTTTAACAAATCCTAGTCGAAAAATCGGCTAGGTTTTTATTTTATCTATATGTGTTTATATTCCAATTCAAATACGTATTTTACCAATGATTGGAGTGGTCGGACAACCTAACCTCTTATATATCAACGTTTAACGATATAGATAAATATGCAAATTAAGTGTAACCTCGTGAGGTTCACTGTTTTACCCTATTTACACCTGTTGACCTACGTTATATACTCAATAGTGTACTACACGAGGTTACAAGATATTACCCACGATTACAGTGTGCGACACAGTTCGACACGATTCGACAAACCACAGAGTCGAACCTTCCCAACTGTCGCAAAAACTCATGACAACAACTTAATAAAAAATTGAGGTCTATTCATAGGCTTGTTTAGTTATGCCTTTTTTCGAGGCATTTCACCTTAGCCCCTCTATGCCTTTTTTACCGAACAAATGTTCTGTTTTAGGTTAAAAATTTTATTTTAAAAAGTTTTGTCCTGCGTGTCCTAATCCGTGTCCTATCTGCAAGTACCTAAGTGTAAAGCAAATAAAACACTACAAAGGTGGAAACAAAACTATGAAAACTTACTTTGAAATCGTTGAAAACAAATCTTACCGTGAATTAACTGTCGCTGAAAAGCTAACAATTCAAGAACGTCAAACTGAACTAGTTGTACGCTGGCAAGATGAATCAAACGAAAGTAAGAAAGAAGAAATTTTCGATGAACTTCATGCTTCAATCAAAGGCTTAATCAAAGGAATGGCTTACCGTCAAGCGGAAAAATCATTCTCAGTTGAACAAGAAGACTTTGAAGGAATCATGTTCCTAGTACTATCTGAAACTCTTAATGGAAATGGCGACGAGGAACAAATTGACCTTTACGGACAACGCTTAATCACGTTTGACCGTTCAATGGACAAGCCTTTTCAACCAATCTTTATTACTAACATTAAGAACGTTTTAAAGATGATGTACCGACAAAAAGGATACGACGTTCACGAGACTACATTACATGAGGCGAACCGCTTAGATTCTCCTTCACCTGATGATGACACTGTAACAATGGCTGACACGATTGAAACTACTCACAGCTTTACAGTCGATATTGAACATACAGTGGTGACTGAGGAAATTCTTACAGACCTGTTCGGAAATGATACTAGAAAGAAAACAATAGTACATATGTCTGTTCAAGGATTCAAGCGTAACGAAATAGTTTCAGCCCTAATCAACGAAGGTCAAACGACTGACGCTGTGGCGAAACAAGTTAATCGTACTATGAGTCAGTTTAAGACACATTACCTCAATGTGATGCGAGGCAACTTAGCGTGAGGCAACTTGAGTCTCATTAACTTAAGTTAACTTACGGTACTTAGTATAACACATGTGTACAAAAGTAAACAGAAACACCTGTTCTATTTTGAAAATATATATTCAAAAATTGAATATGACAAATATAGTTCCTCCTGACCAACGGCATTACGTCGAAAAACTGTTTGCCTCAATTATTCAGCTTATAAAAGCTACTTAGGAGGAACTATATATGTCATTATTTACAGCAACAGGAGAAGAAGCAAAGGCTTCAGCAAGCAAGAAAAACGTGGATTTAAAAACGGCTTACATTCGTTTGAAAGAAAATGAGTCTGTTAGAGTACGAGTGTTAGGACTTACAGATTATGTAGAGTACAAAGCACATGGAGACTTTAACTTAGGAATCTATACTCAACCTTGCTTAACACCAATGTCAGGCGAACTTGACCCATTATGTGTAGCATCTAAATCAGGTATTGAAGGCTTTGATAAATTAGTAGCTAAGAAACGCTACATCTTTGCTTTATACGATTTAGATATGAAAGCTATCCGTTTCTGGGATTGTTCAAAAACTCAGGCAAGTAAGCTAATCGGTGATATTGAAGAATATCGTGAGAATATCATTTCTGAGGACAAAGATGATCTTATTGCATTCAACTTTAAGCGTACAGGAACTAAGACGGATACTGTTTATTCATTAAACCCTATCCTGAAACTTGACGCTAAAGGAAAAGAAGGCTTTGAGTCTGCGGAAGGCTTACAAGTCGAAATGTCTCACTTTGAGTCTGTACTAATTCCACGTACAGTAGAACAACAAATTGAGGCTTTAAAACAAGCTGGATTCCCTGTGGAAGACTTCTTTACTGTAGGTGAAGGTTCTGAGGCTGTTGACCTTAGTAAAGATGAAAACCCTGTAGACCAGTTTTAATTAATGGGGGCTTTTGCCCCTAACTTTAATATTAACTTTAAATTTGCCATTAACTTTAATATTAGTACTAACTTTAATCTTATAAAATCAATCGGAGGTAATGTATATGTTAGGTGGAAATATGTTTGGAATGGGTATGAAATCAGCACGAGTAGGTGACCAAATTGATGCGGAGGTAGTCGCTGGAAAGACTCTTTTAGCCAACACTAAAATGACAGCACAGCAATTAGACTTCATTGAAACTCAGTTACAACAATTTGCACAGATGTTAGGTCAACAAGACCCAATGGCTTCAATGCAATTCAATAACTTAGTTCAACAAATCAATAACATTCAAGGTCAAATCGTTAACGGTATTACACAGGCTGAGAGTTCATTTGTAAAAATCGACTCACTTACTGACAAAATTCAAAACTAATTAAATATCTCAATCAGCTTTGGACATACCTTAATTGGTGTGTCCTTTTTTTATGCCCTGATGCAAGTAACTAAGTGAGGTGATTATAAATGGAACTTAATTTTAATCCAACACTTGATGAAAACGGTGAGGACATAAAGAAGAAGCAAGAACGAGTTAAAGAGGCTGAGAGAAAGAAAGCCCTAAAGGAATATCAACCTACTGATAATGAGGTTTGGTTTACTGGCTATGAAACTCATACAGGAAAGCGTAAAGCTGGCATCTTCCAAACAAAGATCAGTAGCGAGTCTGAGAAACAAAAACTAATGATGGTGCATGATGCAATCCAACAAGGCGAACTATCAAAAGGCGTCGAGGATATGAAGAAGTTTTCTAAGTCTCATGCTAAGAATCTATATCAAGTATTGTTACAGAAACGACGTACTTTGATTCTAGAAAATATGGTTCGTAAAACACCTGATAACTATATTCTAGCAATGGATGTAATGACCATTGGACATATGTTTGAAGTGTTAAAAGATGAACCTATTGTCTCAGTGGATACGGAAACTACGGGGTTAAATATGTACGGTCGTGACAAGATTGTAGGTGTATCATTTACAGCCCCTAAGAAGGACTTACACTGGTACATTC
>Ga0163161_10000886_pt1 | contig 23230 bp, 23 predicted proteins | sample S45metaG_FD_129847 | JGI IMG/M metagenome (GOLD analysis project Ga0163161, IMG submission 129847) | Switchgrass rhizosphere microbial communities from Kellogg Biological Station, Michigan, USA - S4-5 metaG | ecosystem: Host-associated > Plants > Roots > Rhizosphere > Soil | place: USA... | reverse complement strand
GGATTTGTTCATCAGGGTTACCTGGTCCTGGTAGACAAGCACAAGCGCATCAGGGGGGCATATGATGGGACAGTGGATGAGCAGGTAAAGCAGCTCATGGATGATATGGATGTTTTACTGAAAGAGCAATAGCGATGGGAGATACTGCATCAACAATCAAACGACAGGTGAAACGCAATATGTACCGCTGGCACCGTATACTGGGCATCATGACGGTGATCCCGGTCATCTTCTGGACTTGCTCAGGACTCAGCCATCCGGTGATTGCCCACTGGTTTAAAGTACCTCTGGCACATGAATATATCAAACCTGAGCTGATCGACCGCTCTCAGGTCAAACTGTCCATCCAGCAGGTGCTGAGCAAAAACGGCATCAATCTTTTCAGCAGCTGCAGGCTTGTACAATTTGGCGGACATACCTATTATCAGGTAAAGAACAGAAAAAATGAGATTTCTTATTTCTCTGCTGCGGATGCCAGGAAGCTCCTCAATGGGGAGGCTCTTTATGCCGCTTACCTCGGCAGGTATTTCCTCGGTGACAGTACCTCCCACATCAGGAGCATGACGAAAATCACCAGCTTCAATGGGGAGTACCAGTATGTGAACCGACTGCTGCCGGTCTGGAAGTTAAGTTTCGACAGAAAGGACAAAATGGATATCTATGTGGAGACCGCCCAAAGCAGGCTCGCCAACTACAATGACAGTAACCGCAAGATCTTTCTTTGGGTGTTCAGCAATTTCCATAGTTTCGCCTTTATTGAAAAGATCAGCAACAACGCCATCAGGTATATGGTCATCCTGGTATTTGCCGGTATCGTTATCTTTTCTACACTGAGCGGCCTGCTGGTATATGCTGTGTTATGGAAGAGGTTCAAAAAACCAGCGACAGGACAAAAGATTGGTTTCCTGCGCAGGAACCACCGTGTGATCGGTATTGCAGTTTCGCTGGTTACGCTGAGCTTTATCGGCTCCGGTGCTTATCATGCCACGCGTAAGTTTAAGCCCGATGACAGGATCAATTATGTGGTTGAACCAGAGATCAACAACAGCCAGCTGGCTTTCCCTTCAGGCGATCTCCCATTGAAATGGGATGGGGTCAGCAATATCGCTGTCGTGCGTTTTGACAATAAAACTTATTACCAGGTCAAACACCTGCAGAAGAACGATGACAGCTGGAAAAAACAGCAGGTAGCCAAGGCCGAGACATTTGAACAGAAAGAGAAAAAGAACAAGCCGGATATGGAATATTACGATGCAGCTACAGGTCAGCTCCTTCCGGATGGGATCATGGAACACAGTTACAGCCTGGTGAAACACTTTGTGGCCCAGGGGGCTGCAGATGGGGAAGCGGCCTGCTGCGAAATGATGGCCAATGCAGCTGCAGATGAGTCGGCACCGCTGATCATTTCCTCGTCGGCTTTCCTCAGCAAGTTCGACAGCGATTACGGCTTCATCAATAAACGCCTGCCTGTGGTCAAAATTGCACTGAGCACGCCCACACACCTCACCTATTATCTGGAACCTGCAACCGGAAGGCTGGCTGCAAAAGTTCAGGACAGCGACAGGCGCGAGGGGCTAAGCTTTGCCGTTTTCCATAAATACCTGCTGGTAGATTTTGCCGGTAAAAACTTCAGGGACTTTCTGACCGCCTTTGCGGCCATGGGCGTACTGGTGGTCAGCGTTCTGGGGCTCATCCTTTTCATTAAAACGAATTAGTTGTTAAAAATAATTGTTCGGCCAGCAAACAAATCAGAAACATTGCTGTTTTAAAAATAACTTAACAGGATAGAACATGAAAATATTCAAAATCTTCTTACCCTTTCAGCAGATGCTGGTAGCAGTAACAGAACTATTTAACACCAAAACTAATACATCTCATCAGCTTGTGCCTGTCAGGGCAAAAGAAGCCGATCGCTTTGCCGCACTAAAAGCGCGCGAATCTGAGCGGAGAAATAATATACTTTAATACTACCTGAAAGCTGCCCCAAAAAGGCAGCTTTCATTTTTATACGCATAAATTATGGCAAAGACAGTAGCGGCAAGCCTGGTAGAAATACTGGAGCGTGCTGGTGTAAAACACGTACACGGCGTTGTGGGCGACTCACTAAACGGGATTGTGGATGAACTCCGAAATTCTAAAACTATCAAATGGATACATTACCGGCATGAAGAGGCAGCAGCCTTTGCAGCGGGGGCAGAAGCCCAGTTAACCGGGCGGCTGGCCGTATGTGCAGGCAGCTGCGGGCCGGGCAACATGCACCTCATCAATGGCCTCTATGATGCCCACCGCAGTAATGCACCGGTACTGGCCATTGCGGCACATATTCCAAGTGAGCAGATCGGCACTTCTTATTTCCAGGAAACACGGCCGGAGTCGCTCTTCCGCGAATGCAGTTATTACTGCGAAACTATCGCTTCTGCAAGACAAATGCCACGGGTACTGCAGATTGCCATGCAGCATGCTATTGGTCAGAATGGAGTGGCAGTCATCAGCTTATCAGGCGATGTAGCCATGGAAAAAATGGAAGATGAAAATCTTGAACATGCTGTTTTCCTGAACAGACCGGCGGTACGCCCTTCTGATGAAGAACTGCAAAAGCTTGCCCAGCTGATCAATGAAGCTAAAAAAGTTACCCTGCTCTGTGGTGCAGGATGCGCAGGGGCACACGATATGCTGCTCGCACTGGGCGATAAAATCAAATCCCCGATGGTGCATGCCCTGCGTGGCAAGGAACATGTACAGCCTGATAATCCTTACGATGTAGGAATGACAGGGTTGATCGGGATCTCTTCCGGTTATCATGCGGTAGAAGACAGCGACCTGCTGCTGATGCTGGGGACTGATTTTCCCTATAAAGAATGGTATCCCTCCAAAGCAAAGATTGTACAGCTGGATATCCGCCCTGAACGTTTGGGCAGAAGGTGTAAGCTTGACCTGGGACTAACCGGCGATGTAAAGGAAACCATCAGGGCTGTGCTGCCCTTTCTGGAACAGGTGACCGACAATTCTTTCCTGGAGAAATGCCAGGAGCGTTACCAGGACAACAGGAAAAACTTACTGGAACATGCCAAACCTGTAAAAGGGAGCGCGATCCATCCCGAATATCTGACCAGGGTACTAAGCGATCAGGCTGCAACAGATGCAATATTCACTACCGACGTAGGTACGCCAACCGTATGGGCCGCGCGTTATGTAGATATCAAGACCGGCAGAAGACTGATCGGCTCATTCAATCATGGATCGATGGCCAGTGCTATGCCGCAGGCCATAGGTGCACAGTTGGCATATCCCGAAAAGCAGGTGATCGCATTGTGTGGTGACGGTGGCTTTGCGATGTTAATGGGCGATGTCCTTACCATCTTTCAATATGACCTCCCCGTAAAGCTGATCGTTTACAACAACAGTTCACTGGGCTTTGTAGCCATGGAAATGAAAGTAGGAGGCATGCCGCCTTTTGGTACTGACCTTAAAAACCCAGATTTCGCTAAAATGGCCGAAGCCATAGGCATCAAAGGCATCAGGGTGGAGGAAGCTGAAGATGTGGAGTCTGCCATTGCAGCAGCGCTCGCCCATCCGGGGCCTGTACTGGTAGATGTGGTTGTCAATCAGGCAGAATTGTCTATGCCGCCAAAAATAGAGTTTGAGCAGGCCAAAGGATTTAGCATTTACATGTTGCGCCAAACGCTGATGGGAGATGGAAAAGAGGTTTGGGATACATTAAGTTCAAATTTTTTGGGTAAATAGCAGTATGAATATTTTTATCACAAGGGTAATACCCGAAGCTGGTCTTCAGCTATTGACAGATGCTGGTTTTACTGTGAAACAGTGGACCGAAAAAAGAAAAATGACCACTGAAGAATTAATTGCAGCATGTAAAGGGGCAGATGCACTGCTGAATGCCGGGCAACAGCTCAACAGAGAGTTCCTTGAAGCCAGTTCGCACCTGAAAGTGATTGCACTTAATTCTGTAGGATATGATAATGTAGACATAGAAACCGCTACACGTTTAAAGATCCCGGTAGGCAATACTCCGGGCGTACTGAGCGGGGCAACGGCCGATACTGCATTTCTGCTGATGATGGCAGCAGCCAGGAATGCCTTTTTTATGCATAAAACTATCATCAATTGGGAATGGGATTTCTTTGAACCTACGGCTAACCTCGGTAAGGAACTCACAGGCTGCACGCTTGGCGTATTTGGCCTTGGAAAAATCGGTATCGAAATGGCAAAAAGATGTGCATGTGCATTTGGGATGAAGATCATTTATCATAACAGGAGCCGCCATGAAGAGGCAGAGAAAGAACTGGGGGCAACCTATGTTTCTTTTGAAGAGCTGCTGAAGCAGAGCGATGTGATCTCTGTACATACAGCGCTTACACCTGAAACCGAAGGCAAATTTAATGCGGAGGTTTTTAAACAGATGAAGCCATCGGCGATTTTTGTGAACACCGCAAGGGGAAAGATCCACAACGAAGAAGACCTGATCACAGCCCTGAAAGAGAAAGTGATCTGGGGCGCAGGGCTTGATGTGACTAACCCGGAGCCGATGCAGCCGGGCAATCCATTGCTGGGCATGCCAAACGTGGCCGTACTGCCGCATATTGGTTCCGCTACAGAAACAACAAGAGATGCCATGGCAAAGCTGGCTGCAGAGAATATCATTGCCGGACTAAAAGGAGAGCAGCTGCCTTTCGTCGTTAACCCGGAAATTTATAACTAAAGAAAGGAGGGGATCAATGTCCCGGCTCGCGCAGGTGCACCTGGTTTTTGAGGTCTTCGATCTCATGTTGCAGGCGTTTAATCTTTTCGAGCAGGCCCATAATGGCTTCTATACCTTCGATATTGATTTGCAGCTCATAGTGGAAATGGATAAAACGTTCCATTTCCACTAACTGCTTATAGTGTATATATTTATTGTCTTCAATGATCGTCAGCACAATTAAGCCCGAATCTTCAAGGGCACCAATAAAAGAAGGTTCAACTGCATATTTAAGGCAGTAATCGTTTATTGTAATTAATTCTGTTTCCATAGCGATATGAATAAAAAAAATTACAGGCCTACTTTGTCAGGTCGCGCAGTTCAGTAAACAGCGCGGTCTCTTTTTCTGTTAAGCCTGATGGTATTTTAACGATATAAGTTACGAAAAGGTTCCCAAATTGTCCTTCTTTTTTATACACAGGAAATCCTTTGTTCTTTAGCCTGATCTTGGTGCCATTCTGTGTACCTGCAGGCACTTTCAGCTTCACCTTCCCATCCAGTGTATCTACTGTCACATCTCCGCCCAGTACTGCTGTGTACAAATCAATTTCTTTATCCAGGTAAAGATCGTCATTCAGCCTTTTAAATACAGCGTCATCTGCAACGGTTATCGTCAGGAACAGATCTCCGCCCGGTCCGTTATTGGCTCCTGCACCGCCCTGGCCCGCCAGTTTGATCACCTGTCCATTGGCTATACCTGCCGGGATGGTAATCCTCAGGTTCTTGCCGTTCACCGTAATGGTAGGCTTGTGGGTTGTTGCTGCTTCCCTGAAGGAAATCTTCAGTTCTGCCTGCAGGTCCTGCCCTTTAAACCTGGCGCTGTTCCTTGATGACCTGCTGCCGCCCCCGCCGAACATCGATTCGAAGAAGTCAGAGAAGTCGCCACCGCCAAAGCCACCAGATCCGCCGCCGCCGAAGCCACCGCCAAATCCTCCGCGGCCACCACCACCAAATGGGTTGCCGCCACCGCCCTGGCCAGACTGTCCAAACTGGTCTGCATGTTTCCAGTTTTCGCCGTAATCATCAAATTTCTTCCGCTTTTCAGGATCATTCAGCACTTCGTTCGCTTCGTTGATCTGCTGAAACATTTTATTCGCTTCTTTATCGTCAGGATTTAAATCAGGATGGTATTTCCGCGCGAGTTTTCTGTATGCTTTCTTAATATCGTCCTGAGATGCATTTTTATCAACGCCCAGGATTTTATAGTAATCGATGTATGCCATAATGTAATAGATATTACTACAAATTTACGTTTTCTGCGGCTAAAAATACCTGTTACAGGATATTCTGTTGAGATATGATGATCAGCAGTCAATTCAGGTCAATTTGTATTATTCCGGTTACAAAAATATCTTTGTAGTTGTCATTACCTATTTTTTATTAAATTGCTAATAGACATTATTACCAAAATTAAATAGTACTTATGATTGACCAACATATTCAGCTTTTATCATATTCCCGTTTCCTCCCAGAAAAATTCGTAAATTTTCCTATTAGCGTAAAGCTGTAACTGCCTGGCATAAAAATAAAATGCATGAGACAGTTGAGACTGTTTTTGAATTAAATTTTATTTTTTTAGCTTGGCGATCTAATCAAAAACCAAATGAAACCCCTTTCTATAAAGGATATTGCCAAAAAGGCAAATGTATCCATTACCACAGTTTCTTTCATATTGAATGGCAAAGCAGAAAAAATGCGGATCAGCCAGGATATGATCACAAAGGTGGAAACGATCATTAAAGAGTTAGGCTTCAGGCCAAACCAGGTGGCAAGAAGTCTCCGCACAGGAAATACAAAAACCATTGGTTTAATCGTTGAAGATATTTCCAACCCTTTCTTCGCTTCTATAGCCAGGCTGATAGAAGATAAAGCCTACAAACACGGTTACAAAATTATCTATTCCAGTACCGAAAATAATATCGACAAAGCCAAAGGCCTGATCAGGATGTTCAAAGCCAGGCAGGTTGACGGATATATCATTGCGCCCATGCTGGGCATGGAAGATGATATCCGCGGACTGATCTCTGACCGTACACCCGTAGTGGTATTTGACAGGCATTTGCCTGGGCTGGAGGTGAGCACCGTGCTGGTGAACAATGCAGAGGGTACTACCATGGCTACCGAATCATTGATCAAACAGGGCAAAAAGAACATCGCTTTTATCACTGTTGATGTAGAAGCCGATGAGATCAAAGACCGCTATGCAGGATATGTTAAAGCTTTAAAAGCAAACAAGATCAAGGTAAATGACAAGATCTGTAAACTGATCCCTTTTGCCAATACTGCCGAAGAAACCACTGCAGAGCTGCTGAAGTTTTTTACGGAGAACCCTGATCTGGATGCTGCAATTTTTGCAACCAACTACCTGGCTGTCCGCGGCCTGTTCGCCTTTAAGGAAATGAACAAGAAGATCAGTGACGACTTTAAGGTAATTGCCTATGATGACCATGATATATTTAAACTGCATTCGCCAACGATCAGTGCGGTGTATCAGCCTATCGAGGATATCGCAGATCAGGTGATTACGCTGATCCTGAAAGGGCTGGCTACAGTTGATACTTTTGAAGAACCTGAACTCAAACAGATTGTTCTTTCATCCACATTGATAGAGAGATAACCGGCAGCGCCATTTGGATGAGCGGCAAATCTGATCGGTATCACCACCGCATAAAAAAAGCCCCTTTTTTCCTGTAAAGGATAATAGGGGCTTTGGTATTTCAGGGAAGCAGGACTAAGCCTGTAAATCTTCCATTAATGCTTTGATTTTTTGTCCTAAAGCGGCATCGGCTTCTTTAAACTGAGCTTTGTCTGCCAGAGGCCCGTTTACACTGCAATAGAATTTGATCTTAGGCTCCGTACCTGAAGGTCTTGCAGAAATGATGCTTCCGTCTTCGGTGATGAATTGCAGTACATCAGATTTAGGGAAGTCAAGCTTGGTTTTTTCGCCAGTGGCAAGGTCAGTCTCCACGCCCAGTTCATAATCCTTCAGCAGGCTTACTTTAGATCCGCCTAAGGTTACAGGTGGGTTGTTCCTGAATTTCTCCATCATCGCCTTGATCTCTTCGGCGCCGGTTTTTCCTTTTTTAGTGAGGGATACCAGTTCTTCTTTGTAGAGACCGTATTCTACATACATGTCCAGCAATGCATCATATAAGCTGCTGCCTTTATCTTTGTAGAAGGCCGTCATCTCAGCAATGAAAGCACAGGAGATGATCGCATCCTTGTCCCTAACCAGCTCGCCGATCAGGTACCCGTAACTTTCTTCACCTCCACCGATGAATGTTTTCTTGCCTTCCAGGCTCGTGATCAGCTGCCCGATAAACTTAAAGCCTGTAAGCGTATTGTAGTAAGTTACATTCTTGGCCTTTGCGATCTGTTCGATCAGGTTAGAGGTAACGATAGTTTTCACAATATACTGGTCGCCGTCCAGCTTGCCTTTTTCTTCCCAGGCAGTCAGCAGGTAGTTGATCAGCAAGCTTCCGGTCTGGTTACCATTCAGCAATACAAACTCTCCGTCGTTGTTTTTCACAGCAATACCCACCCTGTCCGCATCCGGGTCTGTCGCCAGGACAAGGTCAGCATCAATATCCTGTGCTTTTTTCAAAGCCAGGGTTAAGGCTTCTTTTTCTTCAGGGTTTGGATACACTACCGTAGGGAAGTTACCGTCTGGTGTGCTTTGCTCCTCAACCAGGGTCAGGTTGGTAAAACCGAACTGCTCCAGTGCTTTAGGAACAAGTGTAATACCTGTACCGTGGATCGGTGAGTAAACGATTTTAAGGTCTTTCTGGCGCGCAATAGCTTCAGGGGATACTGAAAGTTCGGTGATCTTGTCCAAGTATAGCTGATCGATTTCTTCGCCAATCAGTTCCACATTGCTGTCTATACGGTCAAATTTAACCTCGTCAATACTTTTGATATTGGCTACTTCCTCCATTACAAGCACATCATCAGGCGAAGTAAACTGTCCGCCATCGGCACCATAAGCCTTATAGCCATTGTATTCTTTAGGGTTATGTGAAGCGGTCAGCATCACGCCGCTGCGGCATCCCAGTTCCCTGATCGCGAAGGAAAGCTCAGGGGTAGGGCGCAGTGCTGAGAAAAAATAGACATGGATACCATTTGCAGAAAATACATCTGCCGTGATTTTAGAGAAATAGTCGGAGTTGTTCCTGCTGTCATGCGCAATCGCTACTTTAACCTGTTCACCCGGATATTTTTTTAAAAGGTAATTGCTCAGTCCCTGAGTAGCAGTACCAATGGTGTATTTATTGATGCGGTTAGAGCCAGGGCCCATAATGCCGCGCAATCCACCGGTACCAAATTCAAGGCTTCTATAGAAGGAATCTGTCAGCTCTGTGGCTGCTTCTGTATCTACTAATTTTTGGATTTCATCTTTGGTTTCCTGGTCGTAATTGCCGTTAAGCCATTCATTAATGGTGTTTTGTGTAGCTGCTTCTAGTTGCATGTTTTCAATTAATTAGTAGATATATACTGGTTGCTTAACAATAAACAGGGGCCATGTGTTTGGCTGCCCCGTAAATTCGTTTCATGTATCCAAATTTTATTTGATTATGTCGTGTTTATTTGGCGCGTTTTGTTAATTTCACGCCCCAGTACAATTATATACCAAAAAAACTGAATTAAAAATACCTGCATCAAATTTAATAATGCTGGTATGTAATTTTCAGTTAGAAAATTAATTTAAATAAGAAAATGAAGATTTTAAAGTTTGGCGGAACTTCTGTCGGAAGCCCTGAGCGTATGACGAAGTTGCTGGATATCATTGATCCGGCTGAAGAGCAGATTGTAGTTTTATCAGCAGTGTCTGGTACAACGAATAGTTTAGTGGAAATTTCAGGCAAACTTTTAAAGGAAGATAAACAGGAGGCGTTAACATTGATTAACGCATTGAGAGATAAATATAATGATTTTGTTGCTGAGCTGCTGCCTGCGGAAGATTTCCGTGTGCAGGGACAGGAAGTGGTAGATTACCATTTTCAGTTCCTGGCTTCTCTGGCCAATGATATGTTCACGCCTGTAGAGGAGAAGATCGTACTGGCAGAAGGCGAATTGCTGTCTACAACCCTTTACCATATCTACCTGAAATCTATCGGAGTGCCTTCAGTATTGCTGCCGGCGCTGGATTTCATGAAGATCGATGAAGATAACGAACCCGATATTCCTTTTGCAACGGCAAGCCTTAAGCCTTTGCTGGAGAAACATGCGGGCAACAAATTGTTCATCACGCAGGGTTTTATCTGCCGGAACAGCTTTGGTGAGGTAGATAACCTGCGCCGTGGCGGAAGCGATTATACCGCATCCCTGATTGGCGCGGCCATATTAGCGGAGGAAGTACAAATCTGGACGGATATCGACGGGATGCACAATAATGACCCAAGGATTGTGAAGGGCACAAAGCCGATTTCGCACCTGTCATTTGATGAGGCTGCGGAGCTTGCTTATTTCGGTGCGAAGATCCTTCACCCGCAATCGGTATTCCCGGCAGCAAAGTATAAAATCCCGGTACGTTTGCTAAACACGATGGAGCCATCGGCAGCAGGCACACTGATCTCTTCAGAAAGTGAAAAAGGCAGGATTAAATCTATCGCGGCCAAAGACGGCATCACAGCGATCAAGATCCAGTCGAGCCGCATGTTGCTGGCCTACGGTTTCCTCAGACGTATATTTGAGATCTTTGAGCGCTATAAAACCCCGATCGATATGATCACTACTTCTGAAGTGGCTGTTTCACTAACGATTGATTTTACGGATAACCTGGACCAGATCATGGAAGAACTGCGTGATTTTGGTTCTGTGGAAGTGGACAGGGAGCAGACGATCGTTTGTGTGGTTGGTGATTTCGGTTCTGATAAGCATGGTTTTGCTTCAAGGGTGCTCGATTCTATCAAACACCTGCCGGTAAGGATGATCTCTTACGGCGGCAGCAGCTATAACATTTCGCTGCTGATCAATACAGATGATAAAACTGAAGCCCTGAGAAGCTTACACAACCGTATTTTTGAATAACTATCTCTTTTTGAGGTAAACAAGGATAGCGATTACGATAAACAGCAGTGCGACAGAGAGCCTTACCCTTCTGTCGTACTCTTTACGGCTGATCTTCCGGCGCTGTAAATCGAAATAGTTGCCCATGTAAATGAGTACCATTCCAACTAAACAAAATACTATAAGATATTTAAACATTATGTTTTCTAACAAAGATATAACGCAATTTGCAGAATTAGAAACGCCTTTCTACTATTATGATCTGGCTTTGTTACAGCAAACGCTGGATTCATGTGCAGCAGCGGCCAAATCTCATGGTTTTCATGTGCATTACGCGATGAAAGCAAATTTTAACGACAGGTTGCTGGACAGGATCAAAACTACAGGTTTTGGTGCGGACTGTGTAAGCGGCAACGAAGTAAAGAAAGCGATAGAACGTGGTTTCGACCGCAACCAGATTGTTTTTGCGGGAGTGGGGAAGTCTGACAGGGAGATCAATGAGGCACTGGACGCAGATATCTTCTGCTTTAATGTAGAATCTGTTCAGGAGCTGGAAGTGATCAACGGGCTGGCAGAGAAGAAAGGTAAAGTGGCAAAAGTTGCCATCCGTATCAACCCTAATGTGGATGCACATACGCACCATAACATCACTACCGGCCTGGATGAAAATAAGTTTGGCGTGAATGCCTGGGACCTTCCGGCATGTGCCGATGCCTTGAAGAAATCTTCTTTTCTGGAATTTATAGGTATCCATTTCCATATCGGTTCTCAGATTACCAACCTGGAGGTGTATAAAAACCTTTGTGTGCGTGTGAATGAGTTTGCCACCTGGTTTGAAGACCGTGGTTTTGTCGTGCGTATCCTCAATGTAGGCGGTGGTTTGGGTATTGATTACCATCACCCTGAGCAGCAGGTGCCTGATTTTACAGCGTACTTTAAGATCTTCGGTGATTTCCTGGAGAAAAGGGCCAATCAGGAAGTTCATTTTGAATTGGGAAGAGCTTTGGTGGGTCAGTGTTCTTCATTGATCAGCAAGGTGCTGTATGTGAAAAACGGCAAGAAAAAGAATTTTATTATCCTCGATGCAGGGATGACGGAGCTGATGCGCCCGGCTTTGTATCAGGCATATCATCAGATTGAAAATATCACAAAACAGTCTGCTGCAACAGCCGTGAAGTATGATGTAGTAGGGCCGATCTGCGAAAGCACAGATTGTTTCGGTAAGGAAGTTTTATTACAGGAAACAGAACGAGGTGATCTGGTAGCGATCAGGAGCACTGGTGCCTACGGAGAAGTGATGAGCTCACATTATAACCTCCGGGAAAATGTGAGAGTGACATTTGGAGAATAATTACAACAAAAAGACAGGCTGCTCATCTTCTCGCCAATTTTTTTCTGAAGGGAAAAATATGGCATGTCGAAGATGAGCAGCCTGTCTTTTTTAACGGGATCATCTGCGGCTGGGTCCTGCCCCCCTCAAATCATATTGTATTAACTTTTCTTTCCGGTAACGAATATCACTACGCCAGCCAGCAGCACAATACCTCCGGCATATGGTGGCCAGTTCACCGATTTCTCTTTGTCTGCCGAAACCTGTATCGGGCCGGCATCAATGATCTTTTCTTTTTTGGTGTAGGTAAAGCCTGTCCATATCAACAGGATGGCACCCAATACGATTAAAACTAATCCAACGCTTTTGTTCATGGTTTTTGTTTGGTTAGCTCTGGGAGGTTAATTCCTCTTTCGAGTTTATTCTTCTTCGAAGAAATCGCCCAAACCACCAAGGTAATGTTCAGTAATGCCCGAAGTAAAATCATCATAGTCTTCGTCGGGGATGTTAGTCTGGACAAATTCCAATGAAGTTCCTTTTTTATCAGGGTGCAGTTTGATCGTTACAATAGATGGTTCATTCTCTTCTCCGAAGTACCATTGTTGTACAATTCTTTTGCCAAAGTCGAATTCTATATTTTTTCCTACGATATCACCGTCCCAGAAAGAGAATTCTGTGCCCGGCTCTTCGGTAAATTCTACCTCTGCACCAGTCCAGAGCTGAATACTTTGGGCTTTGGTCATTGCGAGATAAACTTCTTCGGGAGTAGCCGGGAGGGCGTAGTATTTTTTAAAGGTCTTCATTGTATTTTTTTTGTAAAGGTAATCTTTATTTAAAAGCATTTATGCCGGTTACGTCCATACCGGTAATCAGCAGGTGGATATCATGCGTTCCTTCGTAGGTCACCACCGATTCCAGGTTCATCATGTGACGCATAATGGAGTATTCACCGGTGATGCCCATTCCGCCGAGCATCTGCCTCGCATTTCTGGCTACATCCAGCGCCACTTCCACACTGTTCCTTTTGGCCATCGAAATCTGTTCTGCGCTGGCCCTGTTTTCAGTTTTCAGCACACCGAGGCGCCACACGAGCAACTGTCCTTTGGTAATCTCAGTGATCATCTCTGCAAGTTTTTTCTGCTGTAGCTGGAAGCCCCCGATAGGTTTACCAAACTGCACGCGTTCTCTGGCATATCTCAGCGCGGTATCATAGCAGTCCATGGCTGCGCCAAGGGCGCCCCAGGCGATGCCGTACCGTGCCTGGTTTAAGCATCCCAGCGGGCCTTTCAGTCCGGAGATCTCAGGGAAGATATTTTCTTTTGGTATTTTAACGTTATCAAAAACCAGTTCACCCGTGGCCGAAGCCCGCAGGCTCCATTTATGATGTGTTTCCGGGGTAGTAAAGCCTTCCATTCCGCGTTCTGCAATCAGTCCCCTGATCTTACCGCTTTCATCTTTTGCCCATACTACGGCAATATCTGCGAAAGGGGCATTAGAGATCCACATTTTCGCGCCGTTCAGCAGGTAATGATCTCCCATGTCCTTTATATGGGTAACCATTCCGCCCGGATTGGAGCCATGGTCAGGTTCAGTGAGCCCGAAACAGCCCATCATTTCACCTGTGGCAAGTTTAGGCAAATATTTGCGGCGCTGTTCTTCAGAGCCGTAGGTGTAAATAGGGTACATGACAAGTGATCCCTGTACCGAGGCTGTGGAACGGATACCTGAGTCTCCGCGTTCCAGTTCCTGCATGAGGATGCCATAGGCGATGTAGTCCAGTCCGGCGCCACCATATTCAACAGGAATAGTAGGGCCAAAGGCACCGATTTCGCCAAGTCCTTTGATCAGGTGTTTTGGAAATTCTGCTCTCTGGGCATAATCTTCGATGACAGGGCTCAGCTCCCGCTTTACCCAGTCACGCGCCGTAGACCTGATCAGTTTATGTTCTTCGGATAATAAATCGTCAATCAGGTAATAATCAGGTGCCTCATAAAGGTCTTTCTTTCCGGATTTATTCATGTGTATCAGTATATTTGGCGGAGCAGGATATGTCATCTGATCTCTCTCTGCGTTAATTCAAAGGTAATAATTTAGGATAAGGGCTGGTGAAAACCAACCAAAAATTTAATTTTGCTAAACAGATCAATCTTATGTTTATACAAACCGTTGCTTTAAATGATGTAAAGTGTTTCGCTTTTCATGGATATTATCCTGAGGAACAGCTTACCGGAACAGAATTCCTGGTCAGTGTAGCAGTTACCTTTGTTCCTGCGGGAGGCGATACAGAAGATCTGGAGCGTACCGTGAATTACGAAGTGCTCAATACCATTATCCTGGAAGAGATGGCCAGTACAAAAAAAATGCTGGAATCTGTGGTGCGGCTGATCCTGGACAGGACGATATCTGCCTACCCCTTTGTTCAGACGGCTGTAGCGGGCATCAAAAAAATGCATCCGCCAATGCCCGGCGAGATCGATCATTCCTTTGTTCAGTTAGCCTATACTTCAGAAAAGCGAAGCTAGCACCTTAGGCTTTTATTACCCTTTTATCATCAACCTGCACAGGTCAAACTAACCCTAATATGTCAACTACCAACTACACCAAAATTACGCCCGATATCCTTGATCAGCTTGCTGCTGCTGTAGGAGCTGAAAATGTATTTACTGACCAGAGTTCTTTAGCAGATTACAGTCATGATGAAACCGAAGACCTCCGCTATTATCCTGAAGTGGTAGTGAAACCTGCGGATACTGCCGGGGTATCGGCCTTGCTGAAACTGTGTAATGAAAAACATGTTCCTGTGACACCGAGGGGAGGAGGCACCGGATTAAGCGGTGCTGCACTGCCTGTTTACGGCGGGGTGCTGTTATCGATGGAGCGTTTCAAATCGATCCTGTCCATTGATACAGAGAATTTGCAGGCTACGGTAGAACCGGGAGTGATTACAGAAGAGTTTATCAATGCGGTTGCTGTAGAAGGATTGTTGTATCCTGTAGATCCTTCCAGCAAAGGCTCCTGTTTTATCGGGGGGAACGTAGCGCATGGTTCCGGAGGGCCAAGGGTAGTCAAGTATGGTACCATCAGGGAGTACATCCTGAACCTTGAAGTAGTGCTGCCTACCGGTGAGGTCATCTGGACAGGGGCCAATACCCTTAAATATGCGTCGGGCTATAACCTGACGCAGCTGATGATCGGTTCTGAAGGTACACTGGGGGTGGTGACCAAGATCGTGACCAAGCTGATCCCTAAATCTGAATTCAGTGTAGTGATGCTGGGCTCTTTTCCGGAAAACGAAACTGCCTGTGCAGCGGTTTCTGCGATTTTCAGGGCAGGTATTATCCCTTCGGCACTGGAATTTATGGAGCGGAAGGGCGTAGAGTGGGTGGTGCAGTACAATGATATTAAATTTGACTTGAAAGATGGGATCAATGCTTTCCTGATGATTGAGTTTGACGGAAATGATATGGATACCATCTTTAAGGATTGTGAAAAGGTAAATGCCGTGCTCGAAGAATTCGGTTGTACAGATGTGCTTTTTGCAGATACCGCACAGCAGAAAGAAGAGCTGTGGAAGATGCGCCGTACGATGGCAGAATCGGTAAAATCCAACTCTGTGTATAAAGAGGAAGATACGGTAGTGCCGCGTGCCGCTTTGCCCAAACTGATCAATGGCATCAAAGAGATTGGATCGCGATACGGTTTTGAAAGCGTGTGTTACGGCCATGCCGGTGATGGCAACCTGCATATCAATATTATCAAGGCAGGGATGAGCGATGAGGACTGGAAGAACAGGCTGAAGGAAGGTATTGCAGAGCTCTTTCAGCTTACTGCTGAACTGGGAGGCACGATTTCCGGAGAGCATGGGATCGGACTGGTGCAGAAAGAATTTATGCCGATCAAATACAGCGAGATCCACCTGAATTTAATGAGAAGCATCAAACTGGTGTTTGATCCCAACAGCATACTCAACCCGGGTAAAATATTTTAGAAAAAAAGAAGGGCAAACCTTTCGGAATGCCCTTCGAACCCTAAACTAACACTCAATTATGAAACTTTAATTTCTTTATTTTCTGGCTGTATATCTGCTTTCTTGCCAATGGTAATAGTTAAAATGCCATTTACATATTCGGCAGCAATTTTCTCAGCGTCTACAGTTTCAGGCAGTACGAATGACCTTGCAAAAGACAGGTAGTCAAATTCTTTTCTGCTGTAGTTTTTCTTTGGTGCTGCATCATCGGCTTTTTTCTCTGCCCATACAGATAAGGTGTCTTTTTTCAGGTTGATCTGGAAATCACCTTTCTCTAAACCTGGTGCGGCCAGTTCAATGGTATAATCGCTTTCAGATTCAACAATGTTCACACCCGGAACTTTGTTAATCGCGTGGTTTTTATTTATCGCGTCACTGAACAAAGAATCAAAAACGTTGTTAAAGTAAGGTGCTGTGTTTCTGGTGCGGTTGTTAAAATTTACTAATGTCATGGTTATATTCTCCTTTATTTTTTAAGTTTTAATAATTTACAACCACAGTTCAACTCCTATACCAATACAAATAAAGTATGATTTTTAAGACATTATGGCGCTCTAAGCCAAAAGCAACCGACAAAAAGTCAGTTGAGCCTGCAAATTTCGACACATTTAAGTATAAGACGGCTATCGAAACCCGATTTGCAGATTTTGATATGATGGGCCATGTGAACAATGCAGTGTACTTCACATACATGGAAATGGCCAGAACAAAGTATTGGAAACAGGCTATTTCCTGGGACTGGGAGAAAACAGGGGTGGTGATTGCACAGGCTTCACTGGATTATATCCTGCCGGTGTTTTTGAAGGACAAGATCACGATGTACGTGAGGACTTCCAGGATCGGCACCAGCAGTTTTGACCTGGAATATACGCTGGTGAAGGAAGTCAATGGCAAAGAAGAAGTTTGTACCAAAGGAAAAACGGTATGTGTAGCTTTTGATTATACTACCAAATCCCCGGCGCCGATTCCCGAGGCAGAGAAAAACAAGATGCTCAGTTTCGAGCAGTTATAGATCATAAAAGCCCGTTCAGCTTAACTGAACGGGCTTCATTATGTTAAAACCGTACCGGGATACTAGGTATAACCCAGGATCTTTAATACCTGTTTACTGTTCTGCTCTTCCCCGAACACTTCAAAATTGAAGGTTTCATCTCGGTTTCTGCGGATAATGACGTGTTTAGGGCTTGGCAGCAGGCAATGGTGTATCCCACCATAACCGCTCAGTACTTCCTGGTATGCACCAGTGTTGAAGAAACCAAGATATTGTACCTTACGCGTCTTTGGCATAAACACCGAGTTCATATGCGCTTCCTGGTTGTAATAATCCTGTCCGTCACAGGTGATACCCCCAAGGTTGACCCTTTCGTATTCTGCATCCCAGTTATTGATCGGCAGCAGGATATATTTCTGGTTCAGGGCCCAAACATCCGGCAGGTTGGTGATAAATGAACCATCCAGCATCAGCCATTTTTCACGGTCGTTTTGCTGTTTACGTCCCAATACTTTATACAGGATACCTGATGCTTCTGCAACGGTATATTTTCCAAATTCAGTGATGATATCCGGTTCTACCACGTCGTGCTCTGCACAGATTTCTTTGATCCGCTTCACGATCTCGTTGACCATGTACTCATAGTCGAAATCAAATACCAGTGAATCCTTGAAGGGCATACCGCCACCGATGTCCAAAGTATCCAGTTCAGGGTTGATCTTTTTGAATTTGCAGTACAGTGTTACATATTTCTCCAATTCATTCCAGTAATACGGAGAATCCGTGATACCTGAGTTGATAAAGAAATGGAGCAGCTTTACCCTGAAGTTGGGGTTTGCAGAAATTTTGTTGTTATAGAAATCAATTACATCTTCCATACGCACACCTAAGCGCGAAGTATAGAATTGTGAATCCGGTTGCTCTTCAGCAGCGATACGGATACCTAAATTACAAGGCGTGTCCATTTCTACCTCACCATCAAAAAGGTTAAACTCCTCTTTGTTGTCCAGTACAGGGATAATGTTCTTGTAACCGTCGTGCAGCATATCAATGATATACTGTTTGTACTGGTAGGTTTTGAAACCATTACAGATCACCGTGATATCTTTTGTCAGTGCACCTTTTTTCTCCAGGGCTTCAATCATTGGCATATCAAAAGCAGAAGAAGTTTCCAGGTGGATGCCGTTCTTCAATGCTTCTTCAACAATGTGTCTGAAGTGGGAACTTTTGGTGCAGTAGCAATACTTGTAATCACCACGGTAGTTATTCTTGATGATCGCGGTCTGGAACAACAGTTTTGCCTGCTGGATCTTTTTGCTGATCATCGGAAGATAAGTGAAACGCAATGGCGTACCATAGGTTTCAATCATTTCCATAAGGTTCAGGTCTTGAAAATACAATTCGTCATCTATAACGCTGTAGCCTTCCTGAGGAAAGCCAACACTGAGATCAAGAAATTCGGAGTAACTCTGCATTTATGGTGATATATTTTTTTGCAAAAATGTAATTTTAAATTGAGAAACAGCTTTAATAAATCAAAATACTGTCACGTACAGGTAGTATTTATTTTTTTTCAAGATGTATCTCTGCCAGCATGCACCTTGCGCTTCCCCCGCCATTTTTTTCAATGGTATATAAAGGCGAATACAGGATGCGGCTGTACTTTTCAAGTCTTTCTATCTGGCTGGCATTCAATGCTAAATATGCTTGTTCTGACATGATCAACAGCAGATCGCCGCTATTGTTTTTCAGCTGCAGCATATTGCCTGCAAAGTGGTTCATCTGATCATAGCTGATTTCAATGATTTCGTGTCCGCTGTTTCGGAGTTGATCCGCAACGATTTCTTTTTCCTGATCATCGGCTATCGAGTCCAGGCAAAGTACCGCAAAGCCGCTGCCCACGCACATCATCACGTTGGTATGGTAGATCGGGAAGCCATCGGCATCAAATGCCTGAAAGCTGACTGCCTGATACCCTGCGCGGGCACAGAAATCTTCCAGAACTTTCGCGTCTGTCCTTACCGAGAGGCAGGCGTAGGCAGTTTTATTTTCCCTGTCCAGCACCATGCTGCCGGTACCTTCGAGAAAGATATCGCTGTTCTCGTAGGAGGACAGATCGGTAATGCTGCTGATGTTAAAATCTTGTTCCAGCGTCTTGATAATATCCCCGCGGCGTTCGTGCCTCCTGTTTTCAGAAAACATAGGGTACAGGAAAACCTGTGCATTTTCATGGAAGGATACCCAGTTGTTGGGAAAAATAGAATCCGGAGTTTCAGGATCAAGTGTATCGTCGATCACGGTGACGTTAATCCCGTTATCCCTCAGCAGGCTGACGAAATCGTCAAATTCTTTCAGTGCCTGAGCCTGTACATCATCCTGCGCAGATGCCTGCTGGAATTTATTGTTTGCCGCGGTTTGTTCATTGAACTTGAAGTCTACCGGGCGGATCATTAATAGTTCATTGGTGGTCTGCATACACAAAGATTTATAGTTCATCCCTCAGCAGGGGCAGGCTCATACAATGGAAACCTCCGCGTGCCCTTGACAGCTCTGCCGATGGCATCAGGATCAGGGTGTCGGTCATCTCTTCTGCATTTGCCTTTCCGCTTTCCAGGTCCTGGATCAGGTCTTTCACATGAACTACATGGAAGCCATTGCTTTTAAAGGCTTCAATGGTTTTATCATTGCGGTCGTAACCCAATACCACGCCTTCCTTTATAGCCAGCAGGTTACAGGAGTCTGTCCATTGCTCACGCGCATCATAGGGGAAAGCGCCGTTACCGCTGTAGATAAACTTTGTTTCTTCAATGCTGCCCAGCTCATTTTTGCTGATATCATTTAACAATGCTTCGATACTATCGAACGTAACCGGCTTTTCCTGGTTTTTGCTAAACTGGATAATCTCTGTGACGTCTTTCGTATCTGCTGCTATCAGGTAGTTGATAGGCTCTGCCGGCTGGTTTACCTGGTTTCCTGAAATGGATCTCAGCAGCGTCCACACATTGCGTTTTACCTGGGTAAACACGGTGTCGATATGCATAAAATCCCTTTTATTCGGGATCTTAACTACGGTAACCTTAGTCACCACATCGTTATCGAACAGCAGTTTGATTGCTTCATTTGCGCCGTAAGCAGATGTCCTTTCGCTGCAACCGATCAGTACATGGTTAGCGCTCACCATCATCACATCGCCGCCCTCAAGGGTAGTGCGGTGTTCTTCCTCTTCGCCGGGCCGCAGAAAATGCTGTGCGGCATCAGGGATCTCCAGAATATGGTCTGCATAGGCAGCAAACAGGGGATGGTTAAAAAAGATATAGCGCATCAGCAGTGTTTCCCTGCTCCGTGCTTTTTTGGCCGGTTTGTTCAGCAGGATATGGTTGTTGATGGTAATGCCTACATCCCTTGTAAAGATGAGGTTGGGGATAGGCGCAAAGATCATCAGGTCATCCGCCATACTGCCTGAGATAAAGATTTTGGCCAGTTCTGCAGGATCAGTATCGATCAGCTGCAGCTGCAGTTTATAGGTACAGCCTTCAATGGCGCATACGGCTGCGGTGAGCTTTCTCCGGATAGACCCGTCTTTTAAGATATCCGACAGCAGGTTTTGTATTTCTATCACGGCCAGTGAACCGTGGAAACCGGCATGGTCAGGTTTGAAGAATTTCCTGTCTGCCGTTTCGCTGTCAATTTCGGCAAGCTTTCCCTTGATTTTATCAGGGTCAAGGAAGTACATCAGGAGTTTCACATAGTAATCGTATTCATCTTTGCGGATGGTGTCCAGGTGGACGATATCCTCGAAAAGCCAATCCTGCGCTTTGGAGGGCACTACTTTGCCCAATCCGCTATCAGGACTGTGGATCAGTAACTTACGCAGCCGCCCAATTTCGGTGCTTACTTTTACTTTGAAATTTTCATTATATCCGGTCATACTCAGTTTATGGTGAGGCAAAGCTATCCAATATTTTTTTAAAATATAATATTCGCTCATTATTGCTTATTTGGTTATTTTTGGCCATGGATTTTATTGTTACGGAAGTAGTGAAAGGCATTAAGCAACTCTACAATCAAGATGTTGAAGAGAGCCTGATCAGTATACAGGATACGCGTAAAGAGTTTGAGGGGCAGGCCACTATAGTAGTTTTTCCATTTGTGCGTTTCTCCAAAAAATCGCCTGAACAAACCGCCAGCGACCTGGGCGAATACCTGGTAGCCAATCTGGAAGTGGTTACTGCTTTTAATGTGGTAAAAGGGTTTCTCAACCTCAGCATCACCAATGCCTACTGGATGGACCTGTTCAATACAGAACTGCTGACACCAGATTTTGGTAAAATCCCATCCAACGGAAAAAAGGTAATGGTAGAATATTCTTCGCCAAATACCAATAAGCCGCTGCACCTTGGCCATGTACGCAACAACCTGCTGGGATATTCAGTATCTGAACTGCTGAAAGCAAGCGGATCAGAAGTATATAAAGTAAACCTGGTTAATGACAGGGGCATACATATCTGTAAGTCGATGCTGGCCTGGCAGAAATGGGGCAATGAAGAAACCCCCGAAAGTTCAGGCCTTAAAGGTGATCATCTGGTAGGTAAGTACTATGTGATTTTCGACAAGGAATACAAAAAGGAGATCGAAGCCCTGAAGCTGAAAGGACAGACGGAGGATGAAGCGAAGAAGAATGCCCCGCTGATCAAAGAGGCACAGGCAATGCTGCTGGCCTGGGAGAATGGCGATGAAGCAGTGATCGCGCTCTGGAAAAAAATGAACAGCTGGGTGTATGACGGCTTTGCTGTTACCTATAAAAACCTGGGGGTTGATTTTGATAAATATTATTACGAAAGCAATACCTACTTATTAGGAAAAGATACCGTTGAGGAAGGACTTGCAAAAGGTGTTTTCTTCAAAAAAGAAGATGGCTCTGTATGGATAGACCTGACTGAGGACGGTTTAGACCAGAAGCTGGTACTGCGTGCAGATGGTACTTCAGTCTATATCACACAGGATCTTGGTACTGCACAGATGAAATTTGACGATTTCTCCATGGATGAGTCTATCTATGTAGTAGGTAACGAACAGGATTATCATTTCAAAGTGTTGTTCCTGATCCTTGATAAACTGGGAAAAAGCTGGGCAAAGGGATTATACCATTTATCTTATGGAATGGTAGACCTGCCAAGCGGCAAGATGAAATCACGCGAGGGTACGGTAGTTGATGCCGATGACCTGATTGCTGAGATGGTGGCTACTGCTAAGCAAAAGACCGAAGCGCTGGGCAAAGTGGATAATTTTAGTGAGGAAGAGAAGGAAAGCCTGTACTATAAAATAGGGATGGGCGCGCTCAAATATTTTCTTTTGAAGGTGGAGCCTAAAAAGCGACTGTTGTTTGATCCTGCAGAATCTATAGATTTTCAGGGAAATACAGGGCCATTTATTCAATATACGCATGCACGTATCAAATCACTGTTAAGCAAAGCGGGTTTTGCATCAGGGGTCAAGGTGGACAATCAGATTGAACTGTCTGCTACCGAACTGGAAATGATTATCCTGCTGGCCAAATATCCTGTTGAAATTGCTGCTGCAGCGAAAACGTTTAGCCCGGCGAGTTTAGCTAACTACATTTATGAAGTGGCGAAGATGTTCAATAAGTTTTATCATGAGATCCCGCCGATTGTAAAGGAAGATAATGAGCAGCTGAAGCAGCACAGGTTAAACCTGAGCTGGGTTACTGCGAATGTGATCAATGATGGAATGAGGATTTTGGGAATAGAGGTTCCTGAAAGAATGTAATTCTTATTGGTTCAAAAAAAATCCCTTGCTCAATGAACAAGGGATTTTTTTTATCCTTTATCTACTCCGGAAGTAGTTTCTACAGTTGCTTTTTTTCTAAAGGCAGGGAATTTCATCGGGCTTTTGGTAGGCCTTTCATCGCCAAACAATACGCCCCATTGTTTGAACATCTCTGTTCTGTCAAATATAACTTTCAGCACGGCGATGATCGGCATGGAAAGGAACATCCCCGAAACCCCGGCAATGCTTCCACCAATAATTACCCCGAGAATGGACATCAGGGCATTGATCTTGACCTTTGAACCTACAATCCGGGGCATCAGGATATTG